>Ga0265296_1002254_pt1 | contig 19839 bp, 30 predicted proteins | sample MunlanPumphouse1_FD_189073 | JGI IMG/M metagenome (GOLD analysis project Ga0265296, IMG submission 189073) | Groundwater microbial communities from a municipal landfill in Southern Ontario, Canada - Pumphouse #1 | ecosystem: Environmental > Aquatic > Deep subsurface > Groundwater | place...
AAGCATTGAAAGCCGGCAAGAAAGATTAATTTCAAACTTGCATAGCGAAACGAACAAAAAGGTCCGCAGAGTGTCTCTCTGCGGGCCTTTTTCTTTTGGTGATATATTTTGACCAGACAGTGATTCGTGATACCTTCCGCGCGCGTTGGGAGGGGTCTCGCGCAAACAATGGACCGGCAACGACCGGACGCCTGCTTCGGCGGGAGATGCGTGGCTAATACTAGGGGAAGCAGATGATCCGGTCAGAACTGGTTCAAAAGATCGCGAGCGAAAACAGCGATTTGCGCGTCGATGAAGTCGAACGCATCGTGGATACGTTCTTTGATTCCATCGTCGAACAGCTGGCGGCGGGGGGCCGTGTCGAGCTGCGCGGCTTTGGGGCGTTCTCAACCCGTTCGCGCGAATCGCGCACCGGCCGCAACCCGCGCACCGGCGCCTCGGTCGACGTGAAGGCGAAAAATGTGCCCTATTTCAAACCCGGCAAGGAAATGCGCGAGCGGCTGAACGACTGACCTCGTCAGTCGAACCGGCACCGAACCCGAACACCGACGTTAAGTTTGGGTCGGTTACTGGCTGGGCCCAGCAGCGAAATCGAAACACCATGCACTGGCGGCCCGCGGCGCGTCAGGCTGCCCCGGGTTGCGTGCAGCGGTCGTTGACATGACCGCAGGGCCGTTGACGATATTCATCAGCCACCCCGTTCGGTGTGATGCAGAAGCGCGTCAGGGCGTTTTTGCGCCCTCGCCGCGGAGCCGGGTCAGTCCCTCGACCGCGTATCTATTCTTGGGATCCGCCGCGAGCGACTTTCCGAACATCGCGATCGCGCGGGCCTTGTCGTTTTCGGCATCGGCAACGTCGGCAAGCCCGTCATAACTGTAAGCCGAATTCGGATATTGCTGAAGATTATATTCGAATACCGCCTTCGCCTCGGCCAGTCGCCGGACTTCGAACAGGTCATAACCCATAGTGACGAGCGTTTCGTCGCCGAAGTCATAGGCCGTCGGCGCCGTTCGCTTCAGTTCGGCATGGTGCGCCAGAGCTGCTTTCACGCCGCGCTCGCGCATGACATTCCACAGCAGATCGCCCAATCGTTCGACCGGCATTTTATACGGCACACCGAAAACGATCGCCGCCAGGTCGCTACTCACCCGCCCGGCGTTGGCGCGGTCGCTGTTGCTCAGCACCACCACCGTCAACCGGTCGTCGGGAAAGCGCGTGATATTGGTCGAAAACCCGTTGTCGCTACCCGAATGAAACTGGATCGGCCGACCATGCCGCTGGCCGATGAACCAGGCATAGCCATAGTCCCCCTTACCCGCGGTAAACATTGCGTCGCGCGACGCCCGAGTGATCAGGCGGCCGTCGGTCAGCGCCTTGTCCCACCGCAGCATATCACCCACCGTCGAATAGACACCGCTGGAGCCAAGGTCGACGGTCGGGCTAACCAGCCTCGCGCTGATAAAATCGGCTCCGACCGAATAATATCCCGTCACCCGGCCGGGTACGAGCGCACGCGTTTCGCGTGTACTGGTGCGCGCCATGCCGACGGGTTTGAAGATGTTCTCTTGAAGATATTGTTCGTACCGCTGACCCGAAACGCGTTCGATAATCACGCCGAGCAGCGTATATCCCGAATTGGAATAGTCGAATCTTTCGCCCGGCGCGAAGTCCAGCGGCAAGTCCCGAAATAGCGCCACCAGCTCGGGACGGGTGTAGCTCAGCATCGCCAGTTTCTCGTCCCACCCGGGCAGGCTCGTAAAATTGGGGATGCCGGACGTGTGGGTCAGCAGATGGTGCAGCGTGATCCCCTGCCAGCTTTGCGGACAGGTTTCGAGATACCGGCAGATCGGATCGCTGACCTTCAGCTTCCCCCGCTCCTGCAATTGCAGGACCGCGACCGCGGTGAACTGCTTGACCACCGATCCCAGCAGATAGCTATTATCGGCCGTGTTCGGCACCCCCAATTCGTGATTCGCCATGCCATAGCTTTTGACGAAAATGGGCTCGCCATCGCGCGCGACCAGCGCTGTACCGCTGAACATATCGTTCCGCACCTGCGCTTGCAGATAGGCATCCATCGCCTGCAATTTCGCACTGTCGACATCGGCGTGCGGCGGCGCGGCTGGCACGACGGCAGGCGCCGCGCTTGCGTGGGCGGCTACGGGCGCGGCGACCGAGATTAACGCTGCGCAAGACAGCAGAACAGGCTGGAACCGGGTCATCTTCACGCTAGCCACTCGATCAATCGCCACGCCAGAATATTGCCACACGGACTTATCTTCATATAAAGATTAATTGCAGCGGATGACCTCGGACGAAGCACCAGTACATATGACGACACCGCCCGATCTGATCGACAATCTGGTCGCCGACTGGCGGCGCGAACGGCCCGCGTCGGACGCCGAGGCGATGCAGATCGTCGGCCGGATCATCCGGCTCGGCCGCGCCTATGAACAGGCGGCTTCGCAGTTGTTGCGCACGCACGGCATGAGCTATTCCGACTTTGACGTGCTCGCGACGCTGCGACGCGCGGGACCGCCCTATGAAAGCGTCCCATCCCGGCTTCAGCACAATGTGCTGCTGACATCGGGCGCCATGACCGCATGTCTGCGGCGACTGGCGGGCGCCGGCTTGATCGAGCGGGGCACCAGCTCGGAGGATCGGCGCAAGCTGTCCGCCAGATTGACGCCCAAGGGCTTTGCGATGGTCGAAAACCTGATCGACGCCCGCTTCGCCTTGGCGCGGCAATCGCTCGCCGGGTTCGACGCCGATCAGATCGGCGCCACCGAAGCGGCGCTGCGCCGTCTAGGGTCAGCGCCCTAGGCCGCGTACTGACGATCAGTTCTTCAAGCGATAGCCGGTCCGGAACATCCAGGAGATTACGCCCAGGCACAGCGTGAAGAACAGCGCGACCGCAGCTATGCTCACCTCGATCCCGACGTCGCCCTTGCCAAAGAAGGTCCAGCGAAAGCCACTGATCAGATAGACGACGGGGTTGAACAAGGTCACCGCGCGCCACGCCGCGGGCAGCATGTCGAGCGAGTAAAAGGCACCGCCAAGGAAGGTCAGCGGATAGATCACGAGCATCGGGATCACCTGCAACTGCTCGAAGCTTTGCGCCCAGATGCCGATGATAAAGCCGAACAGGCAGAAGGTAACTGCCATCAACAGCATGAAACCGACCATCAACAGCGGATGCGCGACCTGGACGTCGACGAACAGATGCGCGGTGGCAAAGATGATCGACCCGATGATCACCGACTTGGTCGCCGCGGCCCCGACATAGGCGATCACCGTCTCAAGCGGCGACAGCGGCGCCGACAGCATCTCGTAGATCGTCCCGGTCCATTTGGGCATATAGATGCCGAACGAGGCATTGCTGATGCTTTCGGTGAACATCGTCAGCATCATCAGCCCGGGGACGATGAAGGCGCCATAAGGCACCCCGCCGACTTCGCTCATCCGGCCGCCGATCGCCGATCCGAACACCACGAAATACAGCGCGGTGGTGATGACGGGGAGCGCCAGACTGGTCCACACGGTGCGCCCGAAGCGTGCCAGTTCGAACGCATAGATTGCGCGCACGCCGCGCCAGTTAGCGGTCATGCGGCCTCTCCCTTGGTTTCATGGACCAGCCCGACAAAAATATCCTCGAGCGAGCTTTGTTTGGTGTGCAGATCCTTGAAGGCAACCCCGATGTCGCTCATCCGCCGCAGCAGCGACGGCACGCCGGTCGCCTCGGCCTGGCTGTCGAATTCATAGACGAGTTCATGTCCGTCGCCCGCCAGCGCCAAGTTCCAGTTGGTCAGCTCCTCGGGGACCGCATCGAGCGGCTCGGCCAGGTTGAGCGTCAACGTCTTGCGCCCCAGCTTCTTGATTAACGCGTGTTTTTCCTCGACCAGGATCAGCCGCCCGCCGGTGATCACCCCGACGCGGTCGGCCATTTCCTCGGCCTCTTCGATATAGTGGGTGGTCAGGATGATCGTCACGCCGCGCTCGCGCAGGCCGTGGACCATCTGCCACATATCGCGGCGCAGCTCGACGTCGACCCCCGCGGTCGGCTCGTCGAGGAACAGGATTTCGGGCTCGTGGCTCAGCGCTTTGGCGATCATCACGCGGCGCTTCATGCCCCCCGACAGCTCCATGATCTTCGAATCGCGCTTGTCCCAAAGCGACAGGTCGCGCAGCAATCGCTCGATGAAAGCAGGATCGCGCGGCTTGCCAAACAGTCCGCGCGAGAAACTGACCGTCGCCAGCACCGTTTCAAACGCATCGGTATGCAGTTCCTGCGGTACCAGCCCGATCATCGTGCGCGCCGCACGATAATCGCGTGCATGATCATGCCCGGCGACGGTCACGGTCCCCGCGCTGGCGGTCACAATGCCGCAGACGATGCTGATCAGCGTCGTCTTGCCCGCGCCATTCGGCCCGAGCAGCGCGAAAATCTCGCCCTTGTTGATCGAAAGGTCGACATCGCGGAGCGCGACATGGCCGCTTTTATAGGTTTTCCCGAGGCCGGAAATTTCAAGGACTGCTGTCATGCCCGCCGTCTAGCCGAGCGGCATCGCAGGGTGAAGCGGCAAACACCACTTGACCTGAATCGGCCCATCGGCTTGACCGGCACGGCCCCGTGCGGACGTGGCGAAATCGGTAGACGCAGCAGACTTAAAATCTGCCATCCTCTGGATATGCGGGTTCAAGTCCCGCCGTCCGCACCAGCTTGAATTTGCTGGATAAATGACCGTTTTTCGGTGGCCTATCCTGCGGCCCTGTTTTCGTCGGTGTGTAATTCCTGTGTAACCGCGTCAGAAAAACCGGCTCCCAATGCCTCAATCGATCGATCAACATGGGGGTCCGCAATCTGTGCGTAACGCATCACCATGGCGAGCGTCTTATGGCCGCTGATCTTCTGCACGGTCGGCAAGTCGGTGCCTGCGGTGATAAGCTGGGTGATAGCGGTGTGGCGCATGACGTGGGGCGTCACCTTCTTGGGGTCCAGCTTGGCGCGGATTACTGCCCGCTCGAACTGGCGTTCCATGCTGCCGCGATAGGGCCGCTTCGCATCCTTGCGGGCGGTCGGAAAGATATAGCCGTCCTGATCGTCGCGCTGGTCGCGCTCGGCCCTAAGCAAATCGACAAGGCTGGGGGTTAGCGGCTGGATGCGCTGGCCTGCTTTCGCGTTCGGGATATAGAGGCGGCGCTGGTCCCAATCGATCTTGTCGAACCGGGCCTTTAATATCTCGCCGTGGCGCATGGCGCTGCCAAGGCCAAACGCGACGAACAGATGCGTTAGTGGATCTTGGTCGCCGCCTGCCGCCTTTAGCAAATCCTGCTGCTGTTTGATGGTCAGCGCGTCGATCTTCTTGCGCTCCTCGTCGCCCTTCTCGATGGCGGGCCGGGTTGCCACCTTCATCTTGCGTAGGAAGTGCGACAGCGTGGATAGCTCACGGTTGACCGTCGCCTGCTTCGCCCCGTCCCCGATCCGCTTGCGGGCGTAATTCTTCACGCCGAAATCGGTCAGCTTGTCGATGCGCTGGCTTTTGAAGAACGGGATAAGGTGGGTATTCAGATGGCGCCGCTTGTTCGGAAGGTCAGCGAAACCCTTGTCGCCCTCGGTTAGCTCGGCCTCAAGCTTGGTCAGATATTCCTTGGCGGCCTCGGCGAACAGGCGATGAACCTTTCGGCCTTTCGGCAAGTCCAGCCTGCCCTCGCGCGCCTTCGTCCTGAACGACTCCACCGCCCGCTCGGCCTGCTCGCGGGTGATGCCGTCGCTCTCCACGCCGACAACGCGGTGGATGCGCTCGCGGTCCACCATGATGTTGACGCTATAACGGACGTCACCGTTGGCCATGCGTTCGGCGACTATCCCATGCTCATTGATCCGCTGCCCGATGTCGAGCGAGCGGATTGCGGGCCGGGTCAGGCGCTGGAACTTTAGCGCCATTACAGCAACTCAACAGGGTTGAACGGGCGGGTTGCCATAATGTCGGCTAGCAGTTTGTCGGTGCGGTACTTGCGCCACGCCGCGCGCCCCTCGTCCTCCATGTCCCGATAGATTTTAACGGTGTCGTCGGCAAAGGCGCCCTCGTCTTTCTCTTGCTCATCCAGCGCGATCAGCTCGGCGTGAAGCTCAAGCGCCTTTGCCCGCGCGTCGTCGTCCTCAATGGCGTCTATCAGTTTTCGCTCGTTGGCACGGCGGTCTATGGTTGGCAGCGCAAACAGGCCTGTTCCGAATAGCCCACGCCGACGACGGGCAGCGGGAAATTCCAATGTCGATTGGAGCGTTGCCGGAATCCCATAAGCTGAGAGCCGGTCGATAACTTTCTGCTTAGCGACGAGGATGCGGCTCTTGTTTTGGATCGCGTCAATAAAGCCCGCGTCCCGATAAGCGGTTTCAGGCCTGACCAATGCACCCGGCCCGCTCGCGAGCATTTCCGCGACGGCTCCCCAGGTGGTCAAATCTTCATGCCATTGCGGCGGCTCTGCGCTGGCTGGGTCGGCCATCAGGTTGCGCGCCTGCTCGATCCCCTCAACGATGGACACCAGAAGGGCGAATGTCTTTTGGTCCGCCCCGATCAGTGCCGCGGTGCGATTCTCTATGAGCTTCCCAACGCTCACGCCCTCGTCCGCAGCCAAGGCGTCAAGCGCCGCCCTGTCTTGGGGGCCAAACCTCACGCCGATCTGCTTGCGTTTGCCCTCTGGGTCTATTGTCGGCCTCGCCATGTCGTGTCTCTCTCTCCATTACCGCTACCACTAACCCGCGTTACCGATGTTGATTACGGGTAGTTTGGGTATTATATAGGATGCCTCGGCAATAGCAAGAGGACCGGAAATGACTACCGACAACGGCATTGATATGGTGAAGGTTCGCGTTCTGCCCGACAACCGGGTGGCGCGAAGCGAAGCGGCAAAGCTCTTTGGCCGTGCGCCCAAGACGCTCGCCGAATGGGCAGCCAAGGGCTGGGGTCCGCGGACGATCATGGTGGGCGGTCGCGTTTTCCATGACTACGGCGAATGCCTTGCGATGGCGCGCGGCGAACTGCCTGTCGCTCCTGTCGTCCGCGAGGCGGCATGACATGCGGGGGGATTCTGGCGGACCCCGCCTAAAGCAAAAGCCGCCCCGCGTTGACGGCGGGACGGCTCCTAAAATGCCTAAGCTTGGCGGCTGCTGGCAAGACCTAGATAGCGTGGAAGCGCGGCGTCTGCAACTGTGGGGCGAGCGGATAATCTCCGACATCGCAACTTGGCGGCACAGGGAGCGGCGGCGGCGCGAAGGTGCGCGGTCGTGAGTAACGCACCGCACCCCACCCGCAACGTGGTGATGGCGAAGGCGCTAGCTCAACACCAGCGCATCGCAACGGAACTGCTCACAATCGGCATCGGGAAACTGAGCCGGGGCGAGTCGTCCTTTCTGCATAACATTCGAGAGCGGGAATTTCTGAGCGCGGGACAAGACCGCTGGCTCCGAGATTTAAACGTCCGTCTCAAGTGGGAACTGGCACAATGACATTAGCTGACACTGCATTCGCGCTTCTGGAAGCGCACCGTCTGGGTAAATCGAAGCTTACGCGAAAGGCTGGCTCGCTGTGCGGGCAGCTTGTCACCGATCCCCAGCCCCTCACCGATGCTCAAGCGTCTTGGATGGCTATACTGGTCGAGAGGGCAGGCCTCCCGAAGATGGGGGAACAGGCCAATGATTGATGTCCATGCAAACACCCTGCCCGACTATCCGGTCGGCGCTCCCTTCCGTCGTGACGAGGCAAGCAAGGATGGCGCCCGCAAGGTCAACTCCGATGGCTCGCGCGTCACGCAACTGGCCTTTGCGATGGAAGCAATCGAGCGGGCCGGGGCAGCGGGGGTTGATGCTTACCGCGTCTATAACCTGCCCGACGCTCCGTTTCGTGACCTGTCCACCTGTCGCGCTCGCCTCTCGGATCTGAAAGCCCAAGGCAAGATTGCCAAAAAGGGAGAACGGACACCGGGCGAAGCTGGCGTCTCGGTCAATCTGTGGATCGCGGCGCGCTACGTGCCAGCGGTGCCAGAGGATCAGGGCGACCTGTTCGGGTTAGCTGCCTGATGGGTCGCATCATCCTTAAACGGGATGGGGGTTTCTACCGGGTCCAGTGTGACCCGGTGGATTCTCTGCCGCCGTCGTTCGCCCGCCCGACCACGTACATAAGCCATTGGCTCGCGTCTGACACCGCAGACCTGTTCAGCGAGGCCACCGGGTTCCCTGTCGTCGATATGACACAGAAGGGTAATCGGCATGGCTGATCACAATAAGCGGCCCGTCCCGCAAAAGGTCGATCATGGCGGCAACTTCGTCCAGCTTCCCCGCGCCATGCTGACCAGCCCCGCGTTCCTGAGCTTGTCGCTCCGCGCGAGGTCCAGCCTCTATGTCGTGCTGGAACGCTTCAACGGGTTCAACAATGGACGCATCGGTCTGTCGATCGACAACCTCGGCGCCGCTCTCGGCAATCAAAACCATGCGGCCAATTCGCGGGCGCTGGTGGAACTTATGGACCGGGGGTTCCTTGAGTGCATGGCCGGGGCGAACCACGTCAAATGCAAGGCGCGGGAATATCGCCTGACCTTCATCGAAACCGGTAACGGCGGACGCGGCAAGGCGACCAACGAGTGGAAACTTTGGAAGCCTCTGGAAAAAAAAGGTCCTGAGGCTACCGCAACGCGAGAGTGGAAACCCGTTGAGGCTACCGCAACGCGACGGAAACTTGGCGTTGAGGCTACCGCAGCGCGAGCGACGGAAACTGTGGGGTTTGGGGGACGTTTCCGCGTTGAGGCTACCGCAGCCCATATATCTAGCCAGTATCAGCCCACGCCGTTGGCCGTCTCCGATGGTGGAAACAGCCTCAAATCCCCCTCGGAAATTCGGGCGGCCCTGAACAACCTGATTGCGACCGGCGAAACCACGGCGACCGCGTTGGCGTTGGCGGTCAACATGCCAGCCGGGACAATGAGCAAGTTTCGGAACGGTCGGGGTCTGCCCGAACAGTATGTCGGCCCGCTTCATATGGAGCTGGGACGGCATGGGGCGTTCGCCTTGGTGGCTGAACCATTGCTGCCGGTTGGCGGCCCGGTCGCGGCGATTGGTGACGCGCTACTCTGGAGGGCGGGAAAGACAATTCGCATTCTGCCCGATGTTCCGCACGTCATGTGGCCCGCCCGACCGGCACAAAGGGCGCTCGCGGCATGATCACGACATGACCGACGCGATACCGGATTGGCCCCCTGACGACGACGACGGGGTGATTGATCCCGACTTTGACGATGACGACGGCGAAGGCTGGTTGCCGCTGCTGCTGCCGAACCGCCGCGACGACGGCCTATATTGGGATTTGGTACAATGAACGACGACAACGGAGCGATCAGCAAAGGGGGCGACATTGACCCGGCAACCGCGGACATTGCCAAGCGGCCCCGGCGCAAGGCTCGCAACCGCCCCGATCCGCCCGCCGAATTGCGGGAGTGGGAAGGCAAGGCGCACAAGCGGATGCTCAACCGGCCTTTGCCGCCGAACATCGTCCTGGAGCCTACCGGGTTCGATCAGGAGAGTTGGACATCACCGCATAGCGATGTGTCGCTGTGGACCCTGCAACTTGCCGATGCGTTCGGAACGCGCTCGGAAGCGGTACTATCCCTATTCATGTCGCAACTGGAAAGCCTGTGCGGTCGCGGCATATGGGATGAAACCGCCCACCAATGGCGTATGCAGGAAAGCGAACTGTCCGCGATCCTCGCGCTGGTGAACGCCTTTCGCCCCCGCAATGAGCCTGAGGCCATGCTGGCGGCGCAAATGGTCGCAACGCACCTGCTCACCATGAAGGTGGGCGCTCGCGCTCTCCGATACGATTACGACACCCGCACCGCGTCGGCCTTCGCCAAGCTCGTCAAGGCCTATGCGGTCCAGTCGGAGGAAATGCGGGCCTCAAAGGGCAAGCGCCGAACGACGCGCCAAACAATCATCGTGAAAAAGGAACTACACCAAAGTGTCCACTATCATGACCACCGGGGAGGTAAGCAAAACGATTACCGCCCCCATGAACCGACTGGCGGACCCGCTGCCGAAATTACTGACCAACGCGAAACTTTGCGGGGCAAAAACGCGGGCGGGGTCGTCGTGCCGCTGTCCCGCTCTACGCGGTAAGTCGCGCTGTCGCCGTCATGGTGGCCTGTCTGTCCCGGTGTGGGGTGCTGCGAACGGTGCCTATCGCCACGGCGGCTTGACCAATGAAGCAATCGAGCTGCGCCGCGAAGTCTCGCGCCTGCTCAAGCAAATCAGGAATGACGCCCATGTCTGAGATGATCGAACCCCTGCGCGGTCCAAACCATATGGAGCAAGAGTGCCTTGCGATGATCCCCAAGCTCGACGCTGAGATTGCCGCGGCCACGTCCAAGCGGGAAGCAAAGGTGTTGCGTCGTCGTCGTCGGCTGTGCCGGGACATTGCCAAATGGTGCCGCACAAGGGCGGGCTATGTCATCGACCTCAAGGGCGGTGCGTGATGCTTGCCCCATCGCTACGCACCCGCCGCGACCTCGTTGCCGAGTGTGACCGCCAGCTTGCCGAGCTTGAACAGGAACGGGCAAAGGCGCCCACTGCATTCCAGCCCAGCATCGACCGCGAGGCGGCACAAGTGCGGGCGGTGAAAGATGCCATTGAGCGGGATATGGAGGAACGGCCATGACGGGCGAGCCTTGGACCCGCGAGCGTCTGGCCGAACGATGCCGCCGAACCATACTGGATATGGAGGGGGACGCGGCGCTTTATGCGGCGATGCCTGCCAGTATGCGGCGGCAATTCGATAGCCAACTTGCCGACCTGAAAAACATTGAGGCGCAATGCCGGGGTGTGACGGTCATAATCAAGCGGGGATCTGATGGAAATTGAACCTTGGTCCATTGAGCTACTGCGCCGCATGACGCGACAACAGTTCAATGCGCGCGTGAAGGCTGGGGGCTTGCCGCCCGTCGATATGGCGGTGGAGCTGCTGCACGAAAGGCTAAAGCGGGCAGTCGAGCGACGACGCTAGGGGTTTTCGGACACCTACGCGCGCCCGCGCGAGAATATAATCTATTAGAAGGCGGTGGACGCTAGGCGTTCAACCTGTCGGCTGCGGCCTGTGCCTTTGCCTCGGTCGCGAACGTCTCATCAATGGCGGTTTCCTCGTCGCCGTCGATCATCACAACGAACCAGTCGCCGTCTGGATCGGGGCCGCGGACTTCATGGGTCAATGGTTGATCTCCGATAGCCATTTGTAGCCTGTAGCCTCGTCGCGAAACGGCGTGATGATCCCGCCCCATCGGTTCGTTGCAAAATAGGTATAGCCTTTGCAGCCGGGTTTCAACTTGCACGGCTTGTTGCGCCGATTGTGTAGGCAGAAGTCAGCACCGACCTTTTCGATCAGCGCGGCAATGTCGATGGGCTGCTGCCTTCCGCACCGCGAGCAGCAAGCGAACGCCTTAACGCCTTGCTCCAGCATCTTGCCGAGCGTCGGCGCCCATCCAATGTCTCGCCGTCCTCGGTTGCCCATTGCACGACGCTAACGATGTTCTCGTCTTGTTCGCAATGATTCGGTGAGGTGGCCCCGCGTCCTGAGGTCGCATTGGACGCGGGGTTGAGGCGATCTGCCGCAGATACGTGAAATTTTGGTGACGATGCCTAGTTGGCGGCGGGCGCGATGCTATGCGATGCTGCCGTCGGAAAGGAATCGGCATGTCGGAAGCTGGTGGCTGGATAGATTACCTGATCGCGAGCGATGACCCCGCCGACCGGGAATTGCTGGACGAGTTTCGCAATCAGGCTTGGGCATATGGTCAGCTGATGCAGCACCTCACCGCCGACCCCGCGAACATCAATGCCGAGAGCTATGCGATGCTGGAAGATGGGCAGGAACGGGAAAACGAGCTTCAGGATCGCATTCGGGCGCGCGGGGAAGCTCTGCGGGATGCTGGCTTCTCACCGTGCGATGACGCTGCGTTCAAAGAGTGGCGGGCGTCGTGGGTGCCGCTGGCGAGCCACCTACCGTCAGACGATGGTGACATTTCCCGCGCCTAGTCTGCCGTGTGCCATAACGATGCGGCCTCTACTTTTGAGCGATTGACGTTGGTTGCGGTCAGCGTACCATCACGGCAACTTCGGTCCGCTATTCCCTGGGGGCTGAGGGGGGAGCATGAGATATGCCGGAAAGGCCGCGTTCCACTGGCGCGGCCTTTTTGCTGTGCTGCGACTTCATATTGGTACAACGAGCTATGTTCGCCTATCACCATCGGCGTTCGAAACTTGGGGGGGGGTGACAATGAAACTATATGCGCTCTTGGTGGGTGTGGCGACGCTGACGCCAGTGCCTGTCAGCGCCAAGGTCCTGCTCGATGTTCGGGCAACCGAAAATCAGACTTCCCGCATGTTCTCAGGCACGGAGGCCGTCACGAGCGTGATGGAAAAATCCGTCGTCGGCATCATGGAAGATAGGGAGCCTGCCAAAAAGCGGACCTCACTTGTCATCCTGACTCTCAACAAGGGTGAGGCTCCTTACAATTTCGGCCCTGAAAATGTGACCGTGACGGCCAATGGGCAGAACTTTGTTGTGCTGACCTATGACCAGCTTGTTCGGGAAGAGCGTAACCGAGCAAAGTGGCGCCGCGTCGCTGGGGCCTTTGCTGCTGGTTCCAATTCTGCTGGCGCGTCCAACGCGGGCAATAGCAATGGTACATTTTCGGCCTACGGCAGCGATGGATCATCCGCCTATGGCAGTTACAACAGCTATGACGCGGGCAAGGCCCAAGCCGCTCAATCGCAAGCCAACCGCGACAATCAAGCAATGATGCAGACCATTCGGCGCAATGAACAGGCCGCCCTCGCTGCTTTAGATTCGAATATGCAGACTTCCACCGTAGATCCCGGCCAGTCATTTGGTGGTCACGTTGCGGTCGAGCTTCCGAAAGAGCTACGGAAGGTGAAAGAACCGACGCCCGCCCTAATCGTCGTAACAATCGGCGGCGAGGTTCACCAATTTAAGACTATGATCCTTCCGGCGCGATAACGCCGCGCAAAAAGGGCGGCAAGGTCATCCCCTGCCGCCCTCTTTTGAGACGCTCCGCTAACGTATTGGCAAAGCGTTGCGAAATGGTGACTAGCTGACGTTCCATGTCGTCGGCGGGAAGCCCTTGGGAGCGTATAGGACCACGGCCCCGCAATCCTCGCCGTCATAGGTCGGGCGTGGGCTGCGCCGATAATCCGCTTCGCCTGCGTCCGCTATGCTGCAACCCGGCCCGCTGTCCGTGGTGCCGTGCATGGCAAAGACGCTAGGCCCGGTTGTCAGCTCGTCCTCGTCCATCATGCCCGCGGGGTCGTCGTCCTCCATGTCCTCGGTCATGGCGTCGGTGTCGTCCAGATGGTCGATGATCCGCTGCGCCAGCCTTTCGAGCGTGGCGCGTGGCAGCGACGGTATCAGGGACAGGGCGATGTCGGCGGGGAGCCGTGAAGCCCCCCGACCGATGCGAAGTGACAGCGCGTTCATCGTAGCACCCGAAAGGCTAGATCCACGGTCTGGATGGCAAGCCATGACGTGCCAAGGCAGACGGCCCAGCCCCAAAGCGTCATCGCCGTGCTGGCGGTTTCGTTGCGGGCGCTCATGTCCGCGCTCCATCGCGAAGCGCGGGCAGCAATCCGCGTACATCGATCGCCAGCATGGCCATGGCTTCCTCGGCGCACCACCACCCATCGGTAACGCTATTCTGCGCCATCACTTCGATTTTGAGGCGAACGTCTGCGGCGCACTCGGCGGGCATCAACAAGATCGCGTCAAGGGCGGTCGTAAAGGCGTCGTTCTTCGCCTCGCCGTCCTCGCTGCCCAATGCGTCCGCCAACGTCAGTTCAGCGCGGGCGACGGCGTAGTTGTGGGCGAGCGTCGGCCATGCGCCGCGCAGCTTCATGGGAAGTTCGCGGTTCATGATGCACCCCCTGCGAGGCGAAGGCCGTCCGCAAAGATGACTTCAACGAAATCGCCAACGTCCTCGCCAATGTGGCGCATTTCCTCGGCGGCGAAGATGCGGCGCTTTTCGGCGAGGGCAGCGGCGTCCGGTGCCGGTTCCATTACCACGGCCTCGGCGGCCTCGCGCACGGCGCTGTGCAAATGGCCCATTGCATCTTCGAACGCGGACCATGCTTCGCCATCGTCGGTCTTGGGCGTGTTGGCCTTGTCGAAGGCCTCGCGGTCCTCAAGCGCCCGCTGGTATGCGCGCAGCTTCACCGCGAAGGCGTCTTGCATCGGGCGATCAAGCATGGCGGCAATGTCCGCTGCGAGCGAGCGGATAGATTGGTGCGCCCATTCGTCGATCACGTCGCGGTAATCGGGAAGCGTGGCGATGAAGTCGGCTTTAGCGGCAATGTCTGCCAGCGTGGTTGCAGGCGTCGTGCCTACCGTGTCGATTGCCTTGGCATGGGCGCAAGCCATTGCATCCCATCCGGCGTCGTGGATTTTCGATTGCGGTTCATGGTCGATGCCCTGCCATGTCGTCATGGCTGCATTGATGTCGCGGTACGCTTGAAGCGAGCGCGCGAAGTCTTTACCTTCGATCATAGTCTTGCCTCTCTGTTAGGCTTGATCAGGGCCGGGGTTCGGATTGCAGTCCGTTCCTCGGTCCGCCTTGGCTTCTGGCCTTGGCTGTTCGTTACGTAACGGCGTTAAACATTAATGTCAACCGTGTTACGTAACGCGCTTGCGCTTCGCCGGTTCGTCCGTTATGTAACGGGAATGGTTTTATCGAACGCTGAGCGGCAAGCCCGCTATCGTCGCAATCTCAAAGCCCGCGCTCAGGGCGTGACTGTCGATCTGGTCGCGCAGGCCGTGGAGGTTATGTATCGCTACGTCCAGCACGTGAACGCTGAGCCGGATGCGCCAAGCTGGGATGATTTCTGCAAGAGGGCGTCGCGCCGGGGGCAACACGATCTTTGGCAGCAATGGTTCGCAAACCCGTTCGACGATGAAACGTGCGACGACATCAACGCGGCTGGCTTCGATGGTGAATTGGTGCGCCGCGTCTGGCCGGTGGCCTACGCCGTGCTGCGCCCGCCTGTGCCGGAATGATTCACCACCTGGCCTAATCTTGACGCGCTGCCGATCCTCCGCGACAAGCGGGCAATGGATGACACGCCGACAAACCCTTACACGCTGGTGACGGCCCTCTATTTTTTCGCGGCGCTGTTCGCTCTCTGCGCTGGCGTGATGTGGTTCCGCTTTGTCGATGCACGGCGGGGCAAGGCGGGCATGGGCGGCGCTCCCTCGTTGCGCTGGCTGAGTGAGGCGGCGACCGCGACGGGGCTAACCCTGTTCACCGCTGCCGGTGGCTTCCTCCTCTCCCTTTTCGTCTAGGCTCAATTCCGTCCGCTGAGACTCGCCTAGCGTGATTGCGGGCGTTCGCGATGGGTAGCGCCCCATGCCGCTGTGCGGGCTTCCCTGAGTCCCTGTCGCTGTGATCGGATATGTCTATCATACCTCGCGTTTTGATTGACTTTTTCGATATAATGCGCTAAGGGATGGGCATGGGCTGCGACTGGCGCCGACCGCCCCACGGTCGAACCAAAGACCCCGCCAGAGTCTCCACAATCTACCAGTCGCAGCCCTCCCCAACAGGAGGCCACCATGCACGACGAAACCGTCGCCGACGACACGCGCCAAAATATCGCTGACCTTCGCCTTGCCAGTGCTGGCGATCCACAAGCGCAGCTTCGCCTGTCCCGATCTGCCCGCGAATTGGTGTTGTCCGGTGTGGCTGACGAAATCGTCGCCTCCATTGAGGGGCTGACCTACGCCCGCCTCGCCGCCGCGCAGGGCGTTCCCGATGCGATCATGCTTGCCGCCGATCACTGTAGCCATTTGGCAAAGGTCTATTCGGATTGCGGCGAAGATGAGTGTGCCGCCGATTGGGCAGGCCAAGCTATCGGCCTTCTGGAAATCGCGACCGACCTGTTGCCCCCCGCGAACGCCGCGCACCTGATGCAATCCCTCAACACCGCAGCCGACATGGCCAGCCCTGAAATCATGGCGCAGGCCAAGGTTTATCGTTCGATCTTCGCGCCCGCGTTCGGCGCCGCTGCGTTCGCTTGAAAGGACTACCGACAATGACCACGATGCAGCCCCGCACCCCAATGGAAGCCGCACAGCTTGGCTTGCTTATGCCCAATATGCCGCGGGGCATTTTTGGTTCGGGCCGCCGCCGCTTTATCGATGGCCAGACGCAGGGACGTGACGGCACCGGGGCATCTGGCGGCATGAGCCTAGCGCCGCCGAACGATCCCGCCGCCGGACCCGGTATGCAGCCCCCGCCGATCAGCGAAGCCCCTCCCCCGCCCGCCGACTGGAAAAAGACGCTTGGCGCAACGCTGGTGGCGCAGCTTCCCCAGATGGCAGCGAACAACGGCCTGCAAATGGAACAGATGAACCCGGCCCCGGCGATGCGGGGCGGCAACCTTGGCAATCGCGGCATGTTCGGCAGTATGCCTATGGCTGCCCCTGACGCGATGATGTCGGACAAGATTGGCAACCGTGGTGCGCCACCGATCGATGACGCGAACGGCAAAGGCAAAAAGGGCATCGACTGGCGCATGATCGCCGGGATTGTTGGCGACGGCCTGCTGGGCGCCGCTGGGCAACCGGGGATCTATGGCCCCGCAATGTACAAGCGCCGCCAAGACGAAATGAACCACAATCAGCGTCTTGCCGAGATGGCCGAACAGGCCCGCATCAAGGCTGCTGAACCTGATTACGCCACGGTCAACAATCGCCGCGTTCGCATCGATCCCACCACCGGGCAGGCTGACGTGCTTTACGAGGCGCCGCAGGATTTCGAGGATTACGCGGCGGCGCTTGGCGCTGAGCCGGGAACGCCGGAATTTGTCCGGCTGGTTCAAGATTACATTCTGAAAGGCAGCGGCCCGACCGCGACCGACAATTATAACACCCGCGAAGAATGGCGGCAGGAAAACCGGGTTGAGCTGGAAGGCGAGCGGCAGGGCAATCGCGAGGCTTTGCTGGGGCAGCGGCAGGCTGGTCAGCGGGCGCTCAAGGGCGTCCCCACCTATCGGCAGGCTAACCCGGCGCCGCGCTCTGGCGGTCGTGCTGGTGGCGGTGTCCGTGAAGGTCAGACGGCAACCAATCCGCAGACGGGCGCAAAGGTCGTCTATCGCGGCGGCAAATGGGTGCCTGCTAAGTGAGCGGGCTTCCCCCCGGCTTCCAACTGGACACGCCGCCCGCCAAGCCGAAAGGCCGGGGTCCGCGCCTCGATACCTATACGCCGACCGACGATGTGGTCGATGTCAGCAACGAGAACCGGCAACCCCCTATCGCACCGGGCGCCCCGGTTCAGGTTACCGGCCAAGTCATCGACGGCGATACAATGCGCCTTGCGTCGGGCCGCAATGGTCGGCTGTACGGCTTTGATGCCTTCGAGCGTGGGCAGCCGGGGTTCCGTCCTGACGGGCAACGCATCAACCTCGGCGACCTTTCGGCGGGATCGCTGGCAGCATATATCCGCCCCTCGCAAAGCTTGATCGCGACCGGCAAGCAGACATTTGGCAGGCCCGTCGTCTCGCTAGGCGATGGCGCCGATGATCCTACGCTAAAGATGCTGTGGCAGGGTGCGGGGTATGCTGCCCCCGAATATCTGCGCGATGATCCGCAGCGGGCGGCCTCCTACACGGAAGCCGAACGCCTCGGCAGGCTCAACCGACAAGGCGGGTTCGGCACCGGGCATATCCGCCCCGATGCGTACCGCCGTCCGCTGACGACGCGAACTGCGAAGCTCGCAACTGACGAATATCTGGCCTTTGACGATCAGCTTCCCGACGACGCGCCAAAGCTTAAGCGACTGGACCCCACGCAAGAAAAGCGCATCGCCGCCTATATCGCTTCGCAGGCTGGTAATCCGAACTTCTCGCTCCAGCAATATCGCGACTGGTTCCGCAATGATCTCGGCATCACGGACATTGAGCCAGCGGACAACGCCAAATTCATAGAGGACGTGCGGAAGGGCGAAGGCTTCTCCCCGTCCGTCGATTACGGGACGCTCGACGGGGAATCGATGCGCGAGCTTCAAGAGCTTATCGCGTTCTCTGGCCTACGTCCTGAGGATGCGCAGGGCTATCGCGACTTGCTGACCAGCGGCGATCAAGCCCAGGTGCTTGAATATGCCCGCTCCAAGGGAATGACGCTGGACCCCCGCGACCTGTCGGAATATTTCGACGCACGGGCAAAGGGCGGCAATGCGCCTATCCCGCTCCCCATCATCAACCCCGGCGACGGGCGCACTGGCGCTGCTGCTCGCGGCTTTGGCGATCCTTTGGGCTTCCTCGACGAAATGGGCGCGGTGCCTGATGCGCTCGGCCTGACGGGCTACCGGGAAAACATCTTCAACAGCGACCGCTCGTTCGGTGACATCTACGAAAACAACCTGCGCCAGAACCGCGGCATCATCGATTACGACGAGACAAACCATCCCTATATGCGGGCTGGCGGTCAGCTTGTTAGCGGGCTTGCCCTGCCGTTCGGAGGTGGCGCCCGCGGTGCTGCCGGGTTCGCCAAGGCTGGTGCGATTGAGGGCGGGATTTACGGGTTCGGCTCTGCTGACGGCAACCTCTCGCAACGCCTCGCCAATGTCCCGCTAAACGCCCTTGGCGGTGCTGTCATTGGTGGCACGGTCGGCAAGGGTCAGGAACTGCTCGCCCCGGCCTTCAAGTCTGCGATCTCCCGACTGGCACAGTTGCGCGCTGGTGCCGCCGCACCTCGCCAGCCGATGCCCTCTGTCGGCACGGCGGCGAACGCTGTTGACGATCTACCCGAAGGCTTCACGCTCGACGCGCCGCAATCCGCCAACATGGCAGCGGATAACGCCATGCCGTCCCTGTCGTCGCCACGGCTGCCCGATGTCATCGATGTAGGCGCCAGCCAAACCACGCGCCTGCTGGACGGTCCGACGCCTGCCATAATGAACGCGGCGGCGGCTCGGGTTAAACCGGGCGACGTCCTGCCCCGGCCTGCCAATGAAGTGCAATCGCTGGATGAATTTGGCCGGATCAGCGAAGGGCTTTATCCCGAAGTCCCGGCGCCTCGCGAACGCGACTATCTGGACACCCGCCAATTCCCTTCGCGCGCTAATCCGCAAAACACGCTGAGCCGCAAAGGCCCGCTTGATCTGGCCGCCTACGTCCGCGAACAGGGCGGGGTTGCTGATTATCGCGGCGAACTGAAAGCCGCGGGCCTGTCGAACGCCCCACGCAAGGGCGATGACTTTGCCGGGGGCGAGAACCGCCTAGGCCCGCTGCTGAACGACGAACGTGGCTCATCGCTGGACGATATGGCGCAACGGGCATGGGAAGCGGGTTATTTCCCCGATCATCCCACGCGCCCGACCGTCGATGAATTTGTGACCGCGCTGGGCGACACGTACCGGGGCGTCAATCGGACGTTCCGACCCGATGACTTTGCCGAAATTGACGCCTTCAACGCGGCCCGCGATCAGCGCCTTGCCGTCGAACGGGCCAAGCAGGACGGCGCCCCGCTGGTCGATGACATGGGGCAGCCTGCCACCTTTGACGACATCATTGCCAACACCCCGCCCGCAACCGCCTATGACGACTGGACGAACGCGGTGGTGTCGAAGGTGGGCAACGTCCGCGTCGATAAGCTGGACAGCCCCCAGGACATCGGACAGGCGCTCAAGATTGCTGACAACGTGGCTGGCGGCTTCGATGCTGCCAAGCGCGGCAAGATCAGCTTCGCGGAAACACAGGCGCTTGCTCAAGACTTGGGGATGACCGCCGACGAT
>Ga0265296_1002255_pt1 | contig 19833 bp, 20 predicted proteins | sample MunlanPumphouse1_FD_189073 | JGI IMG/M metagenome (GOLD analysis project Ga0265296, IMG submission 189073) | Groundwater microbial communities from a municipal landfill in Southern Ontario, Canada - Pumphouse #1 | ecosystem: Environmental > Aquatic > Deep subsurface > Groundwater | place...
TCATCTATACTGGAGGTCTGACGAGTTTTTCAGACACGGGACTTTTATGCGGCACCAACTATTCATATACGGTAACCGCGTCAAATACAGGAGGAACTTCCGCGGCGTCAAACACCGCGAGCGCGACTACATCGGCGTGCAACATCGCGCCAAATACCCCCACCAATGTTTCTCCGCCGAATGGCTCGTGGACTAATTCGCGAGTTTTTTCCGCAACAGTTTCCGACCCTGACGGCGGGAGCGTTACCGGCAAGTTTGTCACCAGTGTAACTACCTATACCGGTTCCACTGTCACAAGCGGCTCCAATAGTACATACACCCACACGGCGGATTTGAACGGCACAACATGGTACGCATATGCTCAAGATCCATCGGGCGCAACATCGGGAAATTCAGTAACATGGACAGCATATATTGACACCACCGTGCCATCCGCTCCCACATTGACTTGCACGGTTTATCCCAACAACAGCTGGTCTTCGGCAACAGGCGCGACAACTTGTTCAATCAATGATACTGCCGGTCCATCGCCCCGAACCGCAGTCGCGTACTCCACAAATGGGGGAACTATCTGGACAGATAATGTTAATAGTTTGAGTTTTGGGTTCACTCCCTCCGAAGGCGCGACGAATGTAATTATGAGAATAAGCGATACTGGCGGCGGTCCCACCAACTCAAATACGTATATTATTAAGATAGACAGAACCGCTCCCACCCCCAATCCTCCCACTGTTTCCGCTTCAGCATCAAGTCAGACATCAATAAGCGCGTCTATGAGCGCGGGAAGCGACGGCGTGTCAGGACTTCACTCCACTCCGTACGGTTTTTCAACGGATGGTATTAATTACACGTGGTATGCGTCTGTTCCACAAACAATAAGCGGATTGACTGCCAATACGGCATATACAGTGTATGGAAAAATTCGTGATGCGATTGCAAATGAGACGTCAGTTGGTACTACAAACATAACTACTCTTCCGAATCCTCCCGCCGCTCCAACACTTACCGCAACTTCCACATCTCAAACGCAAATTGATCTCTCATGGACTGCTCCAACTGGAGCAACATCATACACGCTTTCTCGAACTGGATATGGAGTCATCTATACTGGAGGTCTGACGAGTTTTTCAGACACGGGACTTTTATGCGGCACCAACTATTCATATACGGTAACCGCGTCAAATACAGGAGGAACTTCCGCGGCGTCAAACACCGCGAGCGCGACGACTAATACCTGTGTTATTGTTCCTTCAAGTCCTTCTATTTCAGCCACACCCGTCCCTGGAAGTCCGAAAGCGACAACATCTGGAACAGGAAACGCATCCGATTATCTTGTATATTATTCTTTGGAAGGCGGGACCGTCGCGCAATATCAACTATACGCGCACACAAATAGCTTATCACTTACTATTCCGTTGTCGTGTCCTAAAAAATATAGATTGATATTTTTTGGATACAATGTTGATACCAGTTTGGGCGGCGCGACATATTCAAGTTGTAGCGGTTCAGGTACGTTGGGAGAAGTGGATTCTGCTTTGGGAACAACAAACGCGCCGAACAAAAAATGCGCTCCGAAAGTGGAGGTTCCCGTCACAATAGATTATTGTTCGCAGGGATTCTTCGGTGATTAAAAATTAGTGATTGTTTTCTAACGTGGGATAAATTAATGGGATTACATAAATAAATTTATTGTGAAAACACAAATTTCTAACGGGGTGAATAAAAAAATAATAATTATTTTATTGGTTGTTATTACAGTCGCGCTTTTGGCGTTTATTGTTTTTGATAATGGAATTTTTTTAAGTAACGAGAATTCCGCGGTGGATGGAGCGACGCGGAGCGAGGAAAGAAGAGTTCAGAAGCAAGAGGTTGGAAATGTGTCTTCGGAATCCCAAACGCAGAATCTGGAAATACAAACGCAACGGACCGGAAATGTGCCTCCGCCGCCGTCAATAGCCGGTTTCCCGAAGATGGGAGATGTGTCACTTACACCGCCCGTTGAAGAGTTTGCGATTGAAAAGCCGGGAGCAAAACTTCGTATTTTTGATCTTGTTATCGGTAAAGGAAAATTCATACCGGACAGAATTGTCGTGAATCAGGGAGACCGCATACAATTTAACATAAAAACAGATGAAGATACGGCGGATATTGAATCCCAGCAACTAAGCTTCTCAATGAAAGCAACAAAGGGAAAGACGGAATTTTTGAGTTTACCGGCGCAAAACTCCGGCGTATTTCAGTTTTCTTGCAGGGATTTTTGTCCTGGCGGAATGCGATTTTGGGGAGAAATAATTGTGCTTGAAAAACAATAAAAAATAACCTCACGAAGTCGGACTTCATGAAGTATATTACCTTGAATTACGAAATGCGATTTTGACTCTTTCTTGGTAATAAGGTTATTTAACAATTTCTATTTGTATTACGTCGAATTTTGATTCCGTTCTTATATTTTGACCGCTTTGTACCATAACATTGTAGCCAATTTTCAGATCTGACGGTTTGAGTTCGATGGTTCGCGGGTTCCCTTTGCTGTCAATCTTCGTGAAATCAATTGAAAGAATTTTTGTGGTACCCATTAGCGAGGCGTATCTCGTGATTTTTTTCTGCCGTACCTCGTCTACATGGGGGAGATAGTCCTCCGGATCGTTTACTTCAAGTGTGAGTGTCGCGCCACTGATTCCTTTAATAGCGCCGGCGATTGAATGAATTTCCTGCGGCGGTTTTGGAAACACAAGATTCACAATACCGCTCAATTGCATATCCGCCGCGGTTTTCCCGTTTGAAAATCCGACCGCATTACCGAGATAATACCCAACGCCCGCGCCAACAATAAACACAACAGTCGCGATGTATATAATGGATTCTTTTTTCATACATATATTATAACATATACACATTGCGGATAACGCAAATGTAATTAATATAGCGCCGTCGGACGTCATTATATTTGTTTAAATGTTAGAATAAAAGAAAAATTCAATCTAACAACGTCCGATGTCGTTAATTGTTATTTTATCAAAATCATCTTCTTCGTCTCCGAATATTTTTCCGCGTTGAGGCGATAGAAATAGATTCCGCTTGGGAAATTTGATCTGTTGAAAATAACGGAATAATCTCCCGCTGGTTTTTCTTTGTTGACAAGTGTTGTGCTTACTTGCCGAACTCGCGGATGCTGTATTTGACATTTCTTTGTATTTAGTTTTAGAATAAAAGTGTCCTTTAAAAAACTAATATAAGGAATACCGAAATGAAAAGCTCAACTTTTCGAATTATTGTACCTACTGCAAAGGATAGGGCAAAACTTACCGGAAAAATAAAGAGCGAAGATTCAATCAATGCGAGACCTTGCAACTGTACCGCATGTGGATCTTGTAGATGTACTCCGTGTAAGTAAGGAACATTCAGGGGAGCGTAAAAAACTCCCCGTTTTTAAACAAAAAAGGAGATTTTAGTATGAAATATTTTGCAAGTCCGTTTCTCCACACGATTGTCGTAAGCGAGGAACATGTAGCACTCTATAATAGTTTGACATTGGAAGTCGCCTTCTTAGAAAAATCTTTTCTCGCCCAATGTAGAAAAGGAAACGAATTCATCTCGTTTGATGGAGAATCGGAGAGAATTTTTTCTATTTTGGAAGAAATATCCCTGTTAAATAAGGAAGGAGATGACGGATATGGACTGTTCCATTCATATCGAAAAGCGCTTGAGAAACCGTCTATAAATATACTTTATCTTCTTCTAACAGATTCATGTAATTTCAGATGTAAGTACTGTTACTTTTTAGCGAATATGGATTCCAGCTACCACTTTTCGTTTATGAGTGAAGAAACAGCTATTTCCGCGGTGGATATGTTTGCCAGATGTATACAAAAAAGTATTACTGAAGGCCACGACGATCAACAGATTGTGATCTATGGAGGAGAACCAACAATTAATAAAAAAACACTAATCGCGGTTCTTAAATACATCGTGAACATAAAACATAGAGGGACATTGCCTTCGCGTGTTTCAATCACTCTAAACACAAACGGAACATTACTTGATGAAGAGATTCTTAATGCATGTAAGGAAACAAACGTTGTTGTAGCAATTTCTATAGACGGGCCCAAAGAGATTCATGATCAAATGAGAGTTTATACGTCTGGAAGAGGGACATTCGATGATGTAGTGAGAAACTATCGCAAAGCACGTTCTCTCGGTGTAAAAACTGGTTTGTGTGTAACAATTGATAAACACAATCTTTTTGAGTTACAGAATATTACACATTGGATATCAGACGATCTGAAATCAAAAGGGGTCGGCTTCAATATTCTTATTGATTATAAAGGAGATGATTCTTTATCCGATCGTGAAAAATATACTAAGATCGTGGCTTCCCAGATCATTAAATGTTTCATCATCGCGCGAGATAATGGGTTGTATGAGGACCGAATGATGCGCAGGGTGAAAAATTTTGTGGAGAAAACTCCGGTTTTGAGTGATTGCGGCGGGTGTGGTCTTCAGATAGTCATAAGCCCGGATGGAAAGATAGGAGTGTGCCAAGGATTTTGTGGAACGAAAAACTTTTTTGTTTCAGAATCATTTGAGACATTCAATCCAGAAGAACATCAGTATTGGAAAGAATGGAGAAAAAGATCCCCATTATCAATGGAAGAGTGTAGGGAGTGTATTGCGCTTGGAAATTGTGGCGGTGGGTGTCCATACAACGCTTTTGCAGAAGAGGGTACAATCTGGGCTCTCGACAAACGTTTTTGTATACATGCAAAAACCACAACGGAATTTCTCATAAAGGATTTATGGGAAAAACAAAAAGAGGATTAAACAAAGAGGGAAGAAATATTCCCTCTTTTTATTATTTGAGAGTTTGAATCCCCCACATAATGAACTCGCGCATATCTTTTACGTTTTTTAATTTTTTCTCAAATGTATGGAGGTATTTCTTATGTTCTGGATATGGAATGACATATTTCGGATTAATAATATTTTTATATATTTCCGCTTTGAGCACAACAGCATTAAAGATTTCTGAAAGATTCCATAATCTTTCTTCAGAAATTTTTGTTATTTCTTTTTTTAGTTTTTTATTCGCAAAATCAAAAAAAATAAAGTGAAGAAGTTCATGCGCGATAGTAAAAACCGTCTCTTCAATATTTTTTTGATAAAACCATTGGAATGTTTTTGAATCCAAAAATCTGGGGTTACAGTCAATAATAGAGAGGTATGCGATATACATTCCTTCGCGGAATTCAAATCCATCAAAAAGTGCTTCAGTTGTGTCAAAAAAATCCTTTTCTTTATCACGCCACATGGTGCGTACTAGGGAAAGCTTTTTTTCTAATTCTTGACGGTGTTTTTTATAGAACACATCAAAATAGGCGTTTACAATCCGTTTTTTCCCCAACGCATCTTTTGTTTTTCTCGCTATGGTAAGATATGGATGATCTTTTTGAATTTTTTCTCCAAAATCAACCCCCGCGGCTTTTTCGTGAAGAAATTGAAAAGCCACATATTTATCTAGGTCCTTATTGAGATAAAATCGAATATGTTTCATATATTTATTTTACCTCCTTTTTCTTCATAGAGCGAGGACTAACATAACAATATAAATATATTGACTTACGATGTAGTTATATTTGTTTAGGCATCGGAATCAAAAGAAAAAATTGTGCGGTGGGTTGATTATTTTGAGTATGCTAATAGGAAATAATGACACTTCCATCATTGAGTGAATGATGTAATAACATTCATTATTATGAGGAAGAAAATTATAAGGAAGAAAATGTATTCCACAAAATAGGAGGAATAAAGCGCGATACGATAAACGGGTGTTATGATACATCATAACACCACTTTGTGTTAGATATATAAAAGTTGTTTAGTTTGTTAGAAGAAATAAATCATCATAATGAGTAGACGCTATGCTGTAGCATAGCGTCTACTCTAAGCATATAGGGCTTGTTTAGTTTCTTAATTGGTAAGTCAGAGCAATTTTTTCTTTGTTGTTTCCGCGTGGTTTTCTGATAATTAATGAAAATCCCCATTTATTATTTAGAATGGGGATTGCTTATTTAAGCAGAACCATCTTTTTGATCTTAGTGAAGCCACTGGTTTTCAAAGACATCATTAAATTGAGAGCTGTTGATGAGGCCTTGTACAGAGGTTGACAAAAACACCAAAAGTATTATCTTTAAAATAGAAAATTTATAACTAACAATAATAAATAAAGGAGTTGATGATATGAATATTACGAAATATAAACTATTCAAAATACCCGAAGGGAGAAACTTTATAGCATTTGTACCTGAATTGGGCAGAGTGTATAGGATTTCACAAGAAGCAGGAAATGTTTTACCAAACTTCGTTACTACAAATGAAACTACTCCGATTGCGGGCGTGGAAATTAGCGATGGTATTTACCCTCTTGGATCGGTCGTGCTTGTTTTAACCAACAAATGCAATTTGCAGTGCTCATATTGCTACGGGAATTTCGGAGTACCAAAGAGCGAGGTTGGTAAAACAATGGAACTCCGCGTCGCAAAATCCGCGATTGATTACGTTCTCGCGCAAGTTCTTCAAGCGAAAAAAAAAGAAGTTGCATCTCGGTCTATTTGGAGGCGAACCGACGTTAGCATGGGGTCGGATGCTTGAAGCAATTGAATATGCGAAAACTGTTGCGATGCGTTACAACATTACCAGCGCTACAAGTATCACCACGAATGGTTTCATTGGCCTCTCTCGCGCCAGTTGGTTAGCGGAAAACATTAATTCAATAACTGTTTCATTTGATGGATTTAAGTTGATACAAGATTTTCAGAGGAGTAATAGTTTTGATAAGGTGTTCACTGTTGCTAAAAGGATATACTCATTATCGCCAAAAAGGTTGAGTTTGAGAGCCGCTGTCACGGACTACAGCGTTGAATTTCTCCCACAAATAGTTGAGTTCTTTGGTGAACATTTCCCCGGTTGCGTGCAGAAATACGAACCGATTTTTCCGATGGGGAGAGGAACGACTATGAAGGGAATTAACGCGCCGCTTCACTCACTCTTCTTTGATAAGTTTCTTCAATCTGTCCCAATTGCGAAAAAGTATAATGTCAAGCTCAAAACCTCTGTACTACGTATAAGAGCCGGCAGTTGCGCCACTTTTTGTGGCGCTTCAGGCGGGAACTTTTTGGTGACGTATGACGGCAAGATAGTTGTTTGCAACAGGATGGTGGAGGGTGATGTTAACGAAGCGGTTGATTTTTTCTGTGTGGGCTTCTTTGATGAACGCGTAGGTACTCTCGTTATTGATGAGAATAAATACAAGAAACTGGCGGTTTTGTCTTTTCAGAATATTTCGGAATGTCAGAATTGCTTTGCGCAGTTCAGTTGCAAGGGAGATTGTCCTGCTAACAAAGCTGTCATTTCGCCGTCAAATTTTTGGCGCGAGAAAAGTTATCGATGCGAAGATGTACGCGTGTTTATTAAGAACGCACTCTCCTATATTTTGGATAATGGCACAGAAGGACTGTTCATTTGAATAGTCCTTTTTTTATTTGCTTATTTTCGCCTCTCTGTGTTTTAATTAAATCAAATGTTCGCATTCAAGGAAATGGCTGTACGAGGTCTGCGCGTATATTTACTAAGTAATGACTCGGCGGAATCAGTTGCCGTAGCTGTTTTCGTGAACGCCGGAACTCGCGAAGAAGTGTGGCCTCAAGAAGCTGGTTTGGCGCATGTTCTGGAACATATGAATTTTCGAGGCACGCGGAAATTTCCAACAAGTGAAATGTTGAGTGGTTATCTTGAGGAAATTGGCGGATACAAAAGCGCGTGGACAGATAGGGAAGGAACCTGTTATTACGGAAGAGCGCCACACGAATATAAAGAAAGAATATTTGAGGTTCTTTTTGAAGCCGTTCAACATCCTTTAATTGAGGACGCGAGAATTTCAACCGAAGAAGAGAATATTTTAAAAGAGATAAGTGGGAAGAAAGATAATCCCGTCCGTTTCCTTCAAAACTTGACATTTGAATTCGTATTCTTAAACCATCCGCTTGCGAGAGATGTTTTAGGTACGGAAAAAGCCGTTGCTGGCTTCAAACGAGATGATTTCTTGAAATTCAGGAAGAAGTTCTATGTGCCAGCTAACTACACAGTGATTGTAACTGGCAAAATCCAAGAAAAGGAAGTGGAAGAATTGATTGAAAAATATTTTGATTCAAACGAGAGGGGAATTCCAACGATAAGGGAGAAAATTCAATTAGAGAGGAAAAACGAACGCGCGTTTTCATATGCGCAAAACCTAAATCAATTATATTTTGCGCTTGTTGCGCCGTTTGAGTGTGGGGACGATAATATGATGCCAATTTCTTTGGACTTGTTTTCAAGGATGATAGGTGGTGGCGTCTTTTCACCACTTTTCCAGGAAATTAGGGAAAAACGGGGGTTGGCGTACACGATACGCTCCGGTGTCCAAAAATTTTCTGATTTTGGATTGTTTTTTATTCAAGGCGCGACCGACAAAAATAGGTACAATGAGATACGGCGCATTATCTTGGATGTGATAAAAGAAGGATCTCGCAATGAGCGTCTTCTTGAAGTGGCAAAAAAACAGAAAATAGGCCAGTTCAGATTGACACGAGAGAATACCGGAAATATTTTAGATTTTGCGACGAGGCAGGTGCTTGAAGAAGGTAAATTAAGGGATTATTCCGAGATAGAACGTGATTTTAATGATGTGCGTATATCCGAAGTCGCGACAGCGACTGACAAATATCTCTCTCGTGATTCTATAATGGAAGTGGTGCTTATGCCCTCAAAATAAAACCAATTGTACTATTTGTTGATTTGGTATTAAACGCCGTTGACGACGCCGGAGTGTTTTTGCTACTCTATTTGCAGTTATAGTGAATAAACAGCTAATCAGTGATTGAAAGGAGGTGAGTAAAATGGAAAAGGTAGTAAGTATTATTTCTCTTGAAGAATTGGAAAAGCTGTCTGTTGTTTCTGTTCAATTACAGAACGGACCAAATAACGCCTCCACTGACTGCGATTCGGATGGGTGCTGGGGAGATCGTGACAGCTGTGGCGAACCGTCATGCGATTCTGTTGGATGAAATAATATTTAAGAGGGTGATTAATTAAATTATCCTCTTTTTTTATATGGCGATAATTCTATCGCCAAGTGTTCGGTTTCAAAGTGGAATGTGGGTATGTTGCGTACATATAAATAAATTGGATCGTATCAAAAGAAAAACCCCGTGCCTGCTATGACGCAGAAAACGGGGTTTATTATCCAATCCAACGATGTCCGATGTCGTTAAATTGTTATTTCATCAGAATCATCTTTTTGGTTTGAATGAAGCTATTGGCTTCCAGAGATGTTACTAAATTTGGAGCCGTGGATAAGTTTTGTTGACCGTAATACTTAATATGGTATTATAGAAATAATACAAATAAAATAAGAAAGGAGAGTACGAAAATGAAAAAGAAAAATATTTTTTCATTTCCAATAACTGATGAGCAATTTAAAACTTCAAGTTACACTCATCCGGGTGGAATTATCACCAGATGTGTTATGGTGGCTAAAACATCGAAAGGCGTAGCTGTTCGAGACACAAAAGATACAAAAAAAATCAAAACAACTTTATTTTTTACTCCAGAAGAATGGGACGCATTCATCAAGGGTGTAAAAGATAATGAGTTTGACTAGTTAGAAGTTTATTTGCCATAGTAGGTGGGGATCTTAGTCCCCACCTTTTTTATGAAAAAAAACAAGACAAAACAAAAATTATATATTATTCCGGGATGGGGGGAGAAGATTACTGGTAAAAATTATCAAAATCTTATTAATTCAACGCGTGGAAAATATACAGTCGTCCCCGTTGAATATATTTCTATCAAAGGACGATTATTTTCTGAAAATATTAAACAAGCTAAAAGTCAGATAATTGGTTTAGCTTCCGATGATGTGATTTTGGGTTTTTCTATTGGCGCGTTAATTGCATATCAACTGGCTACCCAGATTAAGTTTAAACTGGCGATTATTTGTTCAATCAGCGCGATTTTAGACAAAGATTTGTTATTGTATCCTAAAAAAGAAAGAGAAAAGATATTTACCACTGCTGAAATCCAAGAATTAAATAAAATGATTTATGGGCGTCCGATTTCACCTATTGTTATATTTTATGGTTCTTTGGAAACACCCGAAATGATTAAGCGGTCAAAAAAACTGCACGAGCAATTTGGCGGTACTTTGGTTTCAATTGGTAAATATAATCATCGATTGACTGGGGATTATTTGGAAGCAGTTAAAAAACAACTCTAAAAGTCGCGAATATTCGGAAGTTCAACTTCCACTTCCATAACTTCCCTACACCTATTGAGGTTCAACTTCCATAATTTCCAAGGCTTTGTATGAAGACGAGAATTAAAAGGATCGTCTCGGAAAATCTCTAAAAGTTCGGCGAGTTTGTTTTGTTGTTCAATTGGAAGACGACGAACGTCTCTTAAAAAATCTTTCTCATAGACGAGTTCATTCTTTATCAGAGACATGTTTCAAGAAGGATTGCTTGCTGGTAAACCGGTAAAGTGGACCATGACTTTGAACTCGGGCAAACATTTTCTTCACAAACGACTCTTTATATTCTCCTTCAGAGTCCTTGAGAGGCGCAAAAAGGAACTTCTTAATTTCTTTGACATCGCTCCTTAATTCCTCCACTTCTTTATTGATTTCTTTGACTAAAAGTTGAGTGCTCATATCACTAACATACCAAATCGGAAAAGAAAAATCAAGCCCGAGATCTCCTTAGAGATTCGGGCTTTCTGAATATATTATTTCATCAGAATCATCTTTTTGGTTTGAATGAAGCTATTGGCTTCCAGAGATGTTACTACATTGAGAGCTGTGGATAGGGCCTTGTACAGAGGTTGACAAAAACACCAAAAGTATTATCTTTAAAATAGAAAATTTATAATTATAGACAGAAAGGAGAAAAGGAAAATGTATAGAAAAATTGCTCGTCCTAATTTTTATGTCCAGTGGCATATCACTGATAAGTGTTCTCAACGCTGTAAGCATTGTTATCTTTTTCAATCGGAGAATTACCATCTCCAAAAATCTAAAGACACCAGCATTGCTGTCTTGTCACTAATTGTTGAGGATGTTTTCAAAACTGCCGAAACGCTCAAAGCTAATCCTATTTTTGTGCTGACTGGCGGGGATCCCATTCTACACCCTAGCTTCTGGGAACTTTTACAAAAGATTAATGATTGCGCTGTTAAATTCAAAGCAGTGACCGCGATAGATATTTTGGGAAATCCATTCCGCATAGATTATCCGATGGCCTTAAAAATGAAAAAGCACGGAATTCGCAAATACCAATTGAGTTTAGATGGTTTGCGAGAAAAACATGATTATCTAAGAAAAAATGGTAGTTATGATGAGACTTTTCGGGCGGCGGAAGCGCTAAAAAGAGCGGGAATTAGTACTAGTTGCATGTTCACTCTATCAAAATTCAATGCTCCCGATCTTTTGAGGGTGATGCGCGAAGTAGCTGAAAAAGAATTTGATGCTTTTGCTTTTGCCAGATTTTGTCGGCCTGATAATTTGACGGTAGAGGAGTACAGACAACAAATGTTTACACCGACGGAATACAAAGCGTTATTAACTACGGTTGATGAAGCTCATCGGGAACTTGCGAAAAAATACCCCAAAACAAGATTTATTCTTAAAGATCACTTATGGGAACTTTTTTTCTACGAAAAATATTCTGATGAGCAAAAAAAGGAATTGCGACAAATTAGAAAAAGTAGAATTGTGGTTGGTGGTTGCGGTTTAGGAATTGCCAGCGTTTCTATTCTTTCTGATGGTGTAGTTTACGCGTGTCGTCGTTTTCCGAGCCCCATTGGCAAGGTGCCCGATCAATCCTTAATAGATCTTTTTATTAATTCAAATGAATTGAACAAACTGAGGGATTTGAAACGATACACAAAATGCGGAAAATGCCCTTTATTGTATGTATGTCGCGGGTGCGGGGCAGTTGCTTATGGTTTTTCAGGATCTTTTTTCGCATCCGATCCACAATGTTGGAGAAACCCTTGATTAGGCAAAATTCGTATCTTATACTAAAGAGAGTAAGACAATATCTTACTCTCTTTAATTTTATGTTTAAATTTGGTAGAAAGATAGACAGAAAAATTGAACAAATAGCGAAAAAGTTATCAGAAAATAGTAAGGTTTTGGATTTAGGTTGCGGAAATGGAGCTATCGGTATTTTTTTGTCCACACGTGAATTTGCGGTTACGTGCGTAGATCAAGATATGGAAGCATTAAAAGGAATAAAAGAAAATCACCCAGATATTAATGTTGTATCAAAAAATATCTTGGATTTTTCTTTCCCGCAAGAAGAATACAACTTGGTTTTAATATTAAATGTTTTACATTTTTTGAAATTTAAGGAAGCGGTGAAAGTAATAAAAAAATCAATGGAATCTTTAAAACATGGCGGCTTTCTCTATTTGAAGGTTTTTTCTACTAGGGATCCGTCTTATCATAAATTTGCGACTTTTCATTCAAAAACAGAAGAAAAAAATACTTTTTATAGTAATAAGCTTAAAAAATTTATGCATTTTTTCACCGAAGACGAACTGTATGAAATTTTAAAAAAGCATAAAATTTTAAAAATGACCGATGAATTAGTTTGGGATAACCACCCCCCATATGGAGCGCACAAACATGGAATTTTAACTGTTTTAGTTGAGAAATGATTTTAATCTTTGTTGCTCGCTTTTCAGGTTTGTTTCAAAAAATCCTCAAGCGGATACTATACATATGAACCAGTGCGTTCTGTTGACATATTTTTGTTATTTGTTAGACTTTTGATAGAACTTAAACACACAATAAAAAGAACTTAAATATATAAAAAATGAAAGGAGGTGAGAGTAATGAATAGTAAGAAACTTAAAATCAGAAATATTTTGAAAAAGTACAACTACTGGCGGAAAACGTTGAATTTTTCATTTCGTAGCAAACGACGGTTGGACATCGGAACCAATTGTCAGGTTGCTTGCCAGAGCGATCCGTGTCGGGCAGACCCAACGTGCGATTTCAACTAAAAACATTCAATTTAAAAAGCTCGGATTATATCCGAGCTTTGATTTTTTGTTACTCTATCTGTAGTTATAGTGGATAAACAACTTCAAAGTGGAATGTGGGTATTCAAATATGTTTCTGGAGTGCAAAGATGAGTGGCCACAAAAACTTGATTTTTTGAGAGTGATATGGTACGCTAAAAACAGTAAATAATTAACAATTTTTAACCTTGAATTACGAAATGGCTTTTGAGTTATTTCTTTAGGCAATTTTAGACGAGACAAAGAGAAAATCTTGAGGCATATACGGCGTATACGCTGAAAGATTTTCTCAAAGTCGCAGTCAAAATTGCCAAGAAAGAGCTAAAATCGCGTTTCGTAATTCAAGGTTTTTAAATACAAAAGAAAGGAGGAATATAATGGAACACGAAATTCTTCTTCCAGCACGGCAGTCAAATATCCCAATCTCTGATAAGGGAAATTCGGTATATGAGGTTGATTTAAACAAACTCATACCAAAAGATTGCATAAAAATACGAACCAGACATCATTGCGGATAACGCATAGTTCTGGATATTTCATCTGAGCGGCAGAAATTTTTCTTGCCGCTTTTATTACATAGGAGTCAAGTATGATACTTTTATTTTCCAGCAGTTTTATTGAGATTGATCCTCAGATCGACTTTTTGATATCACGACTGAAAGAAAGAAAAATTCTTTATCATTTCGTAAATCCCTACTTTTTAGAAAAAAATAATGTTGTTCTATGTCAAGAAAAATCAAAAATTTCTCTCACAATTAATAATGAGAAAGCGACACCCACTCTTATATACATGGCAAATCTATGGAGAACTGACTGTATTAATGTACTTACTAACATAAAATATCCATCTGTATTTCGTTCGCGTATTCAGCAGTTTTTACAGGATATGCGTTTTGTTCTTGATCAATGTACGTGGGTTCCTGGGAATATAATCGATTTAGAAAAATCTGATTCAAAACCGTTTCTATTTAGAGAAGCGTATAATGTCGGTCTAAAAACTCCTTTATTTACATACAATGCGTTTGTAAACAACCTGCCATTAAAAAAAGCTGTATATCGCAAAAATCTTGGATATCCTTTTACTATTTCCTTAAATACAGAAAAAGGAATTGAGGTTGGTGTTACCACAACTAATATATTTCAGGAAATGGCTGAAGACAATACCCATCAACCTTGGCAATGGCAAGAACCCATTGAATCGTACGATCAAATACGATGTTTTATTGTTAATGATACAGTCTGGTCAATACATTGGCATAGAGATGAGAAAATTACTGATTTTCGTTTGATAAACAACGTTTATGATAAAGAAACAACTTGGACGCCGTTTAAATTACCTCAAGAAGAGATTCAAAAACTTCTAAATCTAATGAAAAAAATGAACATTTCAGTGGCTGCCCCGGAATTTCTTATTTCTCTAAAAGACGAATTTATTTTCATAGATTTAAATCCTTGTGGAGATTGGTTTGGATTTTTTGGAGAAGATATTAAAGAAGAGATCGTTGAAAAATTAGTCAATCTATTAATTCAATAACCCCAGAGATGGGGTTATTTTTTTAATTCATTTTCTATTTCCTTTATATATCGCGAATCCGATATATTATGTTCCACTTTTTTTAGAAGATGTAGGGATTTTTCCCCGTTGTATTTTTTGTAGTATTCCTTAATTCGTTTGATAGCTAATGGAAAATCATTTGTACCAATCATAAATACTATCGGAACTTTCATATTTTTAGGAAACGAATAGTTTTCAAAATCTTCCATTCTTCTTTTTCCAAATGCTTTATATATAGACAAAGGCAAGTATTTTAAATCGCGTTTGAAGTATGGAGAAAGCGAACATAGAATAATTTTTTTAAAATTAAATTGTTGCGCTGAAACAGCTACAATATATGCCCCGAATGAGAACCCAAGCGCTACGGCATTTTTGTTTCTATGTTTTTTTACAATAGATTCAAATTGTTGAATCCAATTCGTCATAGTAGTTTTATCCCATAAAATATTTATGGGGATTACAATATAGCCATGTTTTTTCGCAGAACTAATTATTTTCTTATATCCGGAATTTTTAGTAGATTCACTAATTCCCGGAATTATGTAGAGGAGTTTAGACATTAGTTGAATAATATAGCATGTTGTTTCATTTAGCCAATGACGATATGTATAAATTACTTCATCAGAATCATCTTCTTCGTCTGAGCGAAGCTATTGGCTTCCAGAGATGTTACTACATTGAGAGCTGTTGATGAGGCGCCATACGGAACTTGATTTTTTGAGAGTGATATGGTACGCTAAAAACAGTAAATAATTAACAATTTTTAAATATAAAAGAAAGGAGGAATGCCATGAAAAAAGCATTCTTAGTATTCGTAGTCGCGTTTCTCTTCGCGACAATAAGTTTTGGACAAGTTCCCGCCTCCGTTGATACCTCCACGGTAAACGGATGGAAGTTTGACACAAACTACCTAATTCCATTTGGTATTGACACGTTTTATATGGGATTTTCGCCAATTCACACAGAGGGAAAAACCTCACAGATTTTCGGGTTTAAGATCAAGTATAAGATGCCGTATGGATACGTTAGGGTGGTGAAAACACTTACGACTCCAATGCCGAAACCGAGAGCCATGGATTTTAATTCTTTTTTGCTGAAAGCGGATCCCGTAGATTATACAGGTAATCTTAATTTCGGGGCGATAATTTATCTGGCAAATGGAGACACAATAGTGAAAATTAGCGGTTGGAGCATCACCAGCAATAACTATCCAATGTGGTTTGATATGGGTTTCGCTGGTGAAGTGGTAAATGCTCCCATCTCTCAAGTGGAAAGGATTATATTTGAATTTGTCTTTGACCAAGCCGGAATAATAAGAGGATATTTTGCTGAACTTCTCCTTGACCGTATGCGGTTTTGGTATAAATATCCCGATGGGACATACAGTCCGACAGTTATTGACTCATTTGAAGGAGTAATAACTGGAATCAATAAGGACAATCAAATTCCGACCGGTTTTTCCCTCTCGCAGAACTATCCGAACCCGTTCAACCCGAGAACAATGATAAATTTCCAATTACCAATTTCCGATTACGTGAGATTGGTAGTATACGACGTTCTTGGCAGAGAGATCGCGACACTTGTCAACGAAGAGAAAATTCCGGGGATTTATTCCGTTGATTTCAACGGATCAAACCTCCCGAGTGGAACGTATTTCTATCGCCTCAATGCGGGAAAATATTCGGAGACGAAGAAGATGCTTTTGCTCAAATAGTGGAAGCCCCTCGAGCGAGGGGCTTTTGATTTATGAGTAAAACTCATTTTAGAGTATAATATAATTATGCCGACCGATTTCTTCTCGTTCAAAAAAGACAACGCCGTCCTCTTTTACGTCGGAGTCGAACATTCATGGAATCCGGATAACCCTCAATTTATTTTTTTAAAAGAAAAGTTTTTTGAATTTCTGAAAATCGCTAAGAATCCACTAACGGTTGTCGAAACCCGCGGTTGTGCAATGTATACAACAGAAGCCGAGGCGATAACACAGGGAGGGGAAATTGGCTTTATGGCTTTACTTTGCCACACGAACGATGTTCCGATTATCTGCTTCGAGCCTGATCGTGGCGAGGAAATGAATGCGCTCCTTAAAGAATTCTCGAAAGACCAAATCGAATACTACTATTTTGCCCGGACTGTCGCTCAATGGTATAGGTTAATAGAAAGACCGGAAATCAATAATTATCTCACTCGCTTTCTTGAACGCGATAAAAAAGTTAGCGAATGGGCCGACTTTGCATTCTCCCTTGAGTATATGAAAGAGGTCCACAAAAAACTCTTCAAAAATGAACTGAATTTTAATAATGCAAAATTTTTTAAAAAAATTGAAAACCCGACACGCGAAGACAACCCCCTGAAAGAAGTGGCACGAGCGTCCGGAAAATTCCGTGATGAAACAGTTGTTCAAAAAATTCTGGAAGCGTGGGAGCAAAAAAAAGACTTATTTGTCATTTACGGTCGTGGTCATACAGAAAGACATCTCAGCCGCATAAAACTAGCGAAGAATAACAAAAAAACCAAAAAAAAGCGACACAACTAATAAATTGCATCGCCTTACTTGAATCCGGTTATTCTTCTTTGTCTGACCAGTCGGACCATGGGGGCGGATTATCGCCTTTGTCGCTCCAATCATAGCTCCAACCAAGAAGAGGCGAGGTGTTTTCTGTTGGCTCTGAAATATCAAAACCGACAAATGGACAAGGCTTAATATCTGACGGCAGAAAATCCATCAATCTATTAAACCCTTGTTCAGCTTCAGCTATACGCCTTGCTAGTACACCGGATTGACCATTTACGTTTGTTGCATTGTGAATCATTTTATTCACCTCCTTCGATTGCAACCGTTTCTCTAAGTTGAATGAATGAATCAAGTACGGCGTCCATAACCGCTTTCCTTGAATTTCTACAATGAGTAGTTTCTGTTCTATTAATATCTCCCAATTCAAAGTATTTATTACTTGCCTGTCCACCACCGCAAAATTCATAATATGCACAGGAATTCTTACATTCACGCACCCCCTCAAAAAATTTTTTTACATACCACGCATTTTGTGCTTCAACCACAAGTTGATACAACGGCTTTTTCAGAACATTTCCTACAACAAATTGCTGCCGATCCGACTCATCAACAGAAACAAACTCAGGGGAAAGAACAACCATATCGCCATTAAAAGCAATCGTCGGCCAGAAACCGCGTCCATAGTGCTTCTTCGCGCCACTATTGCGTTGCCCGCCTTTCAAGGTGGCGTAGATGTATCCAAGAGTCATATCTATCTCTCTGATCTTTATGACGGGGTTTTCTCGCCACACAAGAAACAACTCGTGCCAAAAATGCTGCACTTTTTCACTTTCTAAGCCAAGACTCTCGCGATTAAAACCTTCTTTCTCTTCTATATTTATATTCAGAGAGGCGCACCCAAGAGATGTAAAAAAGTTATAGAAGGCGGATGGACTATCAATGTTTTTTGGATTTACTGTTGCGATAATACTAAAAAGTATATCGTTTTGCTTGAGTAATTCTATGCCATGCATTATCTTACGAAATGCGGGAACGCCGGTAATCGTAACCCGTTCTTGGTTGTGTAACTCATTGCCATCCAAACTAACTCCAATTTGAAAATCCCATTCCTTGAAAAAATCACACCATTGTTGATTGATGAGTGTGCCATTTGTCTGAATGTTATGATGAACAAGTTTTTTTTCATATAACCCGCGGAATGGTTGAATTAGTTCTTGAAACGTCCTAATCCCAGTAGCGAGAGGCTCTCCACCGTGCCACACTAAGCAAACAGGTTGTTCTGTTGTTGTTATGCTTTCAGCAATCGCCGTTGTTACTTCTTTTGTCATAACATCAACTTTATCGCGATCAGGAAGATAACAATAACGGCAATTGAGATTACAAAGGGTAGTCGGTTGAAGTACGATGTGACTAAAAAATGACGTGTTTTTCATTATTTCTTCTCCTTATGAGCGATTTTTTAAATTGCTGTTTCTAATATACCATAGTTTTTCATTAAAAGCAAATTTAGACCGGTGAAGAAAAATCAGAGGGGAGCGTATTCCGTCACCTTTGATGGATCAAACCTCCCTCATTAAGAATTGATGCCGTGCCTTTATTATTAAAATAAATCCCCATCCTAATTTAGAATGGGGATTGCTCATTTGAGAAGAATCATCTTTTTGATCTTAGTGAAGCCACTGGTTTTCAAAGACATCATTAAATTGAGAGCTGTTGATGAGGCGCCATACGGAACTTGATTTTTTGAGAGTGATATGGTACGCTAAAAACAGTAAATAATTAACAATTTTTAAATATAAAAGAAAGGAGGAATGCCATGAAAAAAGCATTCTTAGTATTCGTAGTCGCGTTTCTCTTCGCGACAATAAGTTTTGGACAAGTTCCCGCCTCCGTTGATACCTCCACGGTAAACGGATGGAAGTTTGACACAAACTACCTAATTCCATTTGGTATTGACACGTTTTATATGGGATTTTCGCCAATTCACACAGAGGGAAAAACCTCACAGATTTTCGGGTTTAAGATCAAGTATAAGATGCCGTATGGATACGTGAGGGTGGTGAAAACACTTACGACTCCAATGCCGAAACCAAGGGCTATGGATTTTAATTCGTTTTTGCTCAAAGCGGATCCAGTGGATTATACAGGTAATCTGGGTTGGGGGGCGATAATTTATCTGGCAAATGGAGACACAATAGTGAAAATTAGCGGTTGGGGTATCACCAGCAATAACTCTCCAATGTGGTTTTATATGGGTTTCGCTGGTGAAGTGGTAAATGCTCCCATCTCTCAAGTGGAAAGGATTATATTTGAATTTGCCTTTGACCAAGCCGGAATAATAAGAGGATATTTTGCTGAATTTCTCATTGACCATATGCGGTTTTGGTATAAATATCCCGATGGGACATACAGTCCAACAATTATTGATTCGTTTGAAGGAACAATAACAGGAGTCAATGACAACGATCAAATTCCGCATAGTTTTTCCCTGGGTCAGAACTATCCGAATCCATTCAATCCGAGAACAATGATCAATTTCCAATTACCAATTTCCGATTACGTGAGATTGGTAGTATATGATGTGCTTGGGCGAGAAGTGGTAACACTTGTCAATGAAGAGAAAATTCCGGGAGCGTATTCCGTT
>Ga0265296_1002256_pt1 | contig 19830 bp, 20 predicted proteins | sample MunlanPumphouse1_FD_189073 | JGI IMG/M metagenome (GOLD analysis project Ga0265296, IMG submission 189073) | Groundwater microbial communities from a municipal landfill in Southern Ontario, Canada - Pumphouse #1 | ecosystem: Environmental > Aquatic > Deep subsurface > Groundwater | place...
GCCCAAGATCGGGAAAAGCCAGGCAGGAAAAAAATTGGAAGAAAGCGGATGAAATTAGAAAAAAAATCCAAGAAGCCGGTTATCTGGTTGAAGACACGCCAACCGGCCCTGATATAAAAAAAATAATATTATAGAGTATAACTAAAACAGCCCCGACTAATCGGGGCTGTTTTTATAATACGTATATAACGTCTCGAATTTGGGTGAACGAGCAAAAATTAATATGGTTCTGATACAGTATCAACCGTTGAAAGATTATATAATACCCATTCCATATCTTCATAGCTTTCACCTGCGTAATTTTGAGCGTCTTCAATAATTTGGTTTGCTTCCTCTATATTATTATTCGCTTCTTCGAGGGCTGTTCTATAACTATCTAATTTATATTCGCATGAGTTAGCTTTATTAGCCCATTCTTCGGCCGATAAGCCATTATATTTTCCGATGGAACAGCCCGTTAGAAATAGTAAGCTTATAATTACAATCGATAAGATTATTTTTTTCATAGAGTTTAAAAATGAAATTATTTTAATCCGAATCTCATCAGGCAATCATCATAATACATATTTATAAACTCTTGCCTTTTTATATCATTAAACTCGCTATCTGCTCTTCGATCGAATCTTGCCTCGGCAGAACATTGTTGTTTTATTTTTGACGGTCTATATTCAAACCAGTAAAAAGCAAAACCAATCATAAAAAGAACGAGCAGAATAATAATTGCGTAGATTTTTTTCATAAAGTTTAAAAATAAAATTATTTTTTATCTCACTACCACGTCAAAGCTATAATCTTTTGTCCATTCAAAGCCAGGAAAATCAAACAACTGTTCTTGTAAGTCTTTTTTTATCATTTCCTTAATATCTTCTGCTCTGCCTTGCGGTAAAATATTCTTGGGATATACATAAACTACAATGCTTTTTGCAATGACTGATCCATACGCATTGAAATCACCAAAAAGAAAAGAATCTTTTATTTGACGGCGGTAAAAATAATCGTTGATAAAACTTTCGAGTTCCAATTCAGCTTTTCTGGTGATTTCAGTTGTTTGATTTTCCGATTGTTGCGTAGGTTGAGTGTTATTTTTAACAAGTATTGAACATCCTACTAAAAGTAGGACGATCAATAATAATACTGGGGCTGATAGTTTTTTCATAGTGGTTTTGATAAAAAATAATTTTATTTAGCACGCAAACCGACTAGCCTGTGTTAGCTGATGTTTGATGCCCGATTTATAGAGTTATTCCTAATGCCGAAGAAAGAATATTCCCTACAACTGAGGTAACGACCCCGGGTACCCATGTATTTTTAAGAGAATTATACATGTTTTCGATAACACTTTTTTCTTCAATACCAAGTTTTTCCGCAATTTCATTCAATGTGTCATAAAGTTGCGTCATCTGTTGCAACCAGGCGGTATTGGCAGTTTGTTTCGCAATTTCAATGTCATGATTGTTCATTGAGACGTGAAGACCAGTTGTTTGAGATCCTGGCCCCCCGCCTGTCGTACTAATTATCATGCCTGTGGAACCACCTGACGCTTTAATATTCATGCCTGAAGTGTTCACATTGAAATGAAATTGTGCGGGGTCGTTTTTTATTGCTTCCGCAATACTTTTTATAAGTTGTGATGCGATTTCTTTTTCCATAAGTGTGTAATTTTAGTAATAATAATTAGAAAGCCTCAAATTTCGGCTAATTCATTTTTTGACGAAATATTTATGTTATTTTAACAAATTTTATACATAATTGGCGGGGGCGGCAGGAATCGGACCCGCATCCTCGGTTTTGGAGACCGATATTCTACCACTGAACTACACCCCCATAAAAAAAATTAAGAGTCGAAAATCAAAATTTAAAATTATAATTCCAAATTCTATATTCCAAATTCTATTTCGTCTCTTTGTGTAAAGTGTGTTTTTTGCACCACTTGCAGTGTTTCTTCAATTGCAATCTTTCTTTGATATTTTTTTTATTCTTGGTGGAATAATAATTGATGTGGCGACACTCACTGCACTCGAATTTAATTAAATTTTCTTGTGACATATTTTTTGGTTAATAAATATTGATTTAATATTTTCAACAATTTTGATAGTAAGCCAGCGGTCGGATTTGGACCGACGACCTACTGTTTACAAAACAGTTGCTCTACCGCTGAGCTACGCTGGCAAAATTTTCCAAGAACTTAAATATTGGCGTGTTGATTTTAAATGGGCGGGGTAGGATTTGCACCTACGGAGCCCGAAGGCGTCAGATTTACAGTCTGATCCGTTTGACTACTCCGGCACCCGCCCACATAGTTTGCCCGCCTGCCAAAGCCAGAGCCCACCGTCGGATTTGAACCGACGACCTACTCCTTACCATGGAGTTGCTCTACCAGCTGAGCTAGATGGGCTTTGGTTTTGGCGGGCAGACCCGCTTGGCATAATTTTTAAATTGTACTCGCCTCGCTCGTGAAATTGGGGCGCTCGGATTCAAATCAAAAGAAGACTTTTGTTTGATTTCCTCGCTACCAATTATAGCAAATCAAAAATAAAGAATCAAGCTCCGTTTAATATTTTAATTGCTGTTAGATGGGCGTTTACGGAGATTTTTAAGATATAATTTTAATGAATTTATATTGCGTTTAAGATAATTTAAAATTAATTGCCTTTTTATCCAATAACGTTTTTCTTGCGGAAGCTGCTTTAAATCAAGAGAAGCTGCCAACGAAAATTTAGCGGATAACAACAGAATAATTCTTGCCAATAAAACTAGAATAAAAACGATTAAAATTATATTTATTATCATAATATAGATTTAATTAATCTTATAAATTCGTCCGCATTTAAACTGGCGCCGCCCACGCCGAAACCATCAATTATGTCCTGTTGAGCGAAAGATTTTATATTGCGGCTATTAATACTGCCGCCATATATAACCATTAAATTGTCTTCCGCGAATTCCGGAGAATAATGGTCGACAAAATATTTTTTGATCAATTGCACAATGCGTGAAACTTCTTCCGGAGACAATACTTGGCCGGTGCCGATAACCCAAGTCGGCTCATAAGCGACAATAATTTTCTGATCCGCCTTAAAAATAATTCCTTCCAAGGCATTTTTTAATTGACCCATAATTACGTAATCCGCGGCCCCATCTTTGCGTTCTTCCTGCGTTTCACCAACGCACAAGATTGGAGTTATCTCCTCGGTTAAAGCCGTTTTAATTTTTTGATTGATCATTTTATTAGTTTCGTGAAGATACAATCGGCGTTCGGAATGACCAATAATCGCATAATGGCAATCCAATTCTTTCAAGAATATAGGCGCGATTTCTCCGGTATAAGCGCCTGCTGTTTCCCAGAACATATTTTGAGCGCCCACCTTGATATTCAGCCCTGATTTTTTAAAAATTTCATTAACATCTTTAAGCGAAATAAAAGAGGGGCAAATGACAATCTTTAAATTATCAAGAGAACAGCCGCGAAGGCCGTTCGCGATATCATTAGCCAAAAAACTTGAAAATTCATGGCCTAAATTCATTTTCCAGTTAGCTACGATTAATTTTGGCTTATTCGGCATATATTATAAGATTATTTTTTATTTAGATATCGATAAATTATCTTAACAGAAAAGTCATTTATTGTTTTGCACAGTTTTTAATCCCCACCAAAATAAGCTTTTTGCGTCCTGGAATCTCGCCTCGTCGGTCGGCGAGCCCAATAAGACGACCATAATGTCATTATTATTCGATTTATCATTAATTTCGCCGATGAAACAATAACCCGCTTCATCCAGAAAACCGGTTTTTGCGCCTTTAAAACTTAAAAAACTGTTTAATAGTTTATTGGTGCTTTTCAAGTGTTCCACTCTTTTATTGCCGTCGGGGCCGGTGATATTAATATTATCTTCCGGTTTTACTAAAATATCATGCAACTCTTTATTGTTTTGCACGGCTAAAAATATCTTTATCAAGTCTTTTGCGGTTGAGTGATTAGTCGGATCCAGACCGGTAACATCAAAAAAGCGCGTATTGTTCAAACCCAATTCATCGCATTTTTCATTCATTTTCGTTGTCGCTGTTTTCAGGTCTCCAAAAACAGCGCGCGCCATTGCCTTAGTAGCATTATTGGCGGATTTGATTAAAGAAGCCCTAAGAAGGTCTTTTAACATAACCCTGTCTCCCTTGTGAATATTAATTTTTGACTCTTCAGCATCATCTTCTTCCTTTATTTCTACCCAATAATTCATATCGGGTTGTTTTTCAATAACTACCAAAGCCGTCATTAGCTTGGTTAGGCTCGCAATAGACAATATTTGGTCGGGATTTTTTTCGGAAAGAATTACATTTGTTTCAACATTATAAACAATAGCGCTTTTGGCCTCTATTTTAACGCCTAAGCTTTGATTAATAGACACCGAACGATTAACGGCTTCCGAATAAAAAAAAGACGGCTGAGCGACAACGGCCTGTCCGATAATAAAACTGATAATAAAATTGATGATCATTTTAAAGATTAAATCTTAATTTCTAATTTTTCCGGATCTTCATCCGCCAGCTGGCAGATTGGATTTTCTTGGTTCGATGCGTTCTCGACAGGAGCCGATACCGATAATAGACTAATTGGTATTTCTAATTTACGAAGTTCTTCATAATTCGGTAATTCGTTAAGCTTGGTAAATCCTAAATATTTCATCATTTCCACGGTAAGACGATAATGAATTTTATTCGAAATATTTTCTGTTTCCACTAGTCCCTTAATTGATAAGTTCCTTAAAATAATTGCGCAATTGACGCCCCTGATTTGCTCTATCTCTTCGCGCGCAATAGGACTGCGATAAGCTATAATAGATAAGGTTTCCAAAGAAGCTGGTGATAAATCTCCGTGCAATTCTTCTTTAAGAAAGCCCTCCACCACTTCTCTGTTATCGCTGGCCGTCGCCATCTGCGCCCTTTGGTCGTTATAAAGAATCATTGTTCCTCCGTTTTTTAAATTGTATTCATCTACCAATTCTTTAACGGCCGCATCAACTTCAGAATTTTTGACTTGTAAAATTTTAGCCAATTCTTTAATGGCTAAGGGCCTATCGGAAACGAACAACAAACTTTCTATTTTTTTCTTTAACATAAATTTAAATTATTATCGAGTGAGTAAGTGAAATGAAAATATATTTTCATTTCCGAACAAGCGCAGATAACAAAGGGTAAATAACTCGCTCCGTCAATTAGCGAATTGCCTCGGAATTTAATACCCTTTATTCTGTATATTTTTTAATGGTAATCGGACTAAATAATCCCTCTTGGTTAACTAAAATAAATTTCCTTTTTACTAATTCTAGCGTAGCAATAAAGGTTACAACTACTTCATCATTTTGCAAGCCCGCCAACACCTCATTAAGCTTAAGCTGATCGACGTTTTTAACCAATTCAAGAAGATGGTGAATCTTTTCTCTCAAAGAAATAATTTTTTTAATGGTCTTTTTTGAAAGCTTAATTTGATTTTGCCAAAAATTTACTATTCGTTTAAAGGCGTCCTCCAACACCGGCGGCGTTATTCCTTCGCGAAGCGAAAAAACGGGTTTGATAGTTTGCGGAAATTTATCCCGCGTATAAAAGAACATCTTTTTGTTAATAATTTTTTGCAAACCCTTGGCAGCCAATAAATAAGTTTTATAAATCTTCAATTGATCTTCGAGGTTGACAGTGTCGTCATCTAAATCACCGACCTCTAAATTAGGCAATAATAATTTTGATTTAATCAAAAGAAGCTTGGCAGCGACTATTAAGAAATCGGCCATTTCCTCCGGGCGGCTCTCGCCTATCTCTTCTAAATAACCGACAAACTCGTCAGCCACTTTAGCCAGAGAAATGTTAGTAATATCAAATTCATTCTTTTCGATGATTTGCAGCAAAAGATAAAGCGGTCCTTCAAATTTTTCTAATTTAAGATTATACATCTATCTTTTTTTCCCAAAAACTCCAATGACGGGCTTTTCTAATTTAACAAAGTCGGAAATTTTCATCTTGATTGAATCTTTATAGCTTCCGCCGCCCAAAATTGTCGTTTTTAATTTTATTAGATTTTTCTCGCAATAAACTGAAAGTTTATAAAGACTGCCAAAAGGAGTAATGGTCCCCGGCTTAATCTTAAACATTTTCTGCATCACATTTTCTTTGGCAATCTCTATTTTTTTGGCTTTCAATATTTTCTTTAATTTGCCCAAGTCCAACATCTGATTAGCCGACACAACCACTAAAACATAATTTTTGTCGGCCTTAACGACCAAAGTTTTAGCAATCTCGTTTAATTTGACCTTTAAGGTTTGGGCTAAATCATAAGCAGTATAAACGATTTTATGCCCTATAATTTCATGTTTAATTTTATTTTTTTCTAAATGATTGATGAGTTTTTTAGCGACAGCCATATATTTTTATTATCAAGCGAGCGAGCGAAATGAAGATTTTATTTTCATTTCCGAGCGAGCGCAGATAACACAGGGTTTAGTACCCTTTATATTTAATTAAAATTAACAATTGCTTTTATTCTTTGTATGTCCGCTCCGCTGGTTTCTGATTTGATAATTCTGAAATTCTTTATTTCACCTGTATTTTTCACGTGCGGTCCGGCGCAAATTTCCCGACTGAAAGGAGATTCTGAGCTTGTCGAAAAATCACGGCCAATTGAATAAACTTTGACGATTTTTGGATACTTTTCTTTGAAGAAAGCCATAGCGCCAGATTTAACCGCCTCTTCAAACGGCAATTCCTGCATTGTTACTTCTAAATTTTCTTTTATTTTGTCGTTAACCAACTGTTCTGCTTCTTTGATTTCTTCGGCGGTTAATCTTTTAGGGTGAGTAAAATCAAATCTTAATCTTTCCGGAGTTAAATCTGAGCCTGCTTGATGAACGTGATCGCCCAAAATTTGGCGAAGAGCGGCTTGAAGCAAGTGCGTAGCCGTATGATGAGGCGCCACTTTTTCTCCCCACTCGCCTACACCGCCAAACTTACTCTTCGCTCCTGCTCGCGATTTTTCCTGATGCTTTAAAAATTCTTGCTGGAATTCTTTTTCGTCAACCAATAAATCATTTTCTGTGATTATTTCTTTGCTTAATTCAAAAGGAAAACCTTCCGTGTCATATAAATGGAAAATGACTTCTGAAGATATTTTAGTTTGCCATGAATCTTTCGCTTTTTTTATAATATTTTCTAACTTTTTAATGCCATTAATGAGCGTTTTATTAAATTTATCCTCTTCTTCGTTGATAATATCCATAATATCTTGTCGATGCTGTTCAAGTTCGGGATAATCTGATTTAAAACGATCCACGACAGCCTCGGCTAAAGAAACAAGGAATTTATTTATAACATTCAAAGATCTGCCATAACGCATCGCTCGCCTGATAAGCCGACGCAAAATATAACCCCGATCATCCTTGCTGGGCAAAACCCCGTCTGCTATTAAAAAACATATTCCGCGAATATGATCGGCAATAACGCGAAACGGTTTTTCGTTGCCATTATATTCCTTGCCGGAAATTTCTTTAATTTTATTGATGATTTCCTCAAACAAATCAGTTTCGTAGTCCGAAGTTTTTCCGGCCAAAACAGCGGTTAATCTCTCGAGTCCGGCGCCCGTATCTATATTGTTAGCGAGCAATTTTTCATATTGTCCATCTGCGGTTTTACTGTATTGCATAAAAACCAAATTCCAAATTTCAACAAAGCGTCCGCATTTACAACCCGGACCGCACTCTTTTATGGTGCAAGGTTTAACTTTAAATTTCTCGCCGCGATCAACAAATATTTCCGTGCATGGGCCGCAGGGCCCAATTGAGCCGATTGGGCCCCAAAAATTATCATCCATTCCCAGTAACACGATTCGTTCTTCTGGTATGCCACAAGAATGCCAAATTTTAATTGCTTCTTCGTCTTTGGGAATTTCTTTCTCTCCGCCAAAAACGGTTACCCATAAAAAATTTTGATTTATGCCGTAATGCTTTGTTAATAATTCTAAAGCCCAATCAATTGATTCCTGTTTATAATAATCGCCAAAAGACCAATTGCCGAGCATCTCAAAAAATGTATGGTGCGAAGCATCGCCCACTCCTTCAATATCAGTTGTTCGAAAACATTTTTGTACGGATAAGGCCCGTCTATATGGCGGTTCAACTTTGCCGGATAAATAAGGCACAAATTGTTGCATGCCTGCCGTTGTCAAAAGCGCGGTTTGATCGGCGGGAATTAAAGAAGAAGAAGGCACTAATTCGTGGCCTTTATTCAAAAAAAATTGAATGAATTTATTTTTAATTTCTTCTGAAAAATGCATGAAAATTATGGATTGTCTTTATTATCGTTCTCGTTCTCTTTCTCTAATAAACCAACAAAATTAAAAACTAACTTTCGAGTATAATGAATAATAAGAGAAATACCGCAGATAATCAAAATAAAATCGAAAAATCTCATTACAAGGCTTAAAGCAATTGCTGCCTGCGCAGGAAGATTAATTAAACCGAATGAAACAACATAAGCTCCTTCAAGCGCGCCAACATCAGCGGGAATGGGAATTAAAGTAGACAAGCCAGTTAGCACCTTAATAATCAATAAATCCTCAATTTGGAAATGTAGACCCATGGCCGATAATACGACATAAACCTGCGTAAACCATAATGAAAAAGTTATTAAAGTGAAAATAATCATCAGATATAAGCGAGTTCCTTTCCTGTGTAAATAAGCCGAGGCTTCCTTGCCGAGCGTTGTGATTCTTTCGCCCACACTCGTTTTTCCTATGATATCCGATTTATAATTAACTTTGTTGAGACCTAAAATTTTGCTTAAAAAAAGCAACAACTTGTCAACGCCAATCAATTCTATTAAAAAATAAAGAATCACAAAAATAACTATCGTCAAAGCGATAATCAACCATCCGAAAAAAGATTTACCTTCAATTAAAAATAAAATGCCCGTAAAAAAAATTAGGGCAAAAAATGATAAAGCATCGACAATTTTTTCAATCAGCGACGAAAATAATCCTTGCATTACTGGAACGCCGGCGTCTTTTTTCAAAACATAAGCCTGAGGCCATTCTCCGCCGATATACATCATGGGCGTTAAATAGCTAACAGTAAATTCGATTATTTTTGACTTAAAATATGTTTTAAGCGGGATTTTTTTATCTATTACGTCTTCAATGATGATTTTCAATCGTATTACCCTGAGAAAAACAGTTAACATCGTTAAACCAAAAACTGTTAACCATTGCCACAATCTTATTTTTTTAAAATTAAACCAGATATCGCGCAGTCCGAAATGGTTGAATAACCAAACAATTAACAATGCTCCAATCAATAAAGAAAAAATAACAATTGAATATTTTAAATATTTTTTCATACCAGGTAGTAGAAATTCGATGCTTCTTGGGGCGCGGTTATATTAAGAAACGCGTCGAAAGCAAAGAATGGTTATTTTATTAATAATGAAACCAGATATGTAGACCGAAGCAAAAAGCACTATCGAATTATCCTCGCCTGCCTACGCCTATCCGTCTTTTATTAAGATTAGACAAATTTTTACCACCAACATTCTTTTTTATACTATTCCACAGTAACGGCATTGGCGGGCAGGACTACATGGCATATTCTATTATTTGTCTTTAGATACAATCGATTTGTTCGCCGGCTTTTGCTCTCTAACTTTTTTAAAACAATCCTTGCAATAAATCGGCCTTACGCCGTCCGGCATAAAGGGCACAAAAACAGTTGTTCCGCAATTATTGCATTTTGCCTCAAAGGTTGTTTTGTCTTCCGACGCACCTTCTTCTGAGCTGATACCACCACCAGACAAGCCAGACCAGCGAGTTATCTTTTCTTCAACGGTGGCTTGTGGCTCCGCGTATCTTTCGCGCGAAACGCGTATAATTTTATCGCGATTGCCCTCTAGTTTAGATAAAGGCGGCAAAGTCGTGGCGGAAAACGGCTCGGAAGTGACTCCGTTAATCATTAATTTGAGGTAAATGTCATAGTTAGAAAGATTAACCAAGTCAGTCTCGTCAAATTTCGGAGCAAACTCTTTAGCTAAAAATTCAGCATCTTCGGCGCCAATTCTAAAGCTGATGATTGTGCCAACATTGCCGAATACCGCCGATGCCACTTTCTCATCCAGTTGAGCAACATATTGATGGGCGAGGGTTAAATTAAGACGATATTTTCTGGCTTCGGATAAAATGTTGGCGAATGATTCCGTGGCAAAATTTTGAAATTCGTCAACATACAAAAAAAAGTCCTTTCTTTCCGGTTCCGGAACATCAACCCTGCTCATGGCCGCTAATTGCAACTTGGTAATCATCATCGCGCCTAAAAGCGCTGAAGTGTCTTCGCCGATTCTTCCTTTTGACATATTCATAATTAAAATCTTCCCCGAATCCATAATCTCGCGCATATCAATTCTGGATTGCACTTGGCCGACGATATTTCTAATCAAAGCCGTTGATAAAAATTGACCGACTTTATTTTGAATTGGCGCAATGGCTTCAGATTGAAAACGATCGGGATATTTAGAATACTCGTCGACCCAGAATGATTTAACGACCGGGTCAGTCAAACGACCAATCACTTTGTTCCTGAATTCTTTATCAACCAACAATCTCATAACGCCGAGAAGCGTACTGCCCGGATATTCCAATAAGGCCAATATTGCGTTGCGCAAAACGTATTCCAATCGCGGACCCCACGAATCAGCCCAAATCTTTTTAAAAACACCAATAAGACCGGAGGCGATTAAATGCCGATGACTGGCGTCGATATTTTCTAAAATATTAAAGGCAATCGGATATTCAATATCAGCCGGATTAAAATAAATAACATCATTGACGCGATGCGCGGGGATAAAATTTAAAGCTTTTTCCGCCAAATCTCCGTGCGGATCAACAATAGCCAAGCCGCGACCAGCTTGAATATCCTGAAAAACCATATTCTCTAGGGCCGTAGACTTACCGGTGCCGGTTTTGCCAATTAAATAAACATGGCGACGACGATCGTCCACCCTAATGCCAAACTTTTCTTTTATATTACGAAAATTAGTTTCCGCAAAAACCAATAAATCTTTATCTTCTTCCATCTTTTGACTTTGTTGATTAACTTAATCTAAATTAAGACCTTAAATATTAAACTCACTTCAATTATAACACTTTAACGCTGTCTGTCAAAATTAATTTGAATGTCGTCGCCCGCCTGCCAGTTATATTTTTCTATTGTTCCGCTACCCACCTCCAAAACCATACTTGCTTCATTTTGAGGCTTATATGCGGGTATATTGTCGTCGCTGGGGACGGACATATTCTGGGCCATTTCAACTATTTTATTGTCTTTAATCCAAATAATATCTAACGGAAACCTCATCTCCTTCATCCAAAATTTGTAAAGATCATTTTTAGGAAAAATAAAAATCATGCCCTGATTTTCAGCTAAGCTCTGCCTGCTGGAAAGCCCCTTACCCAATTTATAAGGCGTATCGGCGACATCAACTAAAATAATCTTGTCTTTTATGACAATGGTCGCTTTTTCGTATTTATTAATTTTAAAAATACAGCCGGCCAAAAATAAGCAAGCCAAAAATAATAAAATTATATAAGTTCGTTTAATCATATTTTTTAGCAAGGCTGGCCAAAATAATCACAAAAAACATTATAATAAAAACAGCGATCAGAGTAATAATTTTGATAGTTGTCGAAGGAGCAAACAAAGAAACGGCGCCGAAACAAAAAGAAATAAGAGAATAAAACAAAACAATCTTTTTTTGTGACCAACCTAAATTTAATAGTCGAAAATGCAAATGATCTGCGCCTCCCTTGAAAGGAGAACTTTTATCAACGAATAAGCGTTTAACAAAAATCCAAAATAGATCAATAACCGCGATGGCCACCACCATTAAGGCAGTAGCTATTTTCCCACCCGAAATAATAGCCAGTAGGCCTAACATAAATCCGGCGAACAAACTTCCGCTTTCGCCAAGAAAAATTTTCGCTGGATGGAAATTAAAGAACAGGAAACCTAAAAATGAACCAGCGGCGATTAGAGACAAAACACCAACGTCCGGCTGTAAAAATTTAGTTAAAGTACAAAGAGCAAAAATAATTAAAAAACCCACAACGCTCAAACTGGAAACCAAGCCGTCCAAACCATCGAGTAGTTTGGTAGAATACATTAAAACCATTAACCAAATTAAAGTAAAAATATCGGCTGGCCAAGTAAAATATAGAGGGAATCCGCGCCATCGTAAAATTTCTAATTTTGTTAAATCTAAGTGCCAATAACCCACGCCAATCGGATTGTTAATATAGTGTATGCCGATGCCAGACATAACAATAACTAAACAAGATAAAAATGGAAAAATAATTTGTTGATACGGTTTAAGTTTATATTTGTCGTCTAAAAATCCGCCGACCATTAAAATACACGTGGCAACGAAAACTCCCCAAAGATTTTTATCAGTAACCGGGTTATAAATTTTAATCGGCCACCAACCAAAAATTTTAACCAACAATAAGGTTGAAAAAAAAGCTAAAAATATCGCAAACCCGCCCAATAAAGAGATGGCTTGCTGGTGTATCTTTCTTTCCGGCGCCGAAGACGGATCATCAACGATTTTAAGACGCCAAGCCATTTTTTTGATTAAAGGCGTGAAAATAACAGCCAAAAACAGACTGATAAAAAAAATGAATATATATGTCGATAACATGTCAGGTAGTAAAATTCGATTAAATAATTTTTAATTGAAAATTTAGAAATAAATAAATTATACTCGCTACGCTCGTGAAATTATGGCGCTCAGAGCCAAATCAAAAGTAAAACTTTTGTTTGAACTCCTCGCTACCAATTATAATCTGCCGAAAAAATCGTCTAAAATAATTGCGGCAGCCGAAGCGTGGCTATGTTCTTGAAAAGCATCTAAACGTTCGGCCATTTGACTGGTCAAACGTTCATCGATAACGTGTATTCTTTTTTGCGATAAAGCTTTTTTTAATTTCTCAATAAATTCCTCGGTTAATTCCGTTTGTTCTGTGATTTTATTTTCTAAACTAACAGGTCGACCAACTACGACTTCGTCTATTTTTTGATTTTTGATAAAATTAATAATTTTTTCTATGGCTGAATCATTTTTATCATTATCTATTTCGCCTGCCGGCATAGCTATTTTTAATTCGCTATCGCCTATCGCCAGACCGATATGTCTTAATCCGTAATCAACGCCTAAAATTTTCATTTTAATTATTATTAAGCGAGTAAGTGAAATGAAAATTTCATTTTCATTTCCGAGCGAGCGCAGATAACAAAGGGTTAATACCCTTTATTCAACTTTAATTTCTTCGATCGGTAAATTAATTTTTAGCCATTTCTCGGATAAATTACCGAAATTACCACTTATGTCAGATATATACAGTTTATGATTTTGCCCTTTTATTAATTTGGTGGCCAGAATGGGATCTTCCTCAATCATTTTCTTTAATTTTAAAACTATTTCTGTTGAAGGATCAACAATATTAACGTGTTTGCCAATTTTTAATTTGATTATATTTCTGACAAAAGGATAATGCGTACAACCTAATATTAAAGTGTCTATTTGTTGTTGTTTTAAAGACCAAAGATATTTTCTAATAATTCTCTTAAGCTCAACTGATTTTAACTGTCCTTCTTCAATAAAAGGGACCAAAAGCGGAGCAGATTGCGCAAAAACTTTCCAGCCAGAGGCTGGTCCGCCTTGGGCGGAAATGTTTGACACTTTCTCTCTAATCAAGCGCTGATAAATGCCGCTATTAACCGTGGCGCGCGTGCCCAAAATGCCTATTTTTTTATTTTTAGTCACTTTGATCGCCTGCTCCACTGCCGGCGTTATTACTTCTAAAATCGGTACGGGCGACTTTTTGATTAATTCATCAAAAGCTACGGCTGAAGCCGTATTGCAGGCCACTACAATTAATTGAGCGCCCATCCTTAATAGAATATCTAAATCTTCGAGGGCGTATTTTTTAATGGTTTCTGGGCCGCGGCCGCCATACGGCGTTCTGGCCGTATCACCAAAATAAACCACCTGATAATCAGGCAGGTATTCAAAAATCTTTTTTACTACAGTTAACCCTCCGAGTCCCGAATCAAAAACACCGATCATAGAATATATTTATAAATTATTATCAAGTGAGCGAGCGAAATGAAAATTTCATTTTCATTTCCGAGTAAGCGCAGATAACACAGGGTTAATGCCCTTTATTATCAAACTAGCAAGCAAATTGAAGTCCCTTATTTTCTGGCTACGCAAACTATATTTCTACCGTTTATAATTTTCTCAATCTTAAAACCGGCAGCAACTAATAATTCCATTAATTCTTTTTGAGTAAAAACATAATAATAGCGGTAGATTATTTCGCCGTTGCCCATTTTCCATGGTATTAAAAAATCACGCAAACCCGATCCTTCATATAATTGAGGGCTCTTAACTCTTTGGGTCGCTTGCTCTAAAATACGCTCTGAGCTTACTAAATTCCAAACCGAACAAATAAACAGACCGCCCGGCCTCAAGACCCTAAAACATTCTTTGAGAGACTTTAATCTTAATTCGGCGGACGGCAAATGATGTAAGGCTGCGATATAAAAAATAATATCAAAAAAATCGTCCTCTAACTTAAGATCTGTAACCTCGCCTTCGCGACAATCAATTTCTGGGTATTTTCCTTTGGTTATATTTAACAAAGAATTGCAGTTATCCACGCCTAAATATTTGGCATTATGCTTCTTAATAATTGGATAAAGGCGGGCATTGCCGCAACCCAAATCTAAAACTCGCATTTCCGTCTTTAAATGCTCTTCGGCCAGAATTTCCACTTCCGGCCAATTCAAAAAACGAGAAGCAGAAAATTCATTTGCCAACCTTTCATAATCTTCTTTATTCTTTTCTAAAATCCTATTGGTCAATTCCTTTCTCATGGGCTGAGTAATTTTCTTTGGCCAGGCTGATTTTATATAATTTTTAATGTTTTCTGCGTTTTTGGATATAGACATAAATATAAATTCACTTTAGAATAAACCCATGCTTTCGTCAATGTTAGAAAAAATTATCAAAAAAATCATCAAATCTCAACCGCAAACAGCTGAAGAGCTAATTAAAATAAAAAGGGAAACGAGTAACAAATTAAAAATTCCTACTCCATCTAACATTGAACTTATCGAAAAATTAAAATCTTATAAACAAACCGAGAATACTCAACAAATCATTAAACTTTTACGCCGTCACCCAGTACGAACCCTGTCTGGCATCGCAAGCGTGGCGGTTCTGACCAAACCATGGCCGTGTCCTGGCAAATGCATTTATTGTCCCGAAGAAAAGAATATCCCCAAGAGCTATTTATCAGGCGAACCGGCGGTTGATCGCGCCAAAGCTTTAAAATTTAATCCCTATTTACAAGTCGCAAAACGCATAGAAGTTCTAGAAAAAAACGGTCATCCAACCGACAAAATTGAATTAATCGTTATCGGCGGCACGTGGAGCTGTTTACCATTAAAATATCAAAATTATTTTATCAAGCGTTGTTTTGATGGCGCTAATCAAAAAACCAGCAAAAACTTGTCGCAGGCGCAAAAATTAAACGAAGAAGCTAAGCATAGAATTGTCGGCTTAACATTGGAGACTCGACCGGATTTTATTACATCAGAAGAAATAAAACGCATGCGCCAACTCGGCTGTACAAGAGTAGAAATAGGAGTCCAGAGCACCGATGATAAAGTTTTAAAATTTAATCAACGCGGTATAACCAGCAAGCAAATCACCGAAACTACCGAATTATTGAAAAACGCTGGTTTTAAAATTTGCTATCACATGATGCCCGGACTACCTAAATCTTCGCCTAAAAAAGATTATAAAATTTTTAAACAATTATTCAGCGATGAAAAATTTCAGCCGGATATGTTAAAAATTTATCCTTGTGTCGTAACAAAGGGTTCAAAATTATATAAAATATGGCAAGCCAAAAAATTTATTCCTTATAACGATAACCAGTTAATTAATTTATTGGTAAAAATAAAAAGAGAAATTATTCCACCTTATGTGAGGATCATGCGTCTTTTCCGCGACATCCCCTCTAATCTTATAGAGGGTGGGACAAAAATATCTAATTTGCGCGAAGTTATTTTGGAAAAATTAAAAAAACAAGGCGCACAATGTCAATGTATACATTGTCGAGAAATTAGAAATGAACCGCTTGAATTATTTAAGAATATCAAGTTGATTAATAGAATGTATCGTGCTTCTGGCGGCAAAGAAATATTTCTTTCTTTTGAGGATATCAAAAAAAATAAACTGGTCGCTTTTTTAAGATTGCGCCTGCCGTGCAAAAACAAAAAAACCATATTTAACACTCTTAAAAACGGCGCTTTAATCAGAGAAATTCATACTTATGGCCAAATGGCGCCGATTGGCAAAAAACCATCTAATGCTCAACATTTAAAATTCGGCCAAAGATTAATCCAAGAAAGCGAGAAAATCGCCCTAAAAAATGATTATCAAAAAATGGCCATTATCGCCGGCATAGGCGTTCGACAATATTTTAAAAAGTTCGGCTATCGTCTTAGCCAAACTTATATGGTGAAAGACTTATAGCTTGGAGCATAAAGCGTGTCCGCCAGCCCCGAATAGCAGGACACTACGCGTCGCTACGGGGTAAACTGGCGGATAGGTCAATTTATTTTGACTTCTATTTTCTACTTACTAGATTCTATTTTCTAAATTTTTAAATCTTGTCGCCCCACATTGAATCTTGTCTAACCAAAAGATTCTTAGCGCGTTGCGGTTCAGCCATGATGGCTTGCACAACCTTCTCCATTCTCGCGCCTTGTGAGCCTTTAACCAATATTATATCTCCTTTCTTAATATTATTTTTCAGAAATTCGATAGCTTCTGACTGTTGTTCAAAAGATAAGGTCTTTTTTAAATTTTCTTTATCTTTTTTCGCGCCCTCGGCAATGTCTTTAGCTAATTCACCAATCGTAATCAAAAGATCTATATCATTAATAAATTCGGACTCGCCGACATTTTGGTGATATTCTACGCTATTCCTTCCTAATTCCAACATATCGCCCAAAACAACGATTCTCCTGGCCTGAGATGCTTTTTCAATTTCTAATAAATTACTAAGCGCCGCTTCTGTCGCCGTGGGCGAAGCATTATAAGTATCATCAATAATTAAACTTTGATTAATTCCAGCGACAAGATTCATCCTTCCCTTAACTGCTTCGCATTTACCGCAAGACTCGGAAATTTCGATAAGATTTAAGTCAAAAACAATACCGACTGAGATTGCCGCGAGAACGGCGTAAACCTGTGAACGCGAAATTATTTTAGGCAGAAAAATTGGGACCACACTGCCATGATATTGTATTTTCATTCGTATGCCATTAATTTTTGTTGTATTATCTTCTATCTGTTGATCCAATTCGTATTCCATTACTCTAACGTCCGCTCTTTCCGAAAAACCGAAACTTATAATTTTAACCTTGACATGATCTTTCATGCCCCAGACCAAATCGTCGTCAGCGTTAAGAACCGCCCAACCAGACGATGGTAAAGAAGTAATCAATAATTGTTTTTCTCTAACAATATTTTCTATTGAACCAAAAAATTCTAAATGCGCAGGGGCAATAGCGGTTATAACACCGATTTCCGGCCGAACAATGGTATGCAAATATTTCATATCGCCTAAACGATCAACGCCCATTTCTAAAACTAGAATTTTTGGATAAGAAATTTCTCGAAAAATCAAACCGCCCCAAGCCATCCAGAGAACCCTTAACCAACCTGCCAAAGATTTGCCCGGCGACAAACGTCCCAAAATAGTTAAGGGCACGCCTAGTTCATTATTATAATTTTTAATCGTCCGCCTGACTTCGAAGTGGTCTTTCAAAATCGCGTAGGTCATCTCTTTGCTTGAAGATTTGCCAATACTCCCCGTGATGCCGATGACTCTTGGGCGATACTTCTTTATAAATTTTTGGGCTAAGTTTTTTAGCCAGAAACGTATTATTTTTTTCATACACAACGGTAAATGTTAATATTTCGACTTATGCCAATTGATTATTTTCTATTGGGCGGTATCTGATAATAGTTTAATACAAATTTAGCGAATTTGCCAAATATCGGCGCAGCCGTAGATTCGGCAAAGTTTCCTATTTTTGGGTTTATTATCTTGACCACGCCTACAAAAATCGGGTTTTCTGCTGGCGCAAAACCCACAAAAGAATGGATTGTTTCTTCAGAATAACCGCCGGCCTTATTCGGAACTTGGGCGGTGCCAGTTTTTCCCGCAACGTAATAACCGGACACTCTAGCTAATTTGCCGTAACCGTTCTCCAACACAGATACCATCATTGCCCCCAATGTCTTAGCAGTTTCCGGTGTAATAACCTGTCTAATGAAACGCGGTTGATTTATCTCTTCTTTTCCTTCGGGACTAATAATTTTTACTAATAAATACGGTTTATATAATTTCCCTTCGTTGGCGATGGCGGAAATAGCCGTAGCTAATTGAATGGGGGTAACCGATATACCCTGACCAAATGAAGCAGTAGCTAAATAAATATCACTATTTTTTTCTAAATTGCTGATATCGCCCGTGGCCTCATTGGGTTGTTCTATCTCGGTTAAAGAACCGAAACTAAAATCTTTAACATAAGAACGAAAAAGACTATACCCCAATAACCTGGCCGCGAAAACCGCCCCTGTGTTTAAAGATTTTTCCAGGACATTGGTCATTGTTTTGGTTCCGTACGATTTTTTGTCAGAATTCCTAATGGTATAATTGCCAATTTTAACTTCGCCAGTGTCTTCATAGGTGGTATCGGGTTTAAGTTTATTGGCATCTAGAGCGGCAGCCATGGTAATAACCTTAAAAATTGATCCTGGTTCAAATGCGTCTGAAGCGGCAACATCTAAAAAATCATGATAATTTTTAGTTTTATTGTATTGATTTGAATCAAAATTAGGATAATTGCATAAAGCCAACACGGCGCCATTTTTAGGATTCATAATAATCGCCGTTCCCCCTTCAGCTCGAGAATCTTTTATGCCTTCTAATAAATCTTTACAGACCACGTATTGCAACGACCTATCAATTGTAAGAATTAAACTGCTGCCGTCTTCGGCTTGTTTTATAGTTTTAGCCGAATCTAAAATAGAAATTTTACCAGGCGCATATTCGCTTCTTAATAATCCATTTTGTCCCGCGAGTTGTTTATCAAAAAACTCTTCTACGCCATATAAGCCCTGACGTTTGTCGTCTTTTATGCCCACGAAGCCGATTAAGTGGCTAAACATTTCTCCTTCGGAATAATATCTTTTAAAACCTTCTTCTATCGCAATGCCTGGCAAATTTAATTCTTTAATTTGTTTGGCTAAATCGTAACCTATGTCTCTTTTTAATAATTCGTAATAATCTATGCGTTTTGATAATCTTAACTTCAACTCATCAAATTCTTTAGAATTTTCATCTTGGATTCCTAAAAATCCAGCAATAATCTTGGTTGTTGAAACGGCATCTTTTATTTCGGCGGGGACGGCAACAAGATTATAACTATTTATATTCACCGCCAGAGGGAAATTATTATAATCTTCAATTGTTCCGCGTTTCGCTTCTAAGATGCGGTCTTCTCCTTGTCGATAAAGAGCTAAGCTATTGTAATATGGATGCTTAATTATCTGCAAATAAAATAATCGGACAATAATTAAAAATCCCAGAATGAAAATAACCGCTGACAAGAAAAAAATTCTTTTATTACTTTCTGTAAAGAAATATTCGCGGTTATTCATATG
>Ga0265296_1002257_pt1 | contig 19827 bp, 19 predicted proteins | sample MunlanPumphouse1_FD_189073 | JGI IMG/M metagenome (GOLD analysis project Ga0265296, IMG submission 189073) | Groundwater microbial communities from a municipal landfill in Southern Ontario, Canada - Pumphouse #1 | ecosystem: Environmental > Aquatic > Deep subsurface > Groundwater | place...
TCACCGGCATGCAGGCGGGTGGTCAACTGACCACCACCACTGAAGTCGACAACTGGCCGGGCGATGTCCATGGCCTGACCGGCCCGGTGCTGATGGAACGCATGAAAGAACACGCCGAGCGCTTCGAGACCGAAATCGTCTTCGACCATATCAATGCCGTGGACTTCTCGAAAAAGCCCTACAGCCTGACTGGCGACAGCGGCGTCTACACCTGTGACGCGCTGATCATCGCCACTGGCGCCAGCGCCCGTTACCTGGGCCTGCCATCGGAAGAGGCCTTCATGGGCAAGGGCGTTTCCGCCTGCGCGACCTGCGATGGTTTCTTCTACCGCAACAAGCCGGTGGCGGTGGTCGGTGGTGGTAACACCGCCGTGGAAGAAGCACTGTACCTGGCCAATATCGCCAGCACCGTGACCCTGGTTCACCGTCGCGAAACCTTCCGCGCCGAGAAGATCCTGATCGACAAGCTGCACGCGCGGGTTGCCGAAGGCAAGATCATCCTCAAGCTCAACGCCAACCTGGACGAAGTCCTGGGCGACAACATGGGCGTGACCGGTGCGCGTTTGAAGAACAACGATGGCAGCTTCGACGAGCTGAAAGTCGACGGCGTATTCATTGCTATCGGCCACACCCCGAACACATCGTTGTTCGAAGGCAAGCTGACCGCCAAAGACGGTTACCTGGTGGTGCAGGGCGGTCGTGAAGGCAATGCCACCGCGACCAACATCGAAGGCATCTTTGCCGCTGGCGACGTGGCCGACCACGTCTACCGCCAGGCCATCACCTCGGCCGGCGCCGGTTGCATGGCAGCCCTGGATGCCGAGCGTTACCTCGATGGTTTGAAAGACGCTTCTTTCTAAACCGTTGCAATAAAAAAACCGGCCGCGCGGCCGGTTTTTTTGTGGCGAGCGGGCTTGCCCCGCGTTGGGTGGCGAAGCCGCCCCAAAACCTGCTGGCTCGGTACACCTGAAACAACCGCGGTGCCTGAAGTGGGGCTGCTACGCAGCCCAGCGCGGGGCAAGCCCGCTCGCCACAGGGAAGTTCGTCAGTTTCTGGAAGTTGTGTAGATACCTACCGCCATCGCGGGCAAGCCCGGCTCCCACATTGACCGGGTTTGCAAGCTGGATCAGCGGCGGGTCAAAGGCGGCTGGACAAACTTCACTCCCGCCAACCCATGCTCGATCAACGCGCGGATGTTGCTGTGATCTGTGCCCTCAGGCGTCGCCAGCACCGAACGGTAATGCTCGCCGAACGCCAGCAAAGCCTGCTGGTCGCTCAAGCCTTCAAGCAGCGCCAGGCCCAGGGTCTTGCACGAGCCTTCGTTCTGCCCAGCGGCGTTTTCTACGCTGCCATTGGTAAAGGCCTGTGGCTGGTAGTCGTAGCCAGCGGCGATGAAGGCCAGGGTATCGGCAAACTGGTGTTCGCCGCTGTCGAGGCTGGTGTGCAGGGTGTTCAGGTCAGTCATGGGTTTTTCCTTTGGCAAACGCCGCTTGTTGTTCGGCGCTGGCTTCTTGCTGGTACTGGGCTTTCCACTCGGCGTAAGGCATGCCGTACACCACTTCGCGGGCGTCATCGAGGCTGACTTCGATCTGGCGTTCGTCGGCCTCGGCCTTGTACCACTTGGACAGGCAGTTGCGGCAGAACCCGGCAAGGTTCATCAGGTCGATGTTCTGCACATCCTTGCGGCTGTCCAGGTGCGCAACCAGGCGGCGGAAGGCAGCAGCTTCGAGTTCCAGGCGTTGTTGATCGGTCATAGGGTTCACGCAGATTCAGGGGGGTTAACGGCTGGCGGCGAGCGTAATCGATACCGATTCGGCAAAGCGCAGCGCATGGGGCTTGTCGACTTCGACTTCGGCATACAGCACCGACTCATTGCTCATCACCAGGTCCAGCACTTCCTGGGTCAGGCGTTCGAGCAGGGCAAAGCGGTTGCTTTCGACGTGGGCGATGATGGCCTTGGTGATGGTGCGGTAGTTCAAGGCGTGGTCGATATCGTTGTCGCGCACGGCGTCTTGTGCGGCATACAGGATGGTCAGGTTGATCAACACATCCTGCTTGTTGAGGATTTCATCCTCGTTGATGCCAATAAAGGTACGCAGACACAGGTCCTTGACCCGGATGCGCGCCATACCTGGTTGAAGTTGTGGCATTGCTACTTGCTCCGTCCAATCAGTTGCAGGAACCCCAGGCGGCTGGTGTTCGGGTTTACTTGACATGGCGCCCGCCATTGACGGTCAGGGTGGTGCCGGTCACATAAGGGTTGTCCAGCAGGTAACGCACGCTCTGGTAGATCACCTCAGGCCCGGGTTCGATACCCAGGGCCGACTTGGCCAGGACCTTGGCGCGATAAGCCGCGTCGTCGCCTTCGTTGAACATCACCATGGCTGGCGCGATGCCATTGACCTTGATCCGAGGCGCGTATTGGGCGGCGAAGGACAGGGTCAGGCTGTCGAGCCCGGCCTTGGTGGCGCAGTAGGCGATATGCTGGCGGCTGCCCTTGCGGGTTACGTCGTCGCTGATATGCACAATGTCGGCCGGCGTCGAGCCTCTGAGCAAGTCAGCACAATGCAGGTTGATCAGGTACGGCGCAAGCATGTGCACGCTGAACATATCGATAAAGGCGCTGGCCTCGTCACCAGGTGTCTCTGCGGCCCAGGTCGAGGCGTTGTGGATGATTGCCCGCAGGCTGTCGGTATGGGTCTTGAGTTCGCTGATGAACGCCAGGATACCGGCCTCGGACGAGAAATCGGCAAATACGCCCACCGCGCCACGCTCGCGCAAGGCCTGCACACCGGGACGTTCACTGCGATAGCTGAAGATCACCGGTTGCTGTTCATCCAGCAGGCGCTGGGCGCAGTGCAGGCCGACACGTTGGCCGGCGCCGGTGATGAGGATCGGGGCGGGGGTACAGGTCATGGGAAGCTCGGGTCGCGGGCAAGCTAAAACTATACCAGCGACCGGCCTGTAGTGGATCGGCTCAAACGGTTGCTTCGCCAGGTTTTACCCGGCGCGGGGCAGGATTGAGCCAGCCCGCCAGCAAATGGGTCGACAGGGGAATAAACAGATAGACCATCAAGGGCGTCAGGGCCAGGGTGCTGACCAGCACGCGGCTGAACAAGCCCAACTCGGCCAACAACGGTTCCAGGCCGACGTTGAACAGCAGTGACACCGGGAAAAATGCCAGCCAGATCGCCACGGCCTGTTTCCAGCGCGGTGGGCGCTGGCCCGCCGCGCCAAACCAGCCCTCCATGCCGCTGACACGATGCTCCATGGGGTCGGCGAACAATTCGCTGCCGCGCCCCAGCCAGGCACTGCGCGAGGCGGAGAACTCCCAGGCGTGCAGGGTCTGCTCGTCGGCGAAGCGGAAGATGATTTGGAATTCGCCACCGTCGGCAGGCGGTGCAAGCACGCCTGAACCCAGGTAGCCGGGGAAGTCAGTGGCCAATTGCTCGCCTTCGCGCAGCCAGCTCATCATGTCTTGATAACGACCTTGGGCGGCACGGCGCGCAACCATCAAGGTGACGGGTAGGGTAGACATTGTGTATCTCCGAATGCATGGGAGCGCAGCACCGGGTAGGTGGCGTCCCTGGCGAAACCGCAGGGTAGGGCGGCGACGCAGAAAAACAGGCAAGGATTATTCCTGATTTGACGAAATACGCCAGCGGCATTGGACGGCTGGGCAGGCCCCTTGAAAAAGACAGGTATACAATCGTTAAATGGGATCCAACTTCGTATAAGTTTCTGGTCATTTTATGCCTGTAATCACAGCCCCTTCCCCCGGTCTTGAGCATGACGGCCTATCCGCTGCGGATGAGTTGTTCCCGATTCGCGAAGTCGCAAGATTGACAGGTATCAACCCGATTACCCTGCGTGCGTGGGAGCGCCGTTATGGTTTGATCCAGCCGGTGCGCACCGAAAGTGGGCATCGCCTGTACACGCAGAAGGACATCGAGACCGTTCATCGCATTCTGGATTGGATCGAGCGGGGCGTGGCAGTCAGCAAAGTCGGCAAGATTCTCGCCCGGGATGATGCGCAACTGTCTTCACTGCAACACCCACAAGAAGGCAGCGGTGAGCTTGAGTGGGCGCAGTGGCAACAGCAGTTGCAACTGGCCATCGGTGCGTTTGATGAGCTGCAACTGGAGCGCCTGTACGGGCAGGTCTTTGCGGCCTACCCCGCTTCAGTGGCGTTTCAGGACATCCTGATGCCCCTCTGGCGCCAATTGCTGCGGCATCAGGGCCGTTTTGGCCAGGCCAGCGAATGGCTGTTTTTCGACAGCTTCTTGCGCGCGCGGATTTCCCAGCGCCTGCAACTGGCCCGCGCCGGCCGTACGCCGCAGGTACTGTTGGCAGCCATTGCCGGTGAATGCCGAGAACTGGAATTGCTGGTGGCGGGGCTCATGCTCAATGGTGATGAACTGGCCGTGCATGTGCTGAACGTGGGCCAGCCCCTGGATGAGTTGACACTGATCTGCGAGAAGACCCGCCCGCAGGCGCTGGTGCTGTTCTCCAACCGTTCACCCACCCATGAGTTGCCCAAGCGGTTGGCCCGATTGGCCCTGACCCTGGAGTGCCCGCTACTGCTGGCCGGTGATGCCTCGGACATGGCCGAGCAGCTACTGGCCGGTACTGCCATTGGCTGCCTGGGCAATGAGGGAAGGCTGATGCAGCGGCGCTTGCAGCAGTTTTTAAGGGGAACCCTGGATACCTGAGATCAGGCATGCACCTCAGGGTGGGCCAGGCGGTGCTGTTGCAGGATGAACTGGCGCAGGCGCTCGGTTTCATCCACATCACCCTGGCTCAAGCGGTAGGCAAACAGCCCGCGAGCGGTCTCGCGCTCCAGCGTGCCACGCACCGCAATCCTCTCGTAGCCGGACGGGCTGAACCACATCGAGAAAGTCCTGGGTGGTTTGCTACGGCCACGGGACTGCACCAGCAAGCCCTTGAACGATACTTCATGTACCCATAGCGCCCCGGGCTGGCCCTTGACGTTTTCCAGGGCGACCGGCTCTTCGAGGACCAGGCGCCAAGGCCGGATCATTGGCCCGTCCTCGAAAATGCTCGGTACTCCCAGGCGCAGGTGCAGGGCATGAAACTCGTCCTCCACCAATTGCAGGGGGAAGGTCATCTGCTGGTTATCGAACTGCGCCTGGATCGTCACCTGTTCATGGGCCGCAAGGCGCGTGAGCAAATCGCGGATCTGCGCGCCGCCATTGACCGTCAGGCTCGACGACACATCCCGCACATTCAGTTGCGGGTTGTGGTGCATGTTCTGGATGAAGTCCAGTTCGTCCTGGGTCAAGAGCGTGTCGCGTTGCATTGATGTGGCTCAAGGAAAGGCGTGATTAAACTGATTATCACCCTAAAGACCGTGTTTTCTAAAGTTTGTTAGATCCGCTCGTCGCCCGGAGTGCTGCCAGCTCGGCTGTAAGCTGCGCCACCTGGGCTTCAAGCTGGGCTACACGCTGCTGGGCCTTGACCTGAACCGTTACATCTTTTTGCACGCCAACGAAGTACGTCTGCTGATCGGCCTGGTTGTAAACCGTCGATAATGACAGCTCATTCCAGAAGTGCGTGCCGTCCTTGCGGAAGTTGCGCAGGATTTCCCGGCACGCGCCGCCAGTGTCCAGGGCTTCGCGGATGGCCATCAGGGCCGGCTGGTCACGGTCACCCGATTGCAGGAAGCGGCAATCCTGGTAAAGGATGTCGTCCAGGCTGTAGCCGGTCATGCGTTCGAAGGCCGGGTTCACGTAAATCAGGGGCTTGTCCTTGCCCTCCCTCTCAGCCACGCAAATCCCGTCGTTAGAGGCATTGATCACCATCTGCATCAGCTTGGCGTTGATCATTGAGCGATCCATAGCGTGTTTGTGGATTTCGTAGTGTAAGACAACTCACGCGGCTGCCAACTGCTAATATCCCAGGTTTTCACTCAACTACAGGATCAGATTGATGAAAGTCGCCATCCTTTCCGGCTCGGTCTATGGCACGGCCGAAGAAGTTGCCCGCCACGCCATGGGTCTCCTCAACGCAGCCGGGTTCGAGGCCTGGCATAACCCGCGGGCGACCCTGGCCGATGTGCAGGCCTTCGCCCCGGACGCCTTTCTGGCCGTAACCTCCACCACCGGCATGGGCGAATTGCCAGACAACCTGATGCCGCTGTATTCGACAATCCGCGATCAACTGCCCGCCGCCTGGCGCGGTTTGCCAGGTGCGGTGATCGGCCTGGGTGATGCCAGCTATGGCGACACATTTTGTGGCGGCGGCGAGCAGATGCGCGAGCTGTTCGGCGAGTTGGGCGTACGCGAAGTGCTGCCGATGCTGCGCCTGGATGCCAGCGAAAGCGTCACCCCGGAAGCCGATGCCGAGCCATGGCTGGCAGAGCTGGTCACGGCACTGCGCGGCTGATCGGGTACTCGCGTAGTAACGCCAGCCAGGCCAGGGCGGCTTTCGACAGATAGGCGCCCTGGCGCCAGATAAAAGCGATGTCCCAGCGTAGGAATTCGGGCGCCCTGAGTGTCAGGCGCACCACGCCAGGGCGCTCCAGGCCGCGCGCGACCACACTGGGCAGCAGCACCACGCCCTGGCCGGCAGCCACCAGTGCCACGAGAAAATCCGCCTGGCCGCTGCGCCCGCTTTCCCGGGGTGTGAAGCCCACTTGCTGGCAAGCCTGGAGCAGCCGGTCATTGAGCACAAAGCTGCGCTGATACATCAAAAACGGCGTGTCGGCCAATTCCTCCAAGCCAATCTGCCCACGCTGCGCCAGCGGGTGGTCCACGGGCAGCAGCGCATCCAGTGGTTCATCACAGAAGGCTTGCCAGGCAAACGCCGGATCGGTGGGCAACAAGCTGCCGCCTACGTCCAGTTCCCCGGCGAGGATCGCCTGCTCGATATTGCGACTGCCGCCCTCAAGCAATTGGATGCTGACATTGGGATAGCGTCGCCGATATTCGGCAAACAACTCGGCAAACAGTGTGTCGCCCCCCAGTTGCGGCAGGCCCATGCGCAACTCGCCACGGGTCAACTGGTTCAAGTCGTCCAACTCGCTCAACAATTCGGTTTGCAGGCGCAGCATCGCCTCGGCCCGTTGCAGCACCACGTGCCCGGCGGCGGTCAGGCGCACCTGCGAGCCAATGCGGTCGAGCAGCGGCGTACCCAGGCTTTGCTCCAGTTGCGCCACTTGCTTGCTCACCGCGGACTGGCTGATATGCAGGGTTCTCCCGGCCTGGGTAAAGCCGCCACGGTGAACCACTTCGATAAAACTGCGCAGCTGTTTGAATTCCATTACGGTAATTCCAGATTGGAATGGCTTGCAGTCTAACAATTCGCTTTGGGGATGCCAGGGGGCTCTTTAACATGGGGGCCTGCGAGGAACCCATGTCTACTAAACGTTTCACCTTCAAATATGTGTGCCGGTTGCTGGTTGAGTTGCTGGTATTGCTGGCGATTTACCTGCTGGGATGCCAAGTGGCTTTGTGGCTGGCCTGGCCGATTCCAGGCGGGGTCATCGGCCTGGGCCTGCTGTTGCTGGTGTTCGCCAGTGGCCTGATCAAGCCCGCAGCCCTGCAATTGGGCGCTGGCATGTTGATGGCGGAAATGCTGCTGTTCTTTATCCCGGCATTGATGAGCCTGCTCGATTACGGTGGGCTGATGCGCCATGACGGTTGGCGCATCATGTTGGTGATCGCTCTTAGCACCCTGATGGTGATGTTGGTCACGGCATTTACCGTTGAACTCGTCTGCCGCTGGAAGCTGCGCCATGAAGCTTGAACTGATGCCATTGTTCTGGCTGGCCCTGACCCTTGTGGCCTACGGTTTCAGCCGCTGGATCTACCGGCGCACCGGGCGTTACCTGCTATCGCCGCTGATCCTGGTGCCCGCGCTGCTGTTGGCGGTGGCCGTGCCGCTGAACACCGCCTATGCCGAGTACGCCACCGACACCCATTGGCTGATGCTGGTGCTGGGACCGGTGACGGTGGCGTTCGCCATCCCGATCTGGCAGCAGCGCCAGTTATTGATGCGCCACTGGTCGGCATTGCTGCTGGGCATGCTGGCGGGTAGCGCGGCGTCCATCGGGACTTCTTTCGGCTTGGCCAAGGCGTTGGCCTTGGACAGTTCGGTCACCCTGTCATTGGTGCCGCGCTCGATCACCACGCCCTTTGCCATGCCCCTGGCCCACGACCTGGGCGGCGTGCCGGAACTTACGGCGGTATTCGTGATGTTCACCGGCGTGTTCGGCGCCCTGCTTGGCGGGGTGCTGCTCAAGTGGCTGCCGCTGCGCAGTGCCCTGGCGCGGGGCGCGTTGTTTGGCGTGGGCGCCCACGGTGCTGGCGTCAGTCGTGCCCATGAAGTAGGCGGCGAAGAGGGCTCGGTGGCGGGTTTGGTGATGGTGCTTACGGGCTTGCTCAACCTGTTCGCCGCACCTTTATTGGCGTCGCTTCTCTGACACCACGTTGTACGAATCCGAACTATCCTCACGGTTGACTCGCTCGGTCATCAAGCTGGCTGCCAACGCAACTACGGCGTGCCCGAGGTCTGACTAGACTGGCCCTTCAGTCTAAAAATAATAAAAACACCACAGCGTCGAGGTCATTGCCGTGAGCCTAGCCCCCGTTCAATCGACACAGAGTGTTAAAGACCAGGTCAGCGCTGCCGAATGGCAGGCCCGCATAGACTTGGCCGCGTGCTATCGCCTGGTGGCCATGCATGGTTGGGATGATCTGATTTTCACCCACATCTCGGCCAAGGTACCCGGCACTGAAGACTTCCTGATCAACCCCTTCGGGCTGATGTTCCACGAGATCACCGCCTCCAGTCTGGTCAAGGTCGACCAGGCCGGTAACAAACTGATGGACAGCCCCTACGAGATCAACCCGGCGGGCTACACCATTCACAGCGCGGTACACGAAGTACGTCACGACGTGGTCTGCGTGCTGCACACCCATACCGCAGCCGGCGTGGCGGTGTCGGCGCAGAAGCAGGGCGTGTTGCCCATCAGCCAGCAGTCGCTGTTCGTGCTGTCGAGCCTGGCCTATCACGCCTACGAAGGCGTCGCGCTGAACCACGAGGAAAAGGCCCGCCTGCAAGCCGACCTGGGGCCGAACAATTTTCTGATGCTGCACAACCATGGCCTGCTGACCTGCGGGGCGACCATCGCCGATACCTTCCTGATGATGTTCACCTTCCAGCGCGCCTGCGATATCCAGGTACTGGCGCAAAACGGCGGGGCCGAATTGATCGCCATCGAGCCGCAGATTCTGGCGGGGGCCAAGGCGATGATCGCTGGCGTAACCAAAAGCGCCCAAGGCATGGGTGGTGCATTGGCCTGGCCGGCGCTGTTGCGCAAACTCGATAAACAAGACCCTGGATACCGACTCTAATGCCACTGGCCGAGATTCCGCTGCGTGCCTGGCGCAAACGCGGGCAGAGTTTTGTTTTTCGCGGGCAGACCATCCGTTACTGGGTGGCCGGCCAGGGCGAGCCATTGTTGCTGATCCACGGTTTCCCCAGCGCCAGTTGGGACTGGCATTACCTCTGGCAGCCCCTGGCCCAGCGCAACCTGGTGATTGCCTGCGACATGCTCGGGTTTGGCGACTCGGCCAAGCCCCTGGACCACACCTATTGCCTGCTGGAGCAGGCTGATCTGCAACAGGCCCTGCTGGCCCATCTGCGCGTGCAGCAGCCGGTGCATATCATGGCCCATGACTACGGCGACAGCGTGGCCCAGGAACTGCTCGCCCGGCACTACGAGGGCAGCTTCCAGCTGGCCAGTTGTGTCTTTCTCAATGGCGGGCTCTTCCCCGAGACCCACCGCGCGGCGCTGGTGCAAAAACTATTGCTCAGCCCCTTGGGTTGGATGATCGGCCGTGCATTCGGGCGCAACGCCCTGGCTGACAGTTTCAAGCAGATCTTCGGCCCCGGCACCCGCCCCAGCGAAAGCGCGCTGGATGACTTCTGGAGCCTGATCGAAAACAACGACGGCCCACGGATCCTGCACAAACTCATCGCCTACATCCCCCAGCGCCGTCAACAACGCGAGCGCTGGGTGGCGGCCATGCAACGCGGCGAAGTACCGTTGCGGGTGATCGATGGCGAGGTAGACCCGATTTCCGGCGGGCATATGGTCGCGCGCTACCGCGAGCTGATAGCGGATGCCGACACGGTATTGCTGGCCAATATCGGCCACTACCCGCAGGTGGAGGCGCCGGTCCAGGTGCTCAAGCATTACCTGGCGTTTCGCGAGGGCATTGAAAGCAACCAGGATCGCCTATGGGAACTGGCTTATGCAGGAGCGGGCTTGCCTGCGATGCGGGTACCTCGGTAAGTCAGTTGCACCGAGGTGATGCAATCGCAGGCAAGCCCGCTCCCACACAAGCCAGCTTCTACACGAGCCGATCATCCCCGTACCTTATTGCGCACCATTCACCCCCGCCCGTATTTATTGTGACCACAAGCTCCGTGCCTGACACTCAACCCATCGTCCACTGTCTTCGCTGGAGTTCCCTATGAGTGAGTCTGTGCAGTTCCAAGATAAAGTCGTGATCGTTACCGGGGCCGGTGGTGGCTTGGGTCGTGCCCATGCGCTGCTGTTCGCCAGGCACGGGGCCAAGGTACTGGTCAACGACCTTGGCGGCTCGACTCAGGGCGAAGGCGCCAACGCCTCGGCCGCCGACCGCGTAGTGGCCGAGATCCGCGAGGCCGGTGGCATTGCCGAGGCCAACCATGATTCGGTGACCGACGGCGAAAAGATCGTGCAACACGCCCTCGATGTATTTGGCCGCATCGACGTGGTGGTGAACAACGCCGGGATCCTGCGCGACAAGACCTTTCATAAAATGGAGGACGGCGACTGGGACCTGGTTTACCGCGTGCACGTCGAAGGTGCCTACAAAGTCACCCGCGCTGCTTGGCCGCATATGCGCGAGCAGGGTTATGGCCGGGTGATTTTCACCGCGTCGACGTCGGGCATCTACGGCAACTTCGGCCAGTCCAACTACGGCATGGCCAAGCTCGGCCTGTATGGCCTGACCCGCACCCTGGCGTTGGAAGGGCGCAAGAACAACATCCTGGTCAATGCCATCGCGCCCACGGGCGGTACGCGCATGACCGAAGGCCTGATCCCGCCACAGGTGTTCGAGCGCCTCAAGCCCGAGCTGGTCAGCCCGCTGGTGGTGTACCTGGGCAGTGAGGCGTGCCAGGAAACTTCCGGGCTGTTCGAAGTGGGGGGCGGCTGGATTGGCAAGACCCGTTGGGAGCGCAGCCTGGGCGTGGGCTTTGATCCCGAGGCCGGCTTCTCGCCAGAGGATGTGGCGGCGCACTGGCAGCAGATCTGCGACTTTGAAGGGGCGGCCCATCCCAAGGACAACATCGAAGCCCTGAAAGAGATGATGGACAACCTGCAGAAATACAGCCTCTGATCGTTACCTGAAAAACATTCAATCCTGCGGGGCGCTGATGGCGCCCCGCTTTGTTTCAGGCATAAAAAAGGCCGCTGCATACGCAGCGGCCGAAGTAAGACGTTGGATCAAGGAGCTACAAATCAACGTCAGTGAACACGGGTAACAGACTGAAAATTCGCTTCAATCTGTTGAAGACTGGCTTTCAAGAAACGGATGGTTTGTTCTGAAAGCCCGGTAAGAATAGTCCCTTGTAGCGGAATGAAAAATACTGATTCAGGACAAGGACTATTACCAAAACAACAACAGTGACTACCCCCTGTAGGAGCGAGCTTGCTCGCGAAAAACGTGAACGATGACGCGTTTTGTCTGGTTTAACGCGGTGTACTCACGTTCTTCGCGAGCAAGCTCGCTCCTACAGGGGGCGTGGGGTTATCCATTCTCTTGATAACCCTTCATCCACTACGTCGATAGCCCCGCCAAGACCCGCGCTAGAGCCTGCGCTAATCCTTTCGAGCGACAAAACGAATACCTCCTTGGTGCGCTTATCGCTCCTGATGGCGGGCAGTAGGGTGGGGCCTTCTGTCACACCACCGGGGAAGACGCATGACAAAAACAACAATGCGCGCCATCTTCAGGCCACAGGCGCTGGCCGCTGCGGTTGCTTTGGGTTGCTGCGTTCAGGCGCAGGCTGTTTCATTCAACATTGGCGAGATCGAGGGGCAATTCGATTCGTCGCTGTCGGTAGGTGCCAGCTGGGGCATGCGCGATGCCGACCGCAAGCTGGTGGGCACGGTCAATGGCGGCAGTGGCCAGGCCTCCACTGGGGATGACGGGCGCTTGAACTTCAAGAAAGGCGAGACCTTCTCGAAAATCTTCAAGGGCCTGCACGACCTGGAGCTCAAGTACGGCGATACCGGTGTGTTTGTGCGGGGCAAATACTGGTACGACTTCGAACTCAAGGACGAAGACCGCGAGTTCAAGCCCATCAGCGACCACAACCGCAAGGAAGGCTCCAAATCCAGCGGGGCGCAGATCCTCGATGCCTTCGTCTATCACAACTACTCCCTGTGGGATTTGCCGGGCACCGTGCGCGCCGGTAAACAGGTGGTCAGCTGGGGCGAAAGTACCTTCATCGGCAACTCCATCAACAGCATCAACCCTATCGACGTCTCGGCCTTCCGCCGGCCCGGCGCCGAGATCAAGGAAGGCCTGATTCCGGTGAACATGCTGTTCGCCTCCCAGGGCCTGACCAACCAACTGACCGTGGAAGGCTTCTACCAACTGGAATGGGACCAGACGGTGCTGGACAACTGCGGCACCTTCTTTGGTGGCGACGTGGCGGCCGATGGCTGCACCGACAACTACACCGTCGGCAGCCCGGCGATCCGCCCGCTGCAACCGGTGGCCGCCGCGTTCGGCCAGGGGTTTGGCGTGACCGATGAAGGGGTGATCGTGCGCCGCGCCGCCGACCGTGATGCACGGGATTCCGGGCAGTTCGGCATGGCGCTGCGCTGGCTCGGCGATGACACCGAGTACGGCCTGTACTTCATGAATTACCACAGCCGCACGCCGACCGTGGGCACGCTCACGGCCAACACTAACCTTGCGACCATCGGCAATATCATCAATACCGCCAACGGCATTGCCCCCGGCAGTGGCGCCGGCCTGGCGCAGAGCGTGATGCTCGGACGCGGCCAGTACTACCTCGATTACCCGGAAGACATCCGCCTGTACGGCGCCAGCTTTTCCACCACCTTGCCCACCGGCACGGCCTGGACCGGGGAAATCAGCTACCGTCCCAACGCGCCAGTGCAACTCAACACCACAGACCTGACCCTGGCCCTGGTCAACCCGATTGCCGGTAACACCGTGTCACCCATTCGCAGCTCATTCGGTGCCGACAACACCGGCTACCGGCGCAAGGAAATCACCCAGTTCCAAACCACCATGACCCAGTTCTTCGACCAGGTGCTGGGCGCCGAACGCCTGACTGTAGTGGGTGAGGCGGCCATCGTGCGGGTGGGCGGGCTGGAGAACAAAACCAAGCTGCGCTACGGCCGCGATTCGGTCTACGGCCAGTACGGCTTTGGTGGTGATACCGACGGCTTCGTCACGGCGACGTCCTGGGGTTATCGCGCCAGGGCCATTCTTGATTACAACAACGTGATCGCCGGAATCAACCTCAAGCCCAACCTGTCCTGGTCCCATGACGTCAAGGGCTATGGCCCCAACGGCCTGTTCAACGAGGGGGCCAAGGCGCTCAGCGTCGGGGTCGATGCGGACTACCGCAACACCTACACCGCGAGCTTGAGCTACACCGACTTTTTTGGCGGTGACTACAACACCCTGACCGACCGTGACTTCCTCGCCCTCAGCTTTGGCGTGAACTTCTGATTCGGCTAAAAAAGAACAAGGACAATAACCATGCGTAAGATGATTTTGCAGTGCGGCGTACTGGCCCTCAGCCTGTTGGCCGCCAACGTGATGGCTGCCGTGTCAGCGGAAGAAGCCGCCAAGCTTGGGACCACCTTGACTCCGGTCGGCGCGCAAATGGCCGGTAATGCCGATGGCTCGATCCCGGCCTGGACCGGTGGCATCCCGAAAAACGCCGGTGCAGTCGACAGCAAGGGCTTTTTGGCCGACCCGTTCGCCAATGAAAAACCGCTGTTTGTGATCACCGCCGCCACGGTCGACAAGTACAAGGACAAGCTGTCGGATGGCCAGGTGGCGATGTTCAAACGTTACCCCGAGACTTACAAAATCCCGGTCTACACCACCCACCGCACGGTCAACCTGCCCGACGATATCTACGAGTCGATCAAGCGCAGCGCACTCAACGTCAAGTCGATCAACGACGGCAACGGCCTGGAGAACTTCACCGGCAACCGTTACTACGCCTTCCCGATCCCGAAGACTGGCGTCGAGGTGTTGTGGAACCACATCACCCGTTACCACGGCGGCAACCTGCGGCGCATCATCACCCAGGCCACACCGCAGACCAACGGCAGCTACACGCCGATCCGCTTTGAAGAAGAAGTGGCGGTGCCGCAACTGATCCCCGACATGGACCCGGCCAAGGGCGCCAACGTGCTGACGTTCTTCAAACAGTCGGTCACCGCCCCGGCGCGCCTGGCGGGCAACGTGCTGCTGGTACACGAAACCCTCGACCAGGTGAAGGAACCGCGCCTGGCGTGGATCTACAACGCCGGCCAACGCCGCGTACGCCGCGCACCGCAAGTGGCCTACGACGGGCCGGGCACCGCGTCCGACGGCCTGCGTACCTCGGATAACTTCGACATGTTCTCCGGTGCGCCAGATCGCTACGACTGGAAGCTGGTGGGCAAGAAGGAAATGTACATTCCCTACAACGCCTACAAGCTCGACTCGCCTTCGCTCAAGTACGACGACATCATCAAGGCCGGGCATATCAACCAGGACCTGACCCGCTACGAACTGCACCGGGTCTGGGAGGTGGTCGGCACCGTCAAGCCGAGCGAGCGGCACATCTACGCCAAGCGCCATATGTACATCGATGAAGACAGCTGGCAGGTGGCGCTGGTGGATCACTACGACGGTCGTGGCCAACTGTGGCGCGTTGCCGAAGGTCACGCGCAGTTCTACTACAACCACCAGACCCCGGCCTACACCGTCGAGACCCTGTACGACATCATCGCCGGTCGCTACATCGCCCTGGGCATGAAGAACGAGGAGAAGAGCAGTTTTGTGTTCGGCTTCAATGCCAAGGCGGCGGACTACACCCCCTCGGCCCTGCGCGCCTCGGGCGTCCGCTGATCCAAGGTTGTAGACCCAATCATTGTGGGAGCTGGCTTACCTTTGATCGTGCCGGGCTTGTTTTGAAGCCCGGCTTTTTTATGCCCGGCAATCAGCCCGCTGAATACTTCTTCAACAACGCCCATCGAGGGGACTACGGTAGGCCGCACGCCGCATAAAAATAAAAAAGGGACGCTGTAATGACCGCCATGACCCGTCGCCTGGATCGTCCTGGATTCATGCCACGTTTGTCTTCCCACCATTTGCTGCGCCCCCGCCTGGCCGACCCGTTGCTAGGGACGCAGGCGCGGGTAAGGTTGCTGTGCGCGCCGGCCGGCAGCGGCAAGAGCGCCTTGTTGGCTGAATGCGCCCAGCAGGCACCGGCGAGCTGCCAGGTGTATTGGTTGGCGCTCAACGGTACGGCATTGGACCCTCATGCTCTGTGCCAGCGCCTGGCACAAAGCCTGGGCCTGGCGTTTGTCGATGAAGCCAGCTTTTTGCTGGACCTGAGCCGCTGGCAAACGCCAGCCTGGCTGTTTCTCGATGACTATTGCCGGGTGGCGGCGCCCGCATTGGATGCTTTGCTCGATCGGCTGCTGGCCTCGAGTAGCCCGGCCTTGACCTGGTGGCTGGGCGCGCGACGTCGGCCGGCGTGCAATTGGCCGCGGCTGCTGCTCGATGATGAGCTGTGGGAATGGGGCGGCACCGAGTTGGCGTTCGATCAGCGCGAGGTCCAGCAACTGCTCGATCACCACGCCGCTGCTGGGCAGTCTGCCGACAAAGTCCTGCAATTTTCTGCGGGCTGGTGCGCAGGCGTGCGTATCGCCCTGCTCGAAGGCGACAACCATCCCGACAGCGGCGCCTGGCATGGGCGTTCGCAAACCTTGCTCGATTACCTGCAACACGAGCTGTTCAGCACGTTGCCCGAAGAATTGGAGGAGGCCTGGCGCGTCCTGGCACATCTGCCGCGTTTCAACCCGGGACTGTGCGAGCACCTGTTCGGGTTTGGCGATGGCGCCGACTACCTGCGCGACCTTCAGGCCCTGGGTGCGTTCATTGAGCCCTGGGACGACTCGCCAGACTGGCTGCAGGTCTTCCCGCCCCTGGCCCAGTTGCTGCGCGACGAACCGTGGCCGGCCCGGCGCTCCTGGCATCGGCGCGCCTGCCAATGGTTCACCGCGGCCCAGGACTGGCAGGCGGCGTTTGAGCAGGCGCTGTTGGCTGAAGAATACGAAGTGGCGGTCAGCCTGTTGGAGCACTTCAGCTTTGAAGACTTGTTCCGCCAGCAAAACGCCGTGCTGTTGTTGCGCCTGCATGAGCAACATGGCGACGAGTTGATGCTCGGCTCGGCGCAACTGGTGGGGCTGGTCACCGCCGCCTTGCTGTTTGCCGGGCGTTTCGACCAGGCCGCGCAATGTATCGACCAATTGGCGCGCTTCACCCCGCAACCTACGGCCGCCCTGCAACGGCATCTGCTGGCGCGCTGGCAGGCGCAGTGGGGGTGGTTGTTGCATCTTGGGGGCGACGCGGTACCTGCGCGCGGGCATTTTCTGGAGGCGTTGAATGACTTGCCGGACAGCGCCTGGACATCGCGGTTAATGTGCTTGTCGGGCCTGACCCAGCAAGCGTTGCTGCGCGGCGAACTGGACGTGGCCCAGGCCCTCAACCGTGAGGCGTTGTGCCTGGCGCGGGCCAATGGTTCGTTGCTGTTGGAGGCGGTGCTGGAACTTGACCATGCGCAGCTGCTGGAACAGCGAGGCGCACCGTACCGGGCCCAGAGCCTGTTGGAAGGTGTGCAGGCGATGCTGGTGCAGCAGCGCCTCAAGGCGGGGCCATTGATGGGCCGGATAGCCTTGCGCCGTGGCCACCTGGCCTTGCGCCAGGGGCATGATGCGTTGGCCACCGAGTGCCTCGAAGCCGGCCTGGGCATGTGCTTGCACAGCCAGGACAAGCGTGTGCTCTATGGTTTCCTTGGGATGGCGATGCTGGCGGCCAATCGTGGTGATTACGCCCAGGCGTTTATCCAGCTACGTGACGCCGAACGCCTGATGCAACGCCGGCACGTGCCCGACACGGTGTACCGGGCGGTGTTGCTCTTGCTCAGCGGGCATTTCTGGTTACAGCAGGGGCGGGCCGAGCTGACCCAGGAAGCGGTCAGCCGGGTGCTGCGCCACTATCACGGCCCCCAGGCCAAACAGGCACCGCCGGCGACCCTGGAACTGATCCCCCGGCTGGAATACCTGTTGGTGCTGGCCCAAGTCAAACTGCGCCAGGCCGAGCAGCCCATCCAGCGGCTCACAGCCTTGCTCGACACTGCCCGCGAGCGCGGCATGCAATGCCTGGAGGTGGAACTGCACTTGGTGTTGGGCGAGGTGGCCTGGCAACTGGGCGAGCGAGCGAACGCGGTGCGCTCGCTGCAAACCGGGCTGGCCCTGGCGGCGCGCTGCCAGGTGCAGCAGGCGGTGCGTGAACTGCGCCTGCGCCAGCCGGGGTTGCTCTGTGAGTTGGGGCTTGAACCGCAGGAGGCGGTGGCGGCACCTGGAGAAAACCCCCTGAGCCAGCGGGAATTGGAGGTGCTGCAACTGATTGCGCTGGGCAACTCCAACCTGGAAATTGCCGATCTGTTGTTTATCTCGCTGCACACCGTAAAGACCCATGCCCGGCGGATCCACAGCAAGCTGGGGGTGGAGCGCCGCACCCAGGCGGTGGCCAAGGCCAAGACCCTGGGCCTGATGGCCTGATTTTCAAGCAAGCCAGCTCCCACATTTGCCCACGTGCGTGCAGTCAGGGCTGATACCCCATCCGCCAACTCACCGCCTGGCTCGCCGCAAGCAATTGCCTGGCCGCCGGCCCATCTTCATCGGCATGGAACAACGAGGTCGGCCCCACCACGGTCATCACCGCCACCACCTGTCCCATCGCGTTGAACACCGGCGCCGACAGCGCATCGACCCCCGGCATCAGCAAGCCATGCACAAAGTGCAGGCCACGCTGGCGAATCTGCTCACAGGCCTGCCTATACGCCTGGTCGTCCGCCAGCGCATGGGCGGTGCCGGCCTCGATCTCCTGCGCGCGCAGGTCTACGGTTTCGCGCTCTGGCAAGAAGGCGCTGAACACCAGCCCGGTTGAGGAACTGAGCAGCGGCAGCACCGACCCCAATTGCGTCACCACCGTGACCGCGCGTACGGCCGGTTCGATATGCACCACGGTCGCGCCGTGGTTGCCCCACACCGCGAGAAAGCAGGTTTCATTCAACTCATCGCGCAACTGCGCCAGGGGCAGGGTGGCTACTTTCAGTACATCCATGCTACCCAGCGCCGCCAGCCCCACGCGCAGGGCCTCGCGACCCAGGCCGTAATGGTTGGTGGCGGTGTTCTGCTCGGCAAAGCCCGAGGCAATCAGGGCCTGCAAGTAGCGGTGGACCTTGCTGGCGGGCATCTGCACATGTTCGGCCAGGCGCGACAGGGAGGTGGCCGGCGACAGTTCGGCCAGGGCCTTGAGGATGTCGGTGCCGACTTCGGCCGAGCGGACTTTCTGTTTACCGGTGTCGCGGGGGGCGGGCGGCTTTTCCATGGAGAACGTGTGTCCCAAAGACGAATGGCGGTCTTTATAGCTTGACGGTCGATACGGAGCAAATTACGTTATGCGTAACTGGATTACGATAAAAACAACTTCCTTACTGAGGACGATCCATGACCCTCGATTATCAATCGGGCTTTGGCAATGAATTCGCCAGCGAAGCCTTGCCAGGTGCACTGCCGGTCGGCCAGAACTCCCCGCAAAAAGCGCCCTACGGGCTGTACACCGAGCTGTTCTCCGGCACCGCCTTCACTATGGTGCGCAGCGAAGCCCGGCGCACCTGGATGTATCGCATCCAGCCGTCGGCCAATCACCCGGCATTCGTCAAACTGGAACGGCAACTGGCCGGTGGCCCGCTGGGTGAGGTCACGCCTAACCGCCTGCGTTGGAACCCGTTGGATGTTCCCGCAGAACCCACCGACTTTATCGATGGGCTGGTGGCCATGGTTGCCAACTCCGGCGCCGAAAAGCCCTCAGGCATCAGCATCTATCATTACCGCGCCAACCGCTCCATGGAGCGCGTGTTCTTTAACGCCGATGGCGAACTGTTGATCGTTCCCGAGCAAGGCCGCCTGCGCATCGCCACCGAGTTGGGCGTGTTGGAGGTCGAGCCGCTGGAAATCGTCGTGCTGCCCCGGGGCCTGAAATTTCGCATCGAACTGCTGGATGCCCAGGCGCGCGGCTACGTTGCCGAAAACCACGGCGCACCGCTGCGCCTGCCGGACCTGGGGCCGATCGGCAGCAATGGCCTGGCCAACCCGCGGGACTTCCTGACCCCGGTCGCCCACTACGAAGACCTTTCCCAACCCACGCCCCTGGTGCAGAAGTTCCTCGGCGAGCTGTGGGGCTGCACCCTGGACCACTCACCGCTGAACGTGGTGGCCTGGCACGGCAACAACGTGCCGTACAAATACGACCTGCGCCGCTTCAACACCATCGGCACGGTGAGTTTCGATCACCCGGACCCGTCGATCTTTACCGTGTTGACCTCGCCCACCAGCGTCCATGGCCTGGCCAACCTCGACTTCGTGATCTTCCCGCCGCGCTGGATGGTGGCCGAGAACACCTTCCGGCCACCGTG
>Ga0265296_1002258_pt1 | contig 19819 bp, 25 predicted proteins | sample MunlanPumphouse1_FD_189073 | JGI IMG/M metagenome (GOLD analysis project Ga0265296, IMG submission 189073) | Groundwater microbial communities from a municipal landfill in Southern Ontario, Canada - Pumphouse #1 | ecosystem: Environmental > Aquatic > Deep subsurface > Groundwater | place...
GCTTGCCAACCTTGGCGGCTGCGTCCATCCGAAGGGGGCAGCCGCGTCGCGCCAGGAATCACCCGATGACCGACAAGTCCCGCACGCCCGAAGCCGACCTCGCCTTCATGCGCTCCATCGTCGAGGGCAGCGGGCGGCCGCCCATGACCCTGGCCATCTGTTATCTGGCGGGGGGGCTGCTGTACGGCCTGCAGTGCCTGTTCCACATCGGCCAGGTGGTCGGGCTGATCCGCTGGCCCGATCTGGCCAATCTGATCTTCGTGGTCGGCATCACCACGGCCTTTCTGGCGGTCCTGACCTGGGCCATCCTGAAGGACCGTAAAGCCGGGCCGTCCAACCGGGGACCGCTGGCGACGCGGGTCATGAACGCCGCCTTCAACGCCACGGGCATGGCCAATGCGGCGGTGGTCATCGTCTTTGCTGTCGGGGCGGTGCGGGATCAGGATTTCGCCGTCTGGCTCTATTACGCCGCCATCGTCTTCGCCCTGCAGGCGGCGGCCTGGTACGTGGCCTGGGTGCTGAAGAAGAAGGGCTGGATGCTGGCGGTGTCGCTGGGCGGATGGGTGACGGCGGTGGCCCTGGGCGTGCTGGTGCGCCAGCCGATGGCCTATCTGGGGGTCTGCACCCTGGCCCTGTTCCTGCTGTTCGCCCTGCCGGGCTGGGTCATGTTCCGCGACGCTCGCGCGGGCGTCAGGGCCGCCTGACGCCATGGGACTGGCGGACGACTTCGGACGGATCGACGAGATCATCCACGGCCGCATGCGGCTGGGGATCATGGTCTATCTGGTCGATGTCGAGGCGGCGGACTTCACCGAGCTGAAGACGGTGCTGGAGGCGACCCAGGGCAATCTGTCGGTCCACCTGAAGAAGCTGGAGGAGGCGGGCTATGTCGCCATCAGCAAGAGCTTCGTGAACAACAAGCCCCTGACCCGCATCGCCATCACGCCGCAGGGGCGGACGGCGTTTGCGGCCTATCTGGAGGCGCTGGGCGGGTTGATCGGGCGGAAGGGCTGAGGGCCATCGGAGATGGCCCCGCCGACACCCCTCATCCGTCTCGCTTCGCGAGCCACCTTCTCCCACAAGGGGAGAAGGGTTTTACCAGCGCAGGGTCTTTCAGTGGGGGGCGGACTCGATCGGGTCGGCGTCTTCCACCAGGACGGGGGTCAGTTTGCGCACGGCGCCGGTCGGGTCGGGCCAGTTGATCGACTGGCCTTCGGTCAGGCCGATCAGGCCCGCGCCGACGTGCGACAGGATCGAGACGCGCCCGGCGTCGATGTCGGCTTCGTGCGGCAGGACCAGCTGGACGCGGCGGACCTCGGGGTGGCGTTCATCGGCGTAGTGCAGCCAGCGGTTCAGGCCGACAGCGCCCTTGGGCAGGTCGACGGCCTTGCAGACCTTGGCGCGGTCCAGCTCCTGTTGCAGCAGGCCGGCGGGGCCCGTGCCCGGCAGGTCGCCGACCAGGCGGTCCAGGGCGTCGAAATCCTCCTGGCTGAGGATGATGGCGGGCAGGGCCGGAGGGCGGCCGCGGGTCTTGGCGGTGGTCATGTCGATTCTCGATGTGAAGAAAGGGAAGAAGGGGTCAGGCGGCCGAGGGGCCGTCGTCGTCGTCGCTCTCGTCGCCTATGTCGTCATAGGGGGGCGCGGGCTCGGGCGAGGGCGTGGGCGGCGGCGTCGCGGGGCGCCTGAAGGGAATGATGTCGGCGCCGCGCGTGGGCGCAGCGACGTCCTGGGGATCGTCTTGACGATGGGTCATGACATGCGTGTTCGCGGGCGCCGATGGGGCGAACGCGATCCTGATTGGTGAAGACTAGGGAAAAAGCGAAGCAACGCGCCCCGTAGCGGACGACAGCAAGCTGGCCGCTACGGGTTAAAGGCCTTCGACGCGGCGACCCGCGTGGGTGAGGCGTCGAGCCTGGCTGACGAAACGTTCCATAGTGGGTAGAGGCTGGGCCTCAGCGCGCGGAAAGTCAAACCGGCGCCCCGGGAGTTCTTGTCGCATGAGCCTTCAATCCCTTGTGAAGCCGCCTCTGGTCCCCCCTCTCGTGATGGGCATCGTCAATGTGACGCCCGACAGTTTTTCCGACGGCGGGCGGCTGGCGACGCAGGAGGCGGCGCTGGCCCATGCCCTGGGGCTGATCGCGCAGGGCGCGGATGTTCTGGACATCGGCGGCGAGAGCACGCGGCCGGGGTCCGAGCCGGTCAGCGAGGATCAGGAGATCCTGCGCACCCTGCCGCTGATCTCGGCGCTGCGGGCGCGCTGGGACGGGATGATCAGCATCGACACCATGAAGCCGGGGGTGGCGCGGGCCGCCATCGAGGCAGGCGCGACGATGTGGAACGACGTGACGGCGCTGATGCACGATCCCGACAGTCTGGCGACGGCGGCCGAGCTGGGCTGCGCCGTGGTGCTGATGCACATGAAGGGGGCGCCCAAGACCATGCAGGACGACCCGCGCTATGATGACGTGGTCGCCGAGGTGGTCGCCCATCTGGCGGCGCGGGCCGAGGCGGCGATGGCGGCGGGGGTGGCGCGCGACAAGATCTGGCTGGACCCCGGCATCGGCTTCGCCAAGACGACGGCGCACAATCTGGCGCTGACCGCGCGGTTGGAGGCCCTGGTCGATCTGGGCTTTCCGGTGCTCTACGCCGCCAGCCGCAAGCGCCTGATTCAGGGCGTGGACGAGACGGCGCTGGACGCCGGCGACCGGCTAGGCGGCTCGCTGGCCCTGGCGCTGGAGGGGGCGCGGCGCGGGGCGAAGATGGTCCGCGTCCACGACGTGCGCGAGACGGTGCAGGCGCTGAAGCTGCTGGCGGCGGTGGCGAACGCCGCCTGCTGACCTACTCCAGGTTCAGCTGCCAGGAGACGCCGAAGCGGTCATTGACCCAGGCGAAACGGCGGCTGAAGCCGTAGTGGCCGGGGGGCATCAGGACGGCGCCGTCTTGTGACAGGGCGGCGGCGAGGCGGTCGACCTCGGCCTCGTCGCGGCAGAGGCGGAACAGCGACATCGACGGGGTGAAGTCGAAGGCGTGGCGGATAGTGCTGTCGTTGGCCAGGACCTCCAATCCCTCGATCGAGAGGCGGGCCATCATGATCAGGCCGTCACCGCCGGGCGTTCCGGGGGGATAGGGCTGGCTCGACAGGATGCGGGTCTCGGGCAGGGTGGCGACGTAGAAGTCCAGGGCTGGGGCGCACTGGCCGTTCTGGAACATCAGGAAGGGCGTGGTGGTCATGTCAGGTCTCCGGTTTTCCGGCGACCGCCGCCGCATAGGCGTCGCGCAGGGCGGTCCAGCGGGGCCAGCGCCACGGATGGGCCGCGCTGTGGGCGGCGTCATCCAGCCCCTCCATGTGATGATGCCAGCCGGCCAGGGTGTTGGCGATGTTGGATTCCCAGTCGCGCGGCATGCGGTGGATCAGGGTCAGGCAGGTGCCGTCGCCGTCGGGCGTCAGCCGCCAGGAGACGACCGAGTCGGCGCCGCCGAAGGTGTGCTCGAAGCGGGTGAAGGGCTGGAAGACCAGGACCTCATTGGCCTGTCGGCGGACTTCTGGGGTGTCGGGGAATTTCTCGGTCGCGGGCTGGCGGAAGTTCAGGTCCATGTGACCGCCGGGGCGAGGGTCGATCACGGCCTCGGCCAGCCAGCAGGCGAGGCCCTGCGGCGTCGTCAGGGCGGCCCAGACGCGCTGCGGCGAATGGCGCAACCGGCGCTCGAAACGGATTTCGTAGCCGCCGTCGATCTCATGCCATCGGCCCTGATCCTCGGCCAAGTCCGGTGTCGGGGTCAGCGTGTCGGTCATTGCGGAAACTCCTTGTCGAGGTGGTTTTCAAGGGCGTCGAGGCGGTCGACCCAGAAGCGGCGATAGGGCTGCAGCCAGGCGTCCAGTTCGGCCAGGGGGGCGGGGTTGAGGCGGTAGAGGCGCCGCTGGGCGTCCTTGCGCACCGTGACCAGGCCCGCCTCGCGCAGCACCGACAGGTGTTTGGATACGGTCGGCTGGCTGATGGGCAGGGCGTCGACGAAGTCCCCGGCGGGGCGTTCGCCGTCAGCCAGCATGGCGATGATGGCCATGCGGTGCGGTTCGGACAGGGCTTGCAGGGCGAGGTTCATGAATATCGTCTATCGACTATATAGTTATCTGTCAATGTAAAGGGCGTTGCCTCTGTGGCGGGCTTGGGTCATGCAGCCGTCATGTCCTGGCTGATGTCTGTAAATCCGTGGTTGGTGCTCGTGGTGGCGGGCCTGTTCGAGGTCATGTGGGCCTCGGGCATCAAGTATGTCGGCGTGCAGCGGCCGCTGCTGTCGCTGGGCGTGGTGCTGGCCCTGATCGCCAGCATGGTGGGGCTGTGGATCGCCACGCAGAAGCTGCCGGTGGGCACGGCCTATGCGGTGTGGACCGGGATCGGCGCCGTGGGCGCGGCCGTGGTGGGCGTCGCCGTCTATGGCGAGCCGGCGACGGCGGTGCGGGCGGTGTGCATCCTGCTGATCGTGGCCGGCATCGTCGGGCTGAAGCTGTTTTCGGGAGCGCACTGATGGGCGAGCATGATCTCCCTCAAGCAGTCTCCGACCGCGTCGGAGACGATAGGGACCCCAAAAGAGGAAGAGTTTTGATTCTCGCCGGGTCGGACTCCGGCGGCGGGGCGGGCGTTCAGGCCGACATCAAGGCGGTGACCATGCTGGGCGGGTTCGCCGCCACGGCGATCACGGCTGTCACCATTCAGAACACCCTGGGGGTGCACGGGGTCTATCCCCTGCCGATCGACGTGATCGAGGCTCAGGCGAAAGCCGTGCTGGACGACATCGGGGCCGACGCCCTGAAGACGGGGATGCTGGGCTCGGTCGAGGTGGTCGAGGCGGTGGCGGGGCTGATCGACTATGCCGACAATGTGCCGACGGTGGTGGACCCGGTGATGATCGCCAAGGGCGGTTCGCCGCTGCTGGAGGATCGCGCGGTCGAGGCGGTGCGGCGGCTGATGGTGCCGCGCGCGGCCCTGCTGACGCCCAATGCGCCCGAGGCCGAGGCCCTGACCGGGATCGCGGTCGCCGATCTGGACGGCCAGCGCCGGGCGGGCGAGGCCCTGCTGGAGATGGGCGCGCGGGCGGTGCTGATGAAGGGCGGCCATGTGCCGGGCGAGACGGTGATCGACCTGCTGCTGACTCGCGACGGCGAGACGGTGCTGGAGAGCGAACGCATCGACACGCGCCATACCCATGGGACCGGCTGCACCCTGGCGAGCGCTTGCGCCGCCGGGATCGCCAAGGGCCTGCCGCTGCAGGTCGCCGTGGCCGAGGCCTGGGCCTATGTCGCCGAAGCGATCCGCCGGGCGCCGGGTCTGGGGCAGGGGCATGGGCCGCTGGATCACGGCTGGCCGCTGCGGGGCCGCTAGCTTTTTCCTCCACATGACATGGGGAGGAAAGAGGTTGGCGGGCTTTCGGAATCGCCTTCAGACGGCGCCATGACCCTAGAGACCCGACTGATCGAGATTGTTCGCGCCGACGCAGGCCTCATGCATTTGCTGAGCGTGATGCGGGACCTGGACCTGCCGGACTGGCGGCTGTTTTCGGGGGCGGTCTATCAGGCGGTGTGGAACGCCCAGACGGGGCGGGCCACCGGCTATGGGATCAAGGACTACGACATCGGCTATTTCGATCCCGACACCTCGTGGGACGCCGAGGATGTGGTGATCAAGCGGGTGGCCGCGGCCTTTGACGAGCCGTTGCGCGAGCAGGTCGAGGTCAGGAACCAGGCGCGGGTTCATCTGTGGTTCGAGGGGAAGTTCGGCGAACCCTATGAGGCGCTGACCTGCACGGATGAGGCCCCGGCGCGGTTCGTGGCGCCGGCCTTCGCCGTGGGGGTGCGGCTGGAGAAGGACGATACGATCAGCGTGGTCGCGCCGTTCGGGCTGGAAGACGTATTCGACCTGACCATCCGGCCCAATCCCGAGCGGGGGCTGGCCAAGGGCTGGGACAGGGTCATCGCCAATGCGCGCGGGCGCTGGCCGGAGGTTAGGGTGGTGGAGCCGGGCTGATCTCGGTCGTCATCCCGGCCGAAGCGTAGCGGAGAGCCGGGACCGCCCAAGACGCTGCGCTTCCTACGGTCCCGGATAGCCCTGCGGGCTTCCGGGATGACGGCTGAGGGTACACGAAAAGGGCGCGACCCTTGCGGATCGCGCCCCTCGGCCGGGCCTCTGACAGGGAGGGGTGAGGCCCCGGTTGGCTCAGCCCTTAGTGGCGACGGCCGTTGTGGTCGTTGCGCTCGTAGCGGACCTTGGCCGACAGGCGGTCATAGCGACGGTCCAGGTCCTGGCGTTCCCAGCGGGTCAGGCCGCCGCGCTGATACTGGCGCTCCAGACGGACCAGACTGTTCAGTTCGTCCTTCAGGCGCGAGGCCTCGCGGGAGCTGAGTTGGCGGGTACGGACGCCCTGATCGATGCGGCGGTCGAGGTTGTACTTGCGCTGGGCGATGGCGTTCCAGCCGTTGTAGTTCTGCTCATAGGACGGGCCGCGCGAGGGGCTGTGGCGGTCATAAGATTGGGCGGCGGCGGGCAGGGCGGCCGAGGCGACAGCGACGGCCAGGGCGGGGATCAGCAGTTTCTTCATGGTCTTGCTCCTTTGGATCGTCGCAACCGGATGGGCTGCGTTGACCCCAAGAGACCACCCGACGGCTGAGCCGCATCTGAACAGCGCGTTTCAGGCAGCGTTCATCAGCATGAGAACTTGGTCATGTTCGTTCCCGTGGGTCTTATGGGCGACAGCGACGGAGAATCCGCGTCCCCGCGTTCCTTGTCCGGATGAACAGCGATAGACTGCGCGTTCAGCCCCTGTTCAGAGGCCGTCTTCTAGAAATCGAACCATGATGCGTATTCGAGCCCTCCTGCTGGCCGGCCTGATCGCCCTCGTCCCCGTTGCGGACGCGGCGGCCCAGTCGCGCGGTCGAGACCGGGATCGTGACGAAGCCCAGTCCGGGGACCGTCGCGAGCAGCCCCGGAACTATCCGGGTCAGGGGCTGCGCGATGCGCCCCGCTCGGCGCCTCGATCCTCGCCGCGCGCCGACCCCGGCGACATTGCGCGCCGGGTCCAGTCGGGTCGCCCCGGCCGGATGCTGGGCGTGCAGGAGCGCGGCGGCGACTATGTGGTGCGTTGGGAATATCCGGGCGGTCGCGTGTCGGACATACAGGTTGACGGCCAGTCCGGCCGGGTTCGCGGAGACGACTGAATGCGGGTGCTGCTTGTCGAGGACGACGTCGATCTGTCGCGCCAGCTGAAGACCGCCCTGGGCGACGCCGGATACGCTGTCGACCACGCCCCCGACGGCGAGGAGGCTTGGTTCCTGGGCGACACCGAGCCCTATGACGTGGTGGTGCTGGACCTGGGCTTGCCCAAGATCGACGGGGTGTCGGTGCTGGAGCGCTGGCGCCGCGAGGGCAAGACGACGCCGGTGCTGATCCTGACGGCGCGCGGCGCTTGGTCGGACAAGGTGGCGGGCTTTGACGCCGGGGCCGACGACTATCTGACCAAGCCGTTCCATACCGAGGAGCTGCTGGCCCGCCTGCGCGCCCTGCTGCGGCGTTCGGCCGGCCATGCGGCGGCGACCCTGACCTGCGGCGGTCTGAGGCTGGACCCGCGCGCGGCGCGGGCGACGGTGAACGGCGAGCCGCTGCGGCTGACCTCGCTGGAGTACCGCCTGCTGCACTACATGATGATGCATCAGGGCCGGGTCATCAGCCGGACCGAGCTGGTCGAGCACCTGTATGATCAGGATTTCGACCGCGACTCCAATACCATCGAGGTCTTCGTCGGGCGGTTGCGGAAGAAGATCGGGTCGGACCGGATCGAGACGGTGCGGGGCCTGGGCTATCGCCTGTCGCCGCTGGCCGGCGAAAGCGACGCGGCCTGATTTCGGATGATCGACGCCGGGGCGGCTGAAGCGCCCGCCAAGCCTGAGAAAAATGAATGGGGCCGCTGGTTCGGCCGGCCGGGAAAGTCGCTGACACGGCGGCTGATCTGGCTGGCCTCGGCCTGGATTCTGGTGGCCCTGCTGGTCACGGGGGTGGTGCTGACCTCGGTGTTTCAGGAATCGGCGCTGCGGCGGCTGGGCAACACCCTGAGCGACACCATCGACGAGGCGGTGGTCGCCGCCACGATCACGCCCGAGGGCGAGGTCTTCGTCGGTGAGATTCAGGACGCGCGCACCCAGCGCCTGCTGTCCGGCAAATACTGGATGGTGGCCGAGCAGGGCCCGGACGGGCAGTTGCAGGTGGTGGCGCGCTCGGCCTCTCTGGGACAGACCGACCTGGAATACGCGCCCGATCTGGGGGGGCGGCTGAAGGCGGCGTTCGGCCAGACCATCAGCTACAACGCCGACGACGGCCCCAAGGGCGAGCCGCTGCGCATCGCCGCCAGCATGAAGCAGCTGCCGGGGCGCACCGCGCCGGTGGTTTTCTTCGCCGGGATCGACCGCTCCGACATCGACGCCGATACGCGCCAGTTCGCCACCGTGACCTGGGTGGCCATGCTGCTGCTGGGAGCGGGTCTGGTCTCGGCGGTCTTCATTCAGGTGCGGGTGGGGCTGCGCCCCCTGTTCGACCTGCGCGACGAGATTTCGGATGTGCGCAAGGGCCGCTCGCACCGGGTCGGGGGCGTCTATCCGCTGGAGATCCAGCCCCTGGCCGAACAGGTCAACCGGCTGCTGACCCATAATCAGGAGACGGTGGAGCGCCAGCGCACCCACGTCGGCAACCTGGCCCATGCGCTGAAGACGCCGCTGGCGGTCATGCTGGCCGAGGCGGGGACGAGCGAGGGCGTCCTGCCCGACATGGTGCGCAAGCAGACGCGCGTCATGCAGGACCAGGTCGATCACCACCTGCGCCGCGCCCGCGCCGCCGCCCGCGCCGCCCACGGCCTGGGCGAGCGGACTCCGGTGGGCGAGGTTCTGGACGAACTGGCGGTCATGCTGGAGCGGGTGTTCGAGACCAAGGGGGTCGAGATCGACTGGCGCGCGCCGGACGAGCTGGCCTTCCTGGGCGAGCGTCAGGATTTGCAGGAGATCTTCGGCAACCTGATCGAGAACGCCGCCAAGTGGTGCAAACGCCGGGTGCGGATTTCAGCCGGGGCCTCGGTGCCCGGCCAGATGATCGTGGTGGTCGAGGATGACGGGCCGGGCCTGCCCGCCGACCAGCGCGACGCCGCCCTGAAACGCGGCGCTCGCATGGACGAGGACACGCCGGGGACGGGCCTGGGCCTGTCCATCGTCGAGGACCTGACGCGGGCCTATGGCGGGCGCGTCACCCTGGCCGACAGCGAGATGGGCGGGCTGAAGGTGCTGCTGGAGCTTCCGGCGGCGGAGGCCTAGCGCCGCTTTCGCCGTGAGCGGTTGGGCTGAAGGTCTGGCAGGGGGGGAGCGGACTTCAGCTAGCCTAACGTTGCGTTGGTGTGGTGGCGGCGGATGCGTTCAGCCAGTTAAGTTGATGTCCGGGCCGCGGGTAGCAACCATCTGGCCGTCCGGTGCTGAGCACGTCACCCTCATGTTCCCCAGCGGCGTCGGAAGCTGAACAATCCGAACGGCGTCGACGTTGGTAGAAACGACAGCAGCCACACCGTACTCAACTGCGAGTCTGTCTTGGAAATCCCGGCAATCGTCGAACTGGATGCTGATGACAGCATATGAGTGGCGATCAGCTTCCAAGTGCATGGCCGCCTCTAGGGCCGCACGATCCCATTGTGGTTCCTGGCTGCAAGACCCGGTGCCGACGCAGGCGGAAAATAATAAAGCGCGAAGCATACAGCCAGCCTGACGTACAGAGGGCAGGGTGACAATCAATATCGGCCCTAGGCCTCCCAAGGGTTGAGGTCTGCAATGGGTCGATTGCGGGATTGGGCTTCGGCGCCGACAGCGGACATTAGGACGGCGGCCAAAATCATACGCCAGTTCGAGCGGACCGGGCATGGCGCCTCGCTCTGGTGTTGCGTTTACATGCTGAGGGTTCAGGGCGCCGTCCTGGCCTTCTTCAGTTCGGTTTGAAGCGCTGCGGCTCGCCGTCTCCGCTCGCCCAGCACGGGCTATTCGGTCGGGCGAAGGGGATTTGACATCGTCGATTTATACAACATATTGCGCAATATATTTCATGATGGGGTCGATGATGAAGACTCGCGCTTTCCTTTCGCTGCTGGCGGTCTTCGGTATGGGGTCGGCGCCGGTTGGGGCGCAGACGCTGGATCGGGGGGCGCAGCGGGAGTTGGTGGCGCGCCTCGATACGGCGCTGAAGCAGAACTACGTCTTTCCTGACCGCATCCCCGCCATATCGGCTGAGCTGGAGCGACGGGTGGAGGCTGGGCCGGTCGAGGCCGGGGCGTTTGCAGAGACCCTGTCGCAAGGGATGGTCAAGGCGAGCGAGGACCTGCATTTCTCGGTGGTCTTTGATCCCGAGGAGGTCGCCGCTGACCGCCAGGCGAAGGCGGGCGGCGAGACCAGCACTCAGGCGCAGCGTGACCGGGAGCGCGGGGCCAATTTCGGTTTTCGTGACGCGCGTCGGCTGGACGGCGACCTGGCCTATGTTCGCTTCGACTTCTTCGCCGATCCGCAATACGCCCAGGAGACGGCGGCGGCGGCCATGCGGTTCGCTGAAGGCGCCAAGGGGCTGATCTTCGACCTGCGCCACAACAACGGCGGGGTGCTGGAGATGGCGCAGTTCCTGATGAGCTACCTCTATCCGGCGGGCAAGGATCAGGCCTTCTTCGACTACAACTACAATGAAAAGGGCGTGCAGTTGGCGCGAAGCCAGTGGAGCCTGCCCGCCGTGCCTGGGCAGCGATCGGAAGATATTCCCGTCGTGGTTCTGACCGGATCGACGTCGTTTTCCGCCGCCGAGTGGATGGCGTTTTCGTTGCAGCGTCTGGGGCGGGCGACGGTGATCGGGGAGCAGACCGCCGGCGGGGCGCATCCTGTCACCCGCGTGCCGGTCGACGACCGCTTCATGCTTCAGGTCCCGTTCGGCCAGATCCGCGATCCGATCAAGGGGCAGGACTTCGAGGGCGTCGGCGTGACCCCCGATCTGGCGGTCCCGGCCTCGGACGCGCTGCTGGTGGCGCAGAAATTCTTGTTGCAGAGCCGGGCGGAGGCCGGCGACGCGGACGCCAGATGGGCGCTGGTTCCGGTCGAGCTGGCGCTGGCGGGTCAGGCGCCGAGCGCGGCGGATCTGGACGCGGCGGCCGGGGCCTATGAGGGGCGGACGCTGGTTCGCACGCGGGGCGGTCTGGCCTATCACTGGCGGGACCGCTTCGTCCTGGCGCTCGATCCGATAGGCAAGGATCTGTTTGCGGTTCAGGGAACGGATGACTACCGCTTCCGCCTGGTGCGGGTCCGCGGCGCCGTCGCCGGACTGGAGCGCCTGGACAAGTCTGGCGAGACGACAACCTATCGTCGCCTGGATTGAGGAGGCGTCAGGCGAATGATCGAGTTGAACCGCACCTATCTGGGCCGTCTCAGCGAGCAGTTGAGCGAACTGATCGAGCAGCAGTCGGCCGAGGTGTTCAAGCGCGCCGGCCTGGTCATTCCGGTCAAGTCGTCGTCCCTGATGATGGCGATCGCGACCTTGGGCCCGGTCTCGGTCGCCGATCTCGGGCGGGCGCTGGATCGCTCGCATCAGCTGATCCAGCAGAAGATCCCCAAGCTGGTGAAGCTGGAACTGGTCACGCGTCAGCCCGATCCCGAGGATCAGCGGGTGAGTCTGATCGCGATCACGGACAAGGGACGCGAACAGCTGGCCCTGCTGGACAGTCTGGATGGCGCGTTCGAGCGCGCCTACGACGAGATGGAGCAGGAGGCGGGGCCCGTGTTCGACGCGATCAAGCGGGCCATCCAGTCCCTGAAGGCGCGTCCTCTGGTCGAGCGAATGGACGTCTGAACGTCTTCGCGGCGCGGCAAAATCCCCTGTTAACCCGAAGGGCGCACCCTTGGTCCCGTGGCCGGGATTCGGTTCGGCCGAAGGAGTGTGGATGGCGGACCTGTCGGTCGCGCAAAGGGCTGCTCTGGCCCAGCTGATCGCCGCTTGCCCGGATCATCTGCTGTCCCAGCTGGAAGCGCTGGCGGCGGCGATGACGGGGGATCGGGCGTGGGCGCTGCGCGACATGGTCGAGGCGGAGGGGCTGGATCGGCGTCGGCGCGACGCGGCCTTTGCGCCTCTGTCGCCGCTGTTCCGGCCGCGCGCCGACGGGCTGGAGGGGCTGAGCTTTCCGGCGGGCGTCCCGGCGCGGCTGTGGCGGCTGGCCACCCGCAATGAACCTGAACTGCTGCCGCAGCTGGATCGCGACGACGAGCTGTCGCGCATGGTGGCGGATCGGCTGTGCCTGAGCGCGGCCTCGGCGGTGCGGGATCAGGGCGAGGGCCTGTGGCCCGAGGCGACGGCGGATCAGGTCGCGGAACTGGCCGCCTGTTTCGATCTGGCCGGGCTGACGCGGCGCTGTCTGGACCATCTGGAGGCCTGGATGGGCCGACCGGGGTCGGCGGCGACGGCGGAGCTGAAGCTGGCCCTGCGGCAGGCGGCGAGCATCGCGCCGGACGGGGCGGAGCGGCTGATGGAGATATTGTTCGCCCATCTGTCGGACGCGCGCATGATGCTGCGGGTCGTGGCCCACGCCACGCCGGTGGCGGGGCGCGAGACCTTTTTGGGCGAGAGCGAACTGGCGGTCTTCATCGACCGGGTGGTGACGGCGCTGGCCCATCGGGCGGCCCAGGCCACGGCCTTTGATCCGACCGCCGAGGGCGCGGACCCGGCGAGGCTGAAGGCCGATCTGGACTGGTGCGCCGAGACCCTGTCGGAGATCGACGTAAGCCTGCCGCTGCGCAGCGACAGCGCCTGGGGCAAGGCGGTGCGGCAGGCCCGGCTGAAGATCGCGCTACGGCTGTCGGAACTGTTCGCGGCGGCGGAGCGGGCGGCGGTCGCCGTCCTGCCGGTCGAGCGCACGGCCCTGGTCGGGCGGATGACCCGGCCGTCGCCAAGGCTGGATCAGCCGGTCGATGCGGCGGCGGCGGCGCGGGCCAAGGCCCTGCTGGCGGTGATCGGTCTGGTGCGCGGCCCGGCGGCGGTGTTCGGCTGCGAGGCGGAACGGCGCCAGACGGCGGAAGGCCTGACCGGGCGGCTGGCGACCTGGGCCGACGAGGCCATCGAGCGGCTGAACGACGGCGAGGCGGCGGACGAGGGGATCGCGCGCAAGCGCATCGCCCTGACCGCCGAACTGCTGGGCCAGATCGGCGCGCGGGAGGCGCAGCGCACAGTGCGGCGACGGCTGACGGTGGCCGGGGCGCCGCCCAGCGTCGCGGTCGAGGCTGCGACCTCGGGAGCCTCGCGTCGGCGCGCCTGATCCGCTAGAGGGCGGGCATGACGATCTTCTGGATCATGACGGGACTGGCGGCGGCGATGGCCGGGCTTCTGGTGCTGGCCGGCGCGCGGCGCGGGGCGGATGCGGAAGGCTTGGTCGACCGTGAGGCTGGCGCGCGCGAACTGGCTGAGCTGGACCGCCTGAAGACACGCGGTCTGCTGGACGAGGCGGGCTGGACCGCCGCGCGGGCAGAGGCCGGGCGACGGCTGCTGGCCGCGCGTCGCGATGCGCGGGCGCCGACGGCGGGATCAAAGGACCGGGTCTGGGTGCTGGGCGGGATCGGCGTGACGGCGGCGGCGTCGCTGGCGCTTTATCTGGGGATCTGCGCGCCGGGCATGGCGGATCAGGCCTATGAGACGCGGGTGCGCGACTGGGCGGCCTCGCCCGAGACGCTGGAGCCGGCGCAGGCGGCGGCGGTCATCGGCCGCATCGTCAGGGACCGCCCGGACGACCATCAGGCCCTGGTCATGCTGGGCGCGGCGCGGTTCGAGGCGGGCGACCCCATCGGCGCGGCCTCGGCCTTCCGCCGGGCGCTGGCGATCAAGCCGAACGACGCCCAGAGCTGGGCGCGGCTGGGCGAGAGCCTGGTGCGGGCCAATGAGGGCGCGGTCGGCGGCGACGCCGAGGCGGCCTTTGTCGAGGCGCTGAAGCGCGACCCGGATCAGCTGGGCGCGCGCTATTTCCTGGGCGAGGCGGCGCTGAAGCGCGGCGACAAGGCCGGGGCGGCGGCGGTCTGGGGCCCGCTGATCGCGGCGCTGGAGCCGAACGATCCGCGCCGGGCGGAACTGCAACAACGATTGGGCGGGGCCGGATGAGCCTGCGCTGCAACCCTTCTGTGATGTCCTGACATGAGCTGGCTTCCCAAATCGCCCAAGGCGCGGCGTCGTCTGTGGATCGTGGCGGCGGCGGCGCCGGTGTTGGCCCTGGCGGTCGGCCTGTCGCTGTGGGCCATGAAGGACAATGTCACCTACTTCTTCTCGCCGTCCGAAGTGACCGAGGAAGCGGCGCCGGCGGGCCGGGTCATCCGACTGGGCGGGCTGGTCGAGGCCGGCAGCGTGTTCAAGGGCGCGGACGGGACGGTGGTCTTCGTCGTCACCGACAATGTGGGGACCTCGACCGTCAGCTATCACGGCGACCTGCCCGACCTGTTCCGCGAGGGGCAGGGGATCGTAGCCCAGGGCGCCTTCCGTCCCGACCGCGTGTTTGAAGCCAGTCAGGTGCTGGCCAAGCATGACGAGACCTATATGCCGCGCGAAGTCGCCGACCGGCTGAAGGCAAAGGGCGAGTGGCGGCCTGAGACGGGCGAAGCCCCGCCGAGCAACGCGAGCCGCAGCCTGTGATCGTCGAACTGGGGGCGTTTGCGCTGATCCTGGCCCTGGTGTTGGCCGGGCTGACGACGGCGCTGGCGACGGCGGGGCGGCTGAGGCTGAGCCCGGTGCTGGCGGGGGCCGGCGGCGGGGCGCTGATCGCCTCGGCGGCGGCGACGGCCTTGGCGTTCGCGGCGCTGATCTACGCCTTTGCGGTGTCGGACTTCTCGGTGTCCAACGTGGCCCTGAACAGCCACACCGACAAGCCCATGCTCTACAAGGTGGCGGCCGCCTGGGGCAGTCACGAGGGCTCGCTGGTGCTGTGGTGCCTGGTCATGACCGGCTTCGGCGGGGCGCTGGCGCTGGCGCGCGGCCTGCCGTTCGGGCTGAAGACCTCGAGCGTGGCGGTGCAGGGCGCGCTGTCGACCATGTTCCTGGCCTTCGCCGTCTTTACGTCGAACCCGTTTACGCGTCTGGACCCGGCGCCGGTGCAGGGGGCGTCGCTGAACCCTCTGTTGCAGGACCCGGCGCTCGCCTTCCATCCGCCGCTGCTCTACGCGGGCTATGTCGGGTTTTCGGTCTGTTTCTCGCTGGCGGTCGCCGCCCTGATCGAGAAGCGGGTTGATCCGGCCTGGGGACGCTGGGTGCGGCCGTGGGCGCTGGCGTCCTGGGCCTTTCTGACGGTCGGCATCCTGCTGGGGTCCTTCTGGGCCTATTACGAGCTGGGTTGGGGCGGCTGGTGGTTCTGGGACCCGGTCGAGAACGCCAGCTTCATGCCGTGGCTGGCGGGGGCGGCCCTGCTGCACTCGGCCATCGTGACCGAGCGGCGCGGGGCGCTGGCGGGTTGGACGGTGTTTCTGGCCATCCTGGCCTTCACCTTCTCCATGCTGGGGGCGTTTCTGGTGCGCTCGGGCGTGCTGACGAGCGTCCACGCCTTCGCCGTCGATCCCGAGCGGGGCATGATGCTGTTGGCCATACTGGGCGTGGCGGCAGGGGCTGCCTTCATCCTGTTTGCGTTCCGGGCGCCGGCGATCCGGTCGGGCGCGGCCTTCGCCCCGATCAGCCGTGAAGGCGCGCTGGTGCTGAACAACCTGTTCCTGACGGCGGCGGCGGCGACGGTGCTGCTGGGGACCCTGTACCCGCTGATCCTTGAGGGGATTTCGGGGGCGACCATTTCGGTGGGGCCGCCCTATTTCAACGCTACCTTCACGCCGTTGATGGTGGTGGCCTGTCTGATCCTGCCCGCCGGGCCTCTGATGGCGTGGAAGCGCGGCGACCTGAAGGGGGCCTTGCAGCGGCTGTGGCTGGCGGCGGGTCTGGCGGTCGTGGCGGCGTTCGCGGCCTTCCTGCTGTTCGAGCCGAAGAAGGCGCTGGCGGCGGCGGGACTGGGCGTCGGGGCCTGGCTGATCCTCGGGGCGCTGGCCGAGGTCGGCGTGCGCACCAAGGCGTTCCGAGCGCCGCTGGGCGAGACCCTGCGCCGGGGCAGAAACTTGCCGCTGGGCGCCTGGGGCATGACGCTGGCCCATGCTGGTCTGGGCGTCTTCATCCTGGGGGCCGTGGTCGAGACCAGCTTCAAGGCCGAGGCGGCGGCGGCGGTCCCGCTGGGCGGCGTGGTGTCGTCGGGGCCGTGGCGGGTGCGGCTGGATGCGGTCGAGGTGATTGAGGGGCCGAACTATCTGGCCGAGCAGGGACGGCTGACGGTCATGCCGCTCGACGGGCGTGCGGTCGAGCGCGTCGTCACCGCCGAGCGCCGCTTCTTCCCGGCGGGCGGGCAGACGACGACCGAGGTAGGCCTCGACTTCCGCGGGCTGGACGACGTCTATGTGGTGATGGGCGAGCGGGCGCGGTCCGAGGACGGCCAGCAGGCCTGGACAGTGCGGGTCTATTACAATCCGTGGGCGCGGCTGATCTTCCTCGGCCCGGCGATCATGGCCCTGGGCGGGGTGCTGTCCCTGATGGATCGGCGGCTGCGGGTCGGGGCGGGTTCGCGGCGCAAGACGGAGGTCAAGGCGTGAGGCGGCTGGCGTCTCTGACGGCGGCGCTGGCTCTCGCGGCGGGCGCGGTGATGGCCGAGCCGCCCCCGGCGCCGGACCGGCCTCTGCCTGATGCGGCGCAGGAGGCGCGGGCGCGGGCCCTGTTCGGCGACATCCGCTGCGTCGTCTGCCAGCACGAATCCATCGCCGACAGCCCGGCGGGCATCGCCGCCGACATGCGCCGTCTGGTCCGCGAGGAGATCGCGGCGGGCAAGAGCGATCAGGCGGTGCGTCAGGACCTGGTGCGGCGTTACGGCGACTATGTCCTGTTCCAGCCGCCGGTGCGGGCCGGGACCTGGCTGCTGTGGTTCGGGCCGTTCGCTCTGGTGCTGGGGGCGGGGGCGGTGTTCGTGTGGCGGGCGCGGCGGCGGCGGGTCGAGGTTCAGCCTCTGACGGCGGAAGAGGAGCGGGCGTTGGCGGAACTCACCGCCGGGTCTGACGAGGCCGAGCGCGGATAGTCGGCCCGCAGCTGTCGCGCCACCCGCGCCTAGCCCTGAAAGGGCATGCTTGCACCCCCTCCCAACCCTCCCCCCTCGAGGGGGAGGGCCTTTGTTTCTGTCCAAAGCGAAAGCGTTTCGCCGCGATCCTGACGCACGCGCGCCTCACGGCGAACGCGGATCAGGAACAACCATCGCGAGGGCGTGCATTGGCTTAGGCTGCAACCCCCTATATCCATGGGCGAACGGAGCTTTTGGAGCTCCAGATTTCAGGACTGCAAGGACGACGATGCTGAAACGCAAGGAGTTCATTCTAGGGGCGGCCGTCGGCCTGTCCTTCGCTGCTGTCGCGACGGCGGGCGGGGTCATTACGTGGCCGGGCGCCCATGCGGCGCCCCCCGCTGCTCAAGCCGGGCGGCTGGTTCCCTCGGCCGGGGCCGCTGGTCTGGCCTTTGCGCCGCCGCAGGGCGCGCCGCTCAGCTTCGCCGACATCTTCCAGCAGGTCGCGCCCGCCGTGGTGCAGATCGACGTCAAGACGCGGGTGCAGCGGCCTACCGGCATGTTGCAGATCCCCGGTTTCGGCGCCGTGCCCATTCCCGGCGCGCCGCGCGGCGGCGGTTCGGGCGAGGGCGAAGACGATTCGACCACGGCCCTGGGCGCCGGTTCGGGCTTCCTGATCTCGGCCGACGGCTTCATCGTCACCAACAACCACGTCGTCGAGAACGCCGAGGAGATCAAGGTCAAGTTCAGCGACGGGCGCGAGCTGAAGGCGCGTCTGATCGGCCGCGACGAAGGCACGGACCTGGCGGTCATCAAGGTCGAGGGCGACGCCTTCCCGTTCGTCAGCTTTGAAGAGTCCGCTGCGCCGCGCGTCGGCGACTGGGTCATCGCCGTGGGTAACCCCTTCGGCCTGGGCGGCACGGCCACGGCGGGCATCGTCTCGGCCATGTCGCGCGACATCGATCCGGCGGGCTACAACGAATATCTGCAGATCGACGCAGCCATCAACCGGGGCAACTCGGGCGGGCCGACCTTCGACATCTATGGCCGGGTGATCGGCGTCAACACGGCGATCTTCTCGCCGACGGGCGGCTCGGTCGGCATCGGCTTCGCCATTCCGGCGTCGACCGCCAAGAGCGTGACCGACAAGCTGATGCGCGGCGAGACGGTCGAGCGCGGCTATCTGGGCGTGCAGATCGTCACCCTGTCCAGCGAGGCGGCGGCGGCCCTGGGCCTGCCCGAGAACACCAAGGGCGCCTATGTCGGCGACGTCACGGCTGACGGCCCCGCCGACAAGGCCGGGATGAAGGTCGAGGACATCGTGGTCAGCGTCAACGGCGAGGCTATCGACAGCTCGACTGAGCTGACGCGTCGCGTGGCGCGCGCCAAGGTCGGCGACACCCTGCGGCTGGAAGTCCTGCGCGACGGTCGCCGTCAGACGTTGAGCGTCAACGCCGGTCGTCGTCCGTCGGAAGCCGAACTGCGCGCCGGTCTGGGCGAGGACGAAGGCGAACAGGCGGCGCCGTCGGCCCCCGCCGGGCAGGCGGTGGAAGGCATGACCGTGACCGGGATCACCCCGGCCCTGCGTCAGCGCTACTCCATCCCGGACGGCGTCAACGGCGTGGTGGTCACGGCGGTGGAGCCGCGCTCCAAGGCCGGGCAGATGCAGATGCCGGTAGGCGCGGTCATCTTGCGGGCCAACAACCGCGTGGTGTCTTCGGCGGCGGACCTGAAGGCGGCGGTCGATGCGGCCCGGTCGGCGGGGCGCCCTGGGGTGCTGCTGCTGGTGCGCACGTCCAGCGGCAACACCTCGGTCGTGCTGGAGCTTTCCAAGTCTGAATAAGGCGTAACTCACGGGATCGGCGGCGATGCGCTAACATCGCCGCCGAATCTGTATTCAGGAGGGGTCCATGCGTATTCTGGTGGTTGAGGACGACGCTGAAGCGGCGACGGCGATGGTGCGCGGCCTGAGCGAGGCCGGGCACGAGGTCACGCACGCGGTGGACGGCGCCTTCGGCCTGCTGGAGTCGCAAAAGGGCGGCTACGACGTCTATGTCGTGGACCGCATGATGCCGCGTCTGGACGGCGTCGGCATGGTCGAGACGGTGCGCAAGGGCGGCGATCAGACGCCGGTCCTGTTCCTGTCGGCGCTCGGCGAGGTCGAGGACCGGGTGACGGGGCTGAAGGCCGGGGCCGACGACTATCTGGTCAAGCCCTACGCCTTCGCCGAGCTGATCGCGCGGGTCGAGGCCCTGGCGCGGCGTCGTGAGACGGGCGGGGTGCAGACCGTGCTCAAGGTCGGCGACCTGGAGATGAACCTGATCGCCCGCACCGTGCATCGCGGCGCGACCGAGATCGACCTGCAGCCGCGCGAGTTCCAGCTGCTGGAGTTCCTGATGCGCCACGCCGGCCAGTCGGTGACGCGCACCATGCTGCTGGAGAAGGTGTGGGAATACCACTTCGACCCACAGACCAATGTCATCGACGTCCACATCAGCCGCCTGCGCTCCAAGATCGACAAGGGCTTTGATCGGGCCATGCTGCAAACCGTGCGCGGCGCGGGGTATCGGCTGGAGGCTTAGGGCCAGACGTTCACCCTCTCCTTCATGGGAAGGGTGGTTTGATCCTCCCCCGTTTACGGGGGAGGGGGACCGCGCGAAGCGGGGTGGAGGGG
>Ga0265296_1002259_pt1 | contig 19817 bp, 20 predicted proteins | sample MunlanPumphouse1_FD_189073 | JGI IMG/M metagenome (GOLD analysis project Ga0265296, IMG submission 189073) | Groundwater microbial communities from a municipal landfill in Southern Ontario, Canada - Pumphouse #1 | ecosystem: Environmental > Aquatic > Deep subsurface > Groundwater | place...
GCCGGGGCCTATATTTCGTCCGCAATGTGATCGAGACCCACGGGGGCGAAGTGGGTTATGAGGCTACCCGGGGGGGCAATAATTTCTACTTTATCCTGCCCTTGGTGGTGACCCCGGACCTGGAGGCCATGCCCTGAGCGGCATGGGGACCCGGTGAGCACCATCCGTTTTTTGGCCCAGGAGCTTTACCGCCTCACCAAAAAGGTGGAGGAGTTGGAAAAGGCGCGGCCGCACGCGCCTTTAGAAGAGCGAGACCGCCTGGAAGCCGAACTCCTCCAGACCCGCCGGGATCAGGAACACTACCGCAGTCTGCTGGCAGCCAAAAAAGAAAAACCGGCCGTGTAATGGCCGGTTTTCCGTTTCCAGTTTGCCGTTAAAAGAAAAACGGCGGAAATTTCCCTTTTATTTCCTCGAAACCGGAAGAATCAAACCCACTTATCCACCGGCTCATCATCCTCCCCGGGGGGGCCGGGCCGCTCCGGCTTCTCCATTTCCTCCCGCCAGAACCGGTTGGCCAGGTCGATCAGAGTCTCCAGGGGCGCCAGGTCCTGGGTCACGGCAGTCATGGTGGCCGGACTCACCCGGCCCTGGCGCACCACCTCTTCGCCGGCCCGGGCCACCGCAGCCAAGACTTCCTCCACCTGGGGCCGCAGCGGCGCCAAGTTCAGGAACTCGGAGGAATGACGGTAGATTTCGGCCACCAGATTCGGGCCCGCGAGCGTGCGCATATTCATGGACAAACACTGAAACTGGAGAGGTTCCGAAAAGGCGCAAACGCTGAGGGCCACTATCCGGGGCGCCCTGTCTCCCATTAAAGGATGGCCGGTCGGTCGCACATTACTGATGAAAAAGGGCTCCATCATGGGCAAAGTGCGTTCAATGAAGGATTTCATGCGCGCGTTCATGTTGAAGTGATACAAGGGGGTGGCCAGGACCGCCAGGTCCGCGTCCAGGAAACGGCCCAATAATTCCCCGGTCATGTCGTCCTGCTGCACGCACTTTCCCTTATTCACGAGCCAGCAGCCGAAACACCCCAGGCAATACTTGATATGATAATGGCGCAGATATAGGGTTTCGGTAGTGGCGCCGGCCTGCCGGGCCCCTTCCAGGAATTTTTGCAGGATGAGATCGGTCTTGCTGGTCTTATTTTCCCGGGGACTGCTGTTGAAGGCGACGATGTTCATGGGGCCACCTAATAGTTGAGCTTTGAGGGGAGGGGGTTCTTTTCGATTATAAGTGCCGTTAATCAAGGCATTGTTTGTTTTCGGGGCCCTGGCAATAAGCGTTAATTTTATTTTTAATTCAATCCTTGCGATTGATCAAGGCGGCCAGGCAGCCGGCTCCGAAGCCGTTGTCGATATTCACCACGGCCACGCCGGTGGCGCAGGAGTTGAGCATGGTTAGGAGAGCGGCCAGGCCCCCGAAGGAGGCCCCATACCCCACGCTGGTGGGCACCGCGATCACCGGCCGGTCCACCAGCCCGCCCACCACGCTGGGGAGGGCCCCATCCATGCCCGCCACGACGATAAAACAGGTGGCCTTGGTCAAGAGTTCCTGATGGGCCAGCAGGCGGTGCAATCCGGCCACGCCCACATCGTAAAGGGTTTCCACCTGATGGCCCATAATCCGGGCGGTGAGGAGCGCCTCTTCGGCCACCGGGATATCGGAAGTGCCCGCGGAGATGACCACGATCAGGCCCCGGCCCCGGTCGGGGATTTCTCCCCGGCAGATGGTCAGCACCTGGGAATCCGGGTAGTAGCTGGCTGCAGGGAACTGGGGCAGCAGCGCTTGCGCCTGCTCCGGGGCCAGGCGGGTCACCAGGATATTCTCATTTTTAGGCAGCAGAGCAGTAACAATGGCCTGAATTTGGTGGAGGCTTTTGCCCGCGGCAAAGACCACCTCCGGAAAGCCCTGGCGCAACTGGCGGTGGTGATCCACCCGGGCAAAGCCCAGGTTCTCGAAAGGCAGAACCCGCAGCCGCTCCAGGGCCTCGGCCACCGGCACCCCGCCGTTTCGCACTTCTTGTAACAGTTGCTCCAAGATCTTAGTATCCATTAGGAAATCCTTTGAATTATGAGGGAGGGGTAGGGGAGGGATGTGATAGGAGCCGATTTTAATATTAATTCGCGTTCAAACGTCTATTTTTCTGTAGGGGCGAACCTTGTGTTCGCCCCGGATGCTGGGCGAACACAAGGTTCGCCCCTACAACCTTTTGACCGCAACTCAATATAAACCCGCCCCTACGGTCTCTCCTCACCCATAAGACCATTTTTCAAGATTATCATATTATACAAAGCCAACCCTATTCCGGCACCAACTTCCCCTCCCGGGTGACCCGGAAGCGCGCGTTTTGCCAGGAAATCCGGCTTCCCAGGAAGCTCAGGAGCCAGATGGCCCCGGCCAGGAGGTCCTTCAGGGGGAGCAGGAGAAAAAAAGGCCAGGGAAGACTCCCCTTGAGGGCCAGGCGCTCGGAGAAGACGGCCAACACCCCCCGGAGAGCGATGGTGGCCCCCATGAGCCCCCAGGACCAGGGCGCGCCTCCCGCAGCCAGGACCAAGAGCACGCTGTAAACCAGGGCGTGGGTGATGCCGTAAGCCAGGTAGCCCTGGGGGCGGCAGACCCGGTAGGTCCTGGTCCAGCGCAGTTGATGGACCAGGTATTCCTTGAGGCTCATCCGGGGGGTCCAGGTCTCCACCACATAGGGGAGGAGCCGCACCTGATAGCCTGCCTGGGCCACCTGCCAGCCCAACTGGTAATCGTCCGCCAAAAAATCAGCCAGGGCCGCGAGCCCGCCGATATCGGCCAGGGCCTGGCGGGAAAGGCCCATGGTGGCCCCCAGCGCGAAACGGATACCTTCCACGTAAAAGGCCGTGGCCACGGAGGGAATAAAATCCGCGCTGATGGTCAGGGCTTCCAGGCCCGCGCCCAGGGTCTCTGCAGACCCGGCCCGGTAGGGGCAGGAGACGATACCCACCCCCGGCTCCTGGAGCGCAGCCGCCACCTGGGACAGAAAATCCGGGCCCACCATGACGTCCGTGTCGGCGATCACCAACAGGCCGTAGCGGGCCTGGGGCTCCAATTGCCTGAGTATGCTCACCTTGGGGTTCAGGCCCAGGGTTTCCGGGCAGATGATTATTTCTGCCTGGCATTGGGGAAAAGTTTGCTTAAGTTCCTGCAGCAGGGGCAGGAGCGGATCCCCGGGGTCCTTTACTCCGAAAAGGACCTGGTAGGGCAGGTAGTCCTGTTGGCAAAAACTTGCCAGGCACTTCCGGGTGGCCGCGTCCAGGCCTTTAAGGGGTTTGAGCACGGTAATCCCGGGCAGGGGAGGGGAGGGCGCGGGCCTCCGGGGCTGGCGGAAGAAGCGCCACAGGCAGGCCAGGGCCAAAATCTGGTATGTCAAGGCTGCCAGAAGCAGCAGAATGAAGAGATAAATCACCCGGACCCCGAAAAATAATTTAACTTAGCATACCATCTCCCGATAAAAAATGTTAGATAATACAAGGATTAAGGCCTGGATAGGCACGCGGCTTTTTCCCCGTGACTATGGCCCGGAACTGAGAGGGTGGGTAGCGATGCAAACGGTTCTGTTCGACCTTTATGGCACCCTGGTGGATATCTGGACGGATGAATGGGATTTTACCACCTATGGCATCCTCAGCCAGTTCCTAAGCTATTTCGAGATTTATACCAGCCCGGAGGAGTTAGCCGCCAAATATCAGGAAAAATCCGCGGAAAAAATGATGGCCTATCCGGGTCCCTTCGGAGAGATTGACGTCTTTCAGGTCTTTGAGGAGATCCTGGCGGAAGGGTGGCGCAAGCAACCGGAGCGGTCCATGGTGGTCTGGCTGGCCCGTCTGTTCCGGTCCCTCACCCGGCGCCGCTTCGGTCTTTTTGAGGACACCTTGCCGGTTTTGGAGATGTTGGACGGCAATTATCAATTGGGGATCGTCTCCGATGCCCAGTGGGTCTTCAGCGAGCCGGAAATCCGCATGTTGGGCTTAACTAGATTTTTCGACACCATTATCCTCTCTTCCCGCTATTTTATCCGCAAACCCGATCCCAAGATCTATGCCCATGCCCTCAGGGCCATCAGGACTGAGCCCTCCCAGGCCATCTACGTGGGCAATGACCCGGAGAAGGATATCGCCGGCCCCCAGGCCATCGGCATGCCGGTGGTCCTCATCGATCGGGGGGATGCCCTCCGGCACGCGCTGGTGCCCAGGATCCGGAATCTGCGGGAACTTCCCGAACTCATCCGTACCCACTTTCCGAGCTGATTTTTTTATACTCTTTCCCCAGGGAAGATATCGAACTGTAGGGCCGGACCCGTGTGTCCGCCCTTTTGGGGGGCATAATGGGGGCGTCCCTGCCAGGAAATGGTATTAATAGCTAATTTCCTGCCCGGAGAAAGCCATTTCTTCCGGAAATGGCCACCGGGCCCTGAAGTCCGCCCCATCTCCGTCTTTTACCCCTTCCTTTCTTAAAGAAGATGATTAAGGTATTTGGAGAATAAGGAAATCACCTGACAAAGGAGTAGGTATGTCGGCAAGCATTCAATGGCGCGGAGATTGGGAAACGGCCCTGGAAGAGGCAAAGAAGGCCGACCGCCCCCTCTTGTTGGAACTTTACCTGGAGGGCTGCCCCCACTGCCGGCGTCTGGACACGGAGACCCATGCGGATGCGGCGGTGGCTGTAGCCCTCAACGAGCGCTTCATCCCGGTGCGCCTCGAAGGCCGCGGTCACATGGACCTGGTGAAGAAATTGGCAGTAACCGGCGCACCCACCACTCTCATTTTTTCTGCAGATGGCAAGGAACTGCGCCGCTTTGCGGGGTTTCTGCCACCCTCCGAATATCTCAAGGAAATCCAAGATGCGGGTTGAGGAAGAGGTCTCTGGTCCTGGCAGGGCGGGCCTCCGGGCCCGCATCAGGACCGCGCCCCTCTTCCCGCCGCCAACAATTTGGTGAAGGCCCGGGCTATTTCTGGTTTGCCAAACGCCGGGTTTTTTCATATTATAAAGAGCACAGCCTGACGGGCTCCCCGGGGTCCGGGCTTAATTCGGGAAACAGGGTAATTAATGAGATTAAGCCTTAAGAAACATTTATCGGCCGGGGCGCTGGTCCTTCTGCTTCTGGCTCTGGCCCTGACTGCCGGGGCCGAAGGCCTGAATCTCAAGGCCCGCTCCTTCGTCATCATGGACGCCAAGACCGGCGAGATTTTGCTCTCCTACAACCCCCAACTCTTTCTACCTCCCGCCAGCACCTTGAAGATCATGACCGCCATGTATGTCATGGAGCATTTGAAGTTGGAGGATAAAGTCACCGTGAGCGCCACCGCGGCTGCGGCCCCCGCCTCCAAGATCGCCATCAAGCCCGGGGAGGTCTATACCGTGGAAGAGCTGCTCTATGCCCTGCTCCTTCCTTCGGCCAACGACGCGGCCCGGGCCCTGGCAGAGAAGGTGAGCGGCAGTGAGGAGACCTTTGCCCGGGACCTCACCAAGCAGGTGCGCCAGTGGGGGGCCTACCGCACCACCCTGGCCACGGCCAACGGTCTGCCCGCGGACAACCAGTTCTCCACGGCCCAGGACCTGGCCCTGCTCTTCCGCAAGGCCATGGAATACCCGGAGTTGGCCAAGATTATGGGCACCAAGTATCATAATATCCAGGGCGACCGGGAGCTGCGCAATCACAACCGCTTTCTCTTTACAACCCCCCTGGCCGTGGCGGGCAAGACCGGCTTTACCAAGGCCTCCAGGCACACCTTTGTGGGGATGTTCCGCAAGGACGACAAGGCCATCATCATCTCCCTGATGGGCAGCCAGCAGAAGTGGGCGGACCTGCGTCCCTTGATCGAAAAGGGCTTCGAATTGGAAGGGACCTCCATTGCCAAGCTGCCGCCTCAGGAGGAGAAACTCCACTTCGCCAAAAAGCATATGGGTAAAGTGGCGGCGGCCCCGGGCGGCAAGTCCAAGCTCAGGCGGCATACCAAGGTGGCCCAGGGTTCCGCGGCCTCGGTGCCGGGAAAAAAGAGGAGCGGCAGTAAAAAGAAGGCAAGGGTCCAGGAGGACTAGCCTCCGGACAGGGTTTATTAGCTGATGAAAGGTCTTTTTATCAAAATCAAGAATGGTCCCACCCGGCGGCGTTTTGTGGTCTCCACCATCCGCAAGGATGAAGATTTTTTTGAGACCGCCATCTTTGCGGCCAACTTTTTCTATCTACCCCGGAACTGGTCCCGGCCTGAGATCATTGTGAAGACGGCCACGCAGGAAGAGGCCTGGGAGACCCATTATCGCCTGGCGGACAGATTATTGAAAGAGATTCCGGTCCGCATTTTCCAGGAATACGATTAATACCGTTTGCGTTTTAGCGTTTTTCGTAAAACCCGAAATATTTGCCACCGGACGCAGGATAATATTTTTCCTGAGAAAAATTCCGCAGTTGCCCCGTCCGGGAGGGAATGGCTAGTTGTAAAAAATAAATATACAAATTTTAATGTGCCAAAGGAAAGATGCCGATAACAACATAAAATAGCCTATATTTAATCAGGGGCATCGATAAAGGCAAACTACTCCGAAAGGGTAGGACGCAAAGTCTCCGGCCTAAAGCCAACCGGCCATGGTAGCGGGATTGCCGAAATGCAAAGGTGATTTGCCTTTACGGGGCCCAGCTAGGTGCGGGCCCTTTATTTTTTGCCTGGGCTCAGGTCGCAAGGGGTCGGTGATGAAGGTCATAAAACCGGGGCAGAGGTCGAAGCGGGAAAGGGGCAGTGTCGTCATAGAGGCGGCCCTGGTCCTGCCTCTGTTGCTCTTGATCACGGCCGGGATCATCGATCTGGGAATGCTCTATTGGCATCAGAGCGTCTTGACCAACGCCACCCGGGAAGGGGCCCGGGCCGCGTCCCGGGCTACGGTGGCCGGGAACGCGGAGATGACAGTGACCCAGGTCAGGACAATAGTTTCAGGTTACCTGACCGCCAACAACATCCAAACCTACCTAACGCCTGGCAGCAATTTTTTCTATACCTGGAACACCGCGACCACCCCCCCCAATATCACGGTGCGCCTGATCAATATCCCGGTAAATATGATGCTTCTGCCCAATATCCAGGCCATCTATAATACCGGGACGATAGACCAGACCGTCAATCTCACCGCCCAGACCAACATGGCGGCGGAATGGATTACTTCGCCATGAGTTGCCAGTTCACCCACATACCGGCTTCATGCCGCGTAAATCAATAGGAGGTCCTGTCGATGAAAAGATTTAGGAATCTTCTCTGGCCCTCAGGGGAACAAGGAGCGGTCGCCCCCGTAGTCGCCTTGGGTTTGTTGGCGTTGACCGGCTTTATGGCGCTGGGCATCGACATGGGCCAGCTTTTTGTCGTGAAAAACGAATTACAGAACGTGGCGGACGCCGCGGCCCTGGCCGCGGCCAAGCAGCTGATCCGGCCTGACGCCAATAATGTGGCTGTGGTCTACTGCACGGATGCGGTCACCGCCGCCAAAAACGTCGCGGCCCAAAACCATTCTCTGGGAGACGCCAACCCCATTGTCGTCACCGATGCCGATGTGGTCGTGGGCAAATGGAACCTGAACACCAAGCAATTTGACAGCCTGGGCTGTAACGCCAGCCCCATGCTGGTGAATGCCGTGCAGGTGACGGTGCGCCGCGACGGGGGGGACAATGACAAGGTTTCCACCTTTCTCGGGAACGTGCTGGGCGTTGGCACCCAAGATCTAGATCCAGTGACCGGGGTCGAGAGTGGCCCCGCCAAACTGAGCGTCGGCGCCACCGCCACTGCCTATCTGGGCCTGGCGGGCACCAGTTCCCTGGATATCCCCTTGACGGTGCCTTATCAGTATGCCAACGGGGGGGGGACCGCGTCCAATGGTTTCCATCCCCTCCTGGATAGGATCGGGCCCGCGCCGGTCTATGCCGCCGATCCCCAGACGTACCGGTTTAAGGATCTGGGGGGCACCGGTCTGAATACCACCCGGGCCACCTTTGTGGTGCCTAACAGCGGTGAAGTCACGCTGTCCAACCTGCAAGCCTACATCAAAGGGCCGGGAGTGAGCGGCGGGAGAAGGTTTCCCCAGGTAAAAGTGGGCCAGAAAATTTATCCCGGCAGCGAATTTCAATGGGGCAGTAATGTCAAGAGCCTTTTCACCCTCATGAAAACCAGGTGGACTGCCAAAAAGAATGCGAGCGGCAAGTGGCGGGTGACCGTACCGGTCTATTCCATCACCCCGGTGACCGCAGCCCTGCCCCAGGACTCCTGGTTTAGGCTGGCCTCCCAGCTGCTTCCCTGGGTCTCCCAGGCTCATGCCTGCCAGGCTTACTCGGTGCCTGCAGTCTATACCCAGGGGTTCATGGATGTAGATGTGGTGAATGTCTATGTGAATACGACCTGTGTGACCACTGATGGCAGCACGCAGACAACCAACTCTCTCAGCTGCCGCAACACCTGTTATATGGATCTGGAAGTTCCCCTGACCACCAACACGGTGTCCACGGATCAGGGCGCCAGTCCCATGCCGTACCAGCATGGTTACCAGACGATGAATCCCAGTGCCAGTAATGTGGGAGTCTTTGCCGCGGTGCCCCGGATTGTGAAGTAACGGCAAGCGCTACTAACTTTGACGGTTAGAGGCCAACCGGCCTCTAACCTCTTCTGAAATCCCCTTGATAGGTGGGACAGGCGCCAGGGGGAGGCAGCTGCGGCTGTCTCCCCCTGGTGCTCTTCTACTTCAAATCCACCCGCTTAATGCCCTCCAGATCAAAGACCTCCTGCAAGGCCCGGCCCCGGGGTTGCACCGTGCGGTGGCGCATCAGCATGATAACGGTCATCTCCCGGTTTTGCAAATCTTTGGTCAAACCGGAATTGACGACTTTGAAGCCGTGTTTGTCAATGATCTCCTGGATACGATCCAACTGCCCCGGCAGGTCCTGGGACAGCACCGTCATCTCCTGATACCAATCCCGGGGTAGCATCCTCTCCAGCCTTTTTAGCCCCAGGAGGGAAACCACGGTGATGGCGGTAACCGCGCCGCCGTAAAAATAGAAGCCCGCGCCGATGGTCAGGCCCACGGCGCAGACCACCCAGACGCAGGCCGCGGTGGTCAACCCCCGGATGGTGTCCTTGTAGCGGATGATCACTCCGGCCCCCAGGAAGCCGATGCCGGTGATGGCCTGGGCGGCCATGCGCCCCGGGTCCACCTGGATGTTGACCCCGGGAAACCCGCCCTGATATTTGTGAAAGAGGTATTCGGAAACCACCATGATCAGGGCGGAGCCCAAGGAAAGGAGGAGATAGGTGCGCACCCCTGCGGGACGGCCGTGCACCTCCCGCTCCAGGCCCACTACCCCTCCCAGGACGGCAGCCAGAATCAGCCTAAAGAGGATTTCCAGGTCGGTGATCATCATTGCCAGTTTCTCTCCCCCCTTTTCTAAAGGGTGGGCAGGGGGGATTTATAAGCGCCTGAAAATCCCCCTTTTTCAAAGGGGGACTTTAAAAGCGCGGGGTTTTTATGCAGCCCTGAATGTCCATTTGAAAATAATTGTTCAACAAGCTGATAGATCCTTCGCTTCGCTCAGGATGACACAAAAAGCAGCAACAGCATATGATTTCTTGTCTTTTAACCGCAGACCGAAAACCGAAAACTGCCTTAAACCCCCCAGACGGCAATGGCTGCGTCGTCGGCTTCCTGGAGCATCTGCACCCGGTTAAACATCAGGCTTTTCCCCGCCTCCACGGCCAGTACCCCGGCCTGGACCTCCTTCAGGGTGCGGATGGTCTCCCGGCCCACCGCGGGCACATCAAACCGCAGGTCCTGGTCGGGTTTGCTCACCTTGATGACCACCGTTCCCGGCCCGGCCAGCCGTCCGCCCCGGCGGATGGTCTCATCCGTCCCTTCGATGGCTTCCAGGGCCACCACCACCTGGCGGCGCACCACCACGCATTGGCCGATGTCCAGGCGGCCGATCTCTTTGGCCACCATAAAGCCGAAATTAATGTCCCGGAGTTCTTCGGCGCTGGGGGGGCGGCGGCTCAACTGGCCCGGAGAGGCTAAGAGCTCTCCCATGAATAGGGTGGAAGGGGAGATCTCGATACCCTCTCCCTCCAGTTCCTCGGCCACGCCCCGCAAGAGGCGGTCGTCCTGGCCCCCGCCCACCCGGCGGATGAGATTGAGAGCCCTGAGGTCCGGCCGGAATTGGGAAAAGAGGCGGCCCCGGCTGATGCCCCCGGCCAACACGGCCCGGCGCACCCCTTCTTTTTTAAAGACGCGGATGATTTTGCCCAGTTGCCCCACATAGATCCAGTGGAGCCGGGTCACCAGGGGCGCCAACGCGGGGTCGGTCTCCCCCCGGTGGGCCACCGCGATGACCTGAAAGCCCTGATTTTGAGCGGCTTGGGCAAAAAGAAGGGGAAACTGGCCCTTACCCGCGATTAAGCCGATTTTCTCGGACATCCGCTGGCAGCAGCCCCCGTTCAGAGGTTTCCAAAAAGCGTAGCAGGTGTTGGATTTCCGGGATCTGGGGAAATTCCTCCCGGACCCGGGCCATGGCTTCCTTCAGATTGTGCTCCGAGAGGAAGAGCAATTCGTAGGACCGCTTCAGGCTTTGCAGGGTAACGTCGCTGAAGCCTTTGCGCTTCAGACCCACCAGATTCAGGCCCACCAGTTTGGCCCGGTTGCCCACTGCCATGGTGTAGGGCGGCACATCCCGGTGCACCGCGGAACAGCCGCCGATAAAGGAGTGGCGGCCGATGCGCCCGAACTGATGCACCGCGGCCAGGCCCCCTAAAATGGCATGGTCTTCCACCAGGATATGGCCGCCCAGGGTGGCGGCGTTGGACATGATGACCCCGTTGCCCACCCGGCAGTCATGGGCCACATGGGTATAAGCCATAAACAGGTTGTTATTGCCGATGACCGTGACGCCGCCGCCCCCCGCGGTGCCCCGGTGCATGGTGGCGAACTCCCGGATGGTATTATCGTCGCCGATGACCAGCCGGGTTTCCTCACCGGCAAATTTCAGATCCTGGGGGATTTCCCCCAGCACGGTGAATTGGAAGACCCGGCACCGGGCCCCGATGGTGGTGAAATTCCTGATCACTGCATGGGAGCCGATTTTGCTCTCCGGGCCGATGGCCACCTGGCCTTCGATGATGGAATAAGGGCCCACCGTCACCCCCGGGCTCAACTGCGCGGCTGGATCCACAATGGCGGTGGGATGAATCTCGGGCACCGTTACTCCCCTCCTTGACCGATGGCGGCCATGAGTTCCGCCTCAGCCACCAGCGTCTCATTAACCAGGGCCTTGCCCTGCATCTTCCAGTATTTTTTACCCCCCCGGAGGGCCTCCAGTTCCAGGACCAACTGGTCCCCAGGGACCACCGGTTTGCGGAACCGCACCTTATCGATGCCCAAAAGAAAGATGGAAGGGTTGCCCAAATTTTCCGGGGTGGAAAGAAAGGCCAGGATGCCTCCTGTCTGGGCCAGGGCCTCGATAATGAGCACCCCCGGCATAATGGCGCGCCCGGGAAAATGGCCCTGGAAGAAGGGGTCATTAATGGTGACGTTTTTTATTCCCACAATCCGTTTTCCTATCTCCAGGGAAAGGATGCGGTCCACCAGGAGGAAAGGATAACGGTGCGGCAGGATGCGCTGGATTTCTTCCACGTTCAAGGATTGGGGCTGGCTCATTCTCCTGCTTCCTCCGGGAGCTTAGCGGCCAATTCTGTCAGTTTCTTCTCCAATTCTTTCAACCTCTTATACATTTCCGGCAATTTCGGCAGATGCCCCATAATTTGCACCCATTCCTGGTGGGGCCGGGCCGGGTACCCGGAAACCGTCTGGCCGGAGGGCACGGAGCGGTTTACCCCGGACTGGGCGCCCACTTGGACGCCGTCTCCCAGCTCAATGTGGCCCACCAGGCCCACCTGGCCCCCCAGAGCCACCCCTTTTCCTATCTTTGTGGATCCGGCCACGCCCACCTGGGCCACCAAAAGGGAATTATCGCCCACCACCACGTTGTGAGCCAGGTGCACCAGGTTGTCCATCTTTACACCCCGGCCCACCCGGGTCTCTCCCAGGGCCCCCCGGTCAATGGCGCAATTGGCCCCGATTTCCACGTCATCCTCGATAACCACCGTGCCCAACTGGGGAATCTTCTGATGGCCTTCTTTACCCGGCACGAATCCGAAACCGTCGGCGCCGATGACCGCGCCGCTGTGGACGATGACGCGCTGCCCCACCGTGCAACGTTCCAGGATGGTGACATTGGGGTGGAGAAAGGAATCCCCACCGATTTGCACGCGGTCGCCCAGGACGCAGCCGGGCATAATAGTCACCCGGTCGCCCAGGCGTACGCCATCGCCGATGAACACCAGGGGGGCGATGGAGACCTCCTGGCCCAGTTCCACTTCCTGGCCCAGAAAGGCCAGATGGCTGACCCCGGGCCAGCGGTTCCGGGGCGGGGCGAACAGGGCGGCTATCCGGGCATAGGCCAGGTAGGGGTGGCCTACGATGATTAAGGGCCGCTCCAACTGGGCCTGATCCGGACCGACGATGAAGGCCGCGGCCCGGCTCTGGGCCGCCAGCCGGGCGTAACGCTTTTGGGCGATGAAGGTAATATCCCGAGGCGTGGCCCTATCCAGGGAAGCTATACCCTGAATCACCAGATCAGGCGGCCCCTGGAGTTTTCCTCCCAGCAGAGCCGCCAGTTCGCCAAGGGTGTGTGCCACGGGCAGGGTTATTTGAAGCGGCCGCGCACTTTTTCAGTGATGTCCAGGGCCGGGGCCATGAATAACAGTCCGGAACGGCGTTTGTCCAAAACGATATCCATCTTGGTTTCCTGGGCCACAGCGCTCACCGCCTGTTCCAGTTTCTTGATCAGCGGCTCCATTTCTTTCTGTTCCAATTGGGCCAATTGCTTGTCCGCGTCCTGAACCTTACGTTGAAAATCACCGGCCCGTTTATTGAGGTCCGCCTCGCGGGATTTCTTGGCATCGTCCTTCATGACGCCGGCTTGTTTGCGGAAATCCTCCACCATGCGCCCTATTTCTTGCTCCTGTTTCTGCAGGTCCTTACTCAGCTCTTCACTCTTGCGTTTCAGGGAATCCTGTATCTTTTTGGCATCTGGGGATTTTTGTATAATGTCACTGCTGTCCACAACACCTACCTTGAAATCCGCAGCGCTGACCCATTGCGGGCTCAGCACCAATCCCAGGGTTAACAGCAAACCACCAACCAATTTAATCATTTACAACCTCCCGAAATTTGCAAAAATAATCACCGTCATCAGGTGATTCTATCAAAGACGTTTCCCATCTTCCGAGTCAAGAAGATCCGTCCGGGGTCCGCCTAGAACTGACTGCCGATGGTAAATTCCCAGGCGCTGTGTTTCTCCCAGGGTTTGGGCGCCAGATTGTAACCCCATTCCACCCGCAAGGGGCCCATGGGCGAGAACCATCTAAAACCCGTGCCCACCGAGGTGCGCATGGAGCTGAACAAGCCCTCGCCGCTGCCGTAGACATTACCGGCATCGAAGAACAGGGTGCCCATCACCCCCAGTTTCTTGATCAGGGGAAAGCGGTATTCCACGTTGAACTGGGTGAATTTGTTGCCACCGATGCGCTCATTGGTGCGCGGATCCCGGGGACTGATATCAGCATATTTAAACCCGCGGATGGAGTCAATGCCCCCCAGATAAAACTTTTCGTAAGCGGGGAGCGAGCCCCAGGGCAGTTGCTGCATATAGCCGATGCGGCCGTGGAGAACCCCCACGGTTTTCCACTTCAGGGGAAAATACCATCCCGATTCTGCCACATAGCGCATGAACGCGGTGTCTCCACCCAACCCGGCCATTTCCACGTTGATGCTGTTATCCGAACCGGTGGTGGGCGCGAACTGGGCATCCCGGGAATCACGCCGCAAGACCATGGAGTAGGCGCTGGTATTATGGATGTTGGCCGCCTCTAACAATACCGGAGAGGGGTTGACCGCCAGGTTGCTGAGAGTGACGTTTTCAAACCGGTATAAACCATAGAGGCGGGTATATTGCCAGCGCAGGGGGTGGCTGAAACGGATCACTCCGCCTTTGCTTTTCCGGACATATTCGGTGTATTGCCGCTCCCAGTTAAAGAGGTCGAAGCCCGCAGCCAGGGGCCGGTCGAACAGATAGGGTTCGGTGAAACTCAGACGCGCCCGGTGGGAGATAGCGCCCAGTATGCCCTGAACCTTTAGTTGCTGCCCCCGGCCGAAGAGGTTGTTCTGGCTGACTTCCGCCATGCCCACCAAACGGTCCTGGGTGCTGTAACCCGCGCCCAGTCCGAAAGTGCCGGTGGGTCTCTCTTTAACCGTAATCTTCAGATTCATCCGGTCAGGCGCGCTCCCCGGGCTGGTGCTGAAATTAACGTCTTCAAAATACTCCAGGCGCCGGAGGTTCTTGGTGCTCTCTTTCAGCTTAGTGGCGGAGAAAAGCTCCTGCTCAACAACCCGTAATTCCCGCCGGATCACCTTGTCCCTGGTCTTGATGTTGCCGGCGATGTCAATGCGGTCGAAATAGACTTTCCTGCCTTTATGCATATCAAAGGTTATATCCACCGTCAGGGTCTGGTCGTTCTCCTTGATCAGCGGGGTGACGTCGGCATTGGCGAAACCGAAGTCCGCATAAAAGTCGGAGAGGGTGGTCAAATCATTCTGTACCGTTTCCCGGCTGTAGATCTTTCCCTTGGGCAACTGGATCTTCTCGGCAAGCTTGGCTTTATCTTCCAGAAGCTCTCCCGAGAAATCCACCTTGCCCACTTTATACTGGGAGCCTTCTTCCACGGGGATGGTGAGATAGATGTACTTGCCCTTGATCTCGATCTTTGGTTCCCCCACCTTGGCTTTGATGTACCCGTGGTTGAAATAGTAGGCCGCTATTTTTTCCAGATCCCGGTCCATGTTGTCTTTGCTGAGCTTGCCGGCGCTGGTCACGATGGACAGGATGTTTTTTTCCTTGGTCTCCATGACCTTGAGCAGTTCCTTACCTTTGATCTTCTTATTGCCCTCAAACTTGATTTCCTTAACCAGCAGTTTCCCGCCTTCGTCGACCTGTAAAACCAGGTTAACTTCCGTTTTGGTCAACGGTTCCAGGCGATAAGTCACCTTGGCTTCGTAATAACTCTTGTCCCGGTAAAGATTAACGATCTTATTGATGTTTTCCCGGATAGAGGTTTCGGAAGCTACGGTAAAGCGCTTAAGATCCGTGACCTCCAGGATCTTATCCCGTTTAATTTTGTTGTTGCCCTTAATAATGATCTCTTTAATGGCCGGCTTTTCCTGAACCAGTACGGTCAGAACCCGGCCCTCCGGGGTATCGCTCACATCGAATTTAACATCCGTGAAATAACCCATCTTATAGACGGATTTTAAATCTTCCCGGAGGCGAGCCGGTGAGATAATTTCCCCTTCCCGGGTTTGCATGGTGCCCATAATGGCGTCCTTCTCAATGCGCCGGTTCCCTTTGACCATGACCCGGATAATCTTCTCTTTGCCCAAGATCTTCAGGCTAACCTCTTGGGCGAGTTGGCGGCTGAGCCCTTGCAGGGTTTTGAGCCCGGTCCCCTGCACCTTCAGGGTCGCAGGCTGGGCCTTGCCGGTGAGGTCCAGGAGCCGGACCTCCAGGGAGAGGGCCTCCCCCACCTTGATCAATTGGCCCACAAGCACCACATCGGCCCCCACCTTGCGGCCGACCTCCTGGGCCAGGGTATCGTTCAGCTCCTCTTTGATTTTCGAGAGTTCCTTGTTCAGATCATCCTGGGACACCAGGGTGAGGCCATCGGCCTTTAGACGCTCCTGCACCTCCTGGCGGGTCTTTTCCCCCAAACCCTCCAAGGGCGTCTTGCTGACAACGGAGAAAGGCATGACAGCCACTTTCTTAAAGACTATCTCCTGTTCCTGAGCCAAGGCCGGCCAGGACCAGGCCAGTACCAAAAGAATTAGTAATGATAGGCGTTTCAACACCTTATTCTCCCTGTAAAATTACTGCCTTGCCGTCAACCAGGGAAACCCGGCGATCCAGGGCCCGGGCCAATTCCAGATTATGGGTGACGATGACGGAGGTTAGGCCCCGCTCCAGGTTAAGATTTAGCAACATTTCCTGTACCTGGGACCCGCTTTTGGGGTCCAGATTGCCGGTGGGCTCATCAGCCAGGAGCACTTCCGGGTCCAAAACCAGGGCCCGGGCCACGGCCACCCGCTGCTGCTCTCCTCCGGAGAGGGTGGAGACCCGGTGCGACAGCCGCTCCTTCAGGCCCACACTCACCAATATTGCTTCCGCGCGCTCCCGGATCTGAGGTCGGGGGAGGCGGGCGATTAATCCGGGAATCATGACATTTTCCAGCGCGTTGAACTCCGGCAGCAGATGGTGAAATTGAAAAACAAAACCCACCTTCTGGTTCCGGAAGGCTGCTAAGCGCCGGTCATCCAGGGAAAAGACCTCTTCCCCATCCCAGAGAACCTGGCCGCTGGAAGGGCGTTCCAGGGTTCCCAGGATATGGAGCAGGGTGGATTTGCCCGTACCGGAGGCCCCCACCACGGCCAGGGTCTCCCCCCGGAGGATGTCCAACTCCACTCCCTGCAGCACCTCCACCCGGTTGCCGTTGCTCCAGAAGGTCTTGTTCAGGTCCCTAATCCCGATGATTACCGGGTTTGCTCCAGGACGTCCGGATACCATATCACTTTCACCAGGGGGCGTCAATTAAGCTTCCTCAGCAGAAAATTTATTACCGGCGCGGTCCCGGTAAGCTCTAGATGGTTCGTCATTTTCAGGGCCGGGGCCGGGCTATTCATAGCGGATGGCCTCCACCGGGTCCAGCCGGGACGCCTGCCAGGAAGGATAGAGGGTGGCCAGGAAGCTGATAACCAGGGCCGCGGCGATGATCATTACCAGGTCCAGACCCTGCACCTGGACCGGCAGGGTGGCGATATAATAAACGTCCTTGGGCAGCTTGATGAATTCGTACCGTTTCAGCAGGCCGCACAGCCCCATGCCCAGTCCCACCCCGAAGAAGGTGCCGATCATGCCGATGACCAGGCCCTCGAGAATGAAGATCTGCATGATGCTCTGACGGGTGGCGCCCATGGTTTTGAGGATGGCGATGTCCTTGGTCTTCTTCATAACCATCATAAACAGGGTGCTGGCAATACCGAACGCGGCCACCAGGATGATCAGGGTCAGAATGATGAACATGGCGATCTTTTCCAATTTTAGGGCGGAAAAGAGACTGCGGTTCATCTGCATCCAGTCCTTGGTGAGGAAGCGGGGGCCCATTTTCTGTTGAATATGCGCGGCCACCCGGTCCGCGGTATAGATGTCCTTCACTTCCACTTCCAGGCCGGTCACCTTATCTCCCAATCCCAGGAACTCCTGGAGGGAGGGAATGGCGGTATAAACCAGGGTGTTATCGAATTCATACATGCCGGAGTGAAAAACCGCGCTGACCCGGAAGGGTTTCATCCGGGGCATCCGGCCCATGGGCGTGAGCGCTCCCAAGGGGGAGATCACGTTCAGATAGTCTCCCACGGTTAGGCCCAGGGTGCGGGCGAGCTCATTGCCGATGGCGATGCGGGGCGGTTCTCCCGGGCTGGTTTCGGCCACGTCCGCGAATTGCCCCCGTTGCACTTCCAGACCCCGGGGGCCGCCCCGGCGGATGGTCTCCAGATCCAAGCCCCGGATGATGCCGCCGGAGATATTCCCGGGTGAGGAAAACATCACCGGGGTATAAATAAAGGGCGCGGCCTCCACCACCCCGGGTACGGTCTTCACCTGGGCTCCCACCGGCCGGTAATCCGCGAGGCTGCCTCCCTGTTGCAGCAGAATCACATGGGCGTTGACGCTGAGGATTTTTTTCTTCAGGTCCTGGTCAAAGCCGGTCATCACCCCGATGACCACGATGAGGGCCATGACCCCCACCATTATTCCGGCCACGGAAATGAAGGTGCTCAGAGAAATGAAGCCTTTGGCCCGTTTGACCCCCCGCAGGTAGCGGAGCGCCACGAATGTTTCGAAAAACCCCAAACTCTTGGGTTCTCCTTTAACCGTTATTCATAGCGGATGGCCTCCACGGGATCCAGGCGGGCCGCCTGCCAGGAAGGGTATATGGAGGCAACGACTGTGATAGCCAGGGCCGCCAGGATAATGGCGAAGATGTCCACCATCTGGAGCTGGATCGGCAAAGTGTCCAGTAAATAGATATCCTTCGGTATGGGGATGATTTGATAGGTCTTTAATAGCTGACACAGGGCCAATCCTGACAAGATGCCCAAGGAAGTGCCCACCAGGCCGATTAAGGAGCCGTTCAGAAGAAAGATCTGGATGACGCTGCGGTTGGTGGCCCCCATGGTCTTGAGGATGGCGATGTCCCGGGTCTTTCTCATCACCATCATAAATAGGGTGCTGGCGATACCGAACGCCGCCACCAGGATGATGAGGGTCAAAATGATAAATAACACCACCTTCTGCATCTGCAACGCCACGAACAGGGGGCGGTGCGTCTGTTGCCAGTCTTTGGCGTAAAAGGGAGCCCCCAGTTTGGTCATAATGGCTTTCGCCACCTGATCCGCGGCATAGATATTCGCTACCTGGACTTCCAGGCCGGTGACCTGGTGTCCTAATCCCAAAAACTCCTGCATCCGGGGAATACTGACAAACATGAGCCCGGAATCGAATTCATACATGCCGGCGTGAAAAATCGCGCCCACCCGGAAGGATTTCATGCTGGGAAGGCGGCCCGCGGCCGTGCGGCCTCCCAGGGGAGAGATGACATTCAGGTAGCTGCCCACCGAGAGATTTAACTTCTGGGCCATCTCGTTGCCGATGGCGATGGCCGGTGATTCTTCCGGCCCCGCGGCCGCCAGATCCCGCCATAGACCCTGCTGCAGCTTCAGGCCCCGGGGGCCCGCGGCGGTGAGAGTTGCCGGATCAATGCCCCGCAACACGCCACCGGAGAAGCCGCCCGCGGTGGAGATCATCACCTGGGTGTAGATGAAGGGATGGGTCGCACTCACCTCTGGAACAGTCTGGACCTTTTGGGCCACCTGTTCATAGTCGGTAAAGGCCGCGCCTCCCTTTAAAAGCACAATGTGGGCGTTAACCCCCAGTATCCGGTTTTTCATTTCCTGGGTGTAGCCGGTCATGACCCCGATGACCACGATGAGGGCCATGACCCCCACCGCCACTCCCAAGGTGGAGATGAAGGTGCTCAAGGAAATGAAGCCCTTTTGCCGCCTCACTCCCCGCAAGAGGCGCAGGGCCACAAAGGTCTCGAAAAAACCCAAGAATCTCACCTTTCCGGACGGAGTTGAGGGAAGAGGATCACATCCCGGATGGATGGGGAGTCGGTGAGGAGCATCACCAGGCGGTCAATGCCGATGCCCTCCCCCGCGGTGGGAGGCAGGCCGTGCTCCAGGGCCTGGAGAAAATCTTCGTCCACTGCCGGCGGCTCTTCTTCGTCCCCGGCCAGCCGCGCCTCCACCTGCTTTTCAAAGCGCGCCCGCTGGTCATCCGGGTCGTTGAGCTCCGAGAAGGCGTTAGCCATCTCCCGGCCGGCGATAAACAACTCGAAGCGGTCCACCACCTCGGGGTCGGTGTCGCACTTCCGGGACAGGGGGGAAGTCTCCAGGGGGTATCCCAGGACAAAGGTGGGCTGTTGCAGCTCTCCCTCCACCAGCAGGTCGAAGAGCTTGGTCAAGGCCCGGCCGTAGCCTTCCCCGGGCCTGAGGGCCACCCCTTCTTTCAAGGCCAGGGCCACCAGGGCCTCTTTATCCAGGAC
>Ga0265296_1002260_pt1 | contig 19815 bp, 23 predicted proteins | sample MunlanPumphouse1_FD_189073 | JGI IMG/M metagenome (GOLD analysis project Ga0265296, IMG submission 189073) | Groundwater microbial communities from a municipal landfill in Southern Ontario, Canada - Pumphouse #1 | ecosystem: Environmental > Aquatic > Deep subsurface > Groundwater | place...
GTGGGTTCGTAGCTCAGTTCGGTAGAGCGCCTGGCTTTTAACCAGGTGGTCGGGGGTTCAAATCCCTCCGGGCCCGTTGCCACGAGCAATCGTGGGTTTTTTGCGGTGATGCATCTGAGAGGAAATCTGTTCATCTGTGAGGGGGTTTTTCATTGAGCACCAAACTGAATGTGTTGAAGCACGTGATGGTGCCAGACCATAAAATCATGAGTGAAGAGGAGGTATCGGAACTCCTTTCCCACTACAACATTACTACGGAACAATTACCAAAAATTTACCATGACGATCCTGCGGTAAAAACAGTAGGCGCCGAGCCTGACGATGTGATTAGGGTTATCAGGGCAAGCCACACGGCTGGCAGAGCTGAGGCATTCCGCCTCGTAGTCAAGAGACCCAAAAAATAAATTCCGGGGTTGATCAGTCTGATAGACAGAAGCATTTTATCGAGGGCATATTTTTCACGGGAGCATGTTGCGCGCCACCAGCTTGACTCCTTCAACTATTTCTTAAAGTACAATCTTCAGAAAGTGGTCAACGAGCAGCGGGTAATCGAGACTGACATCGAAAACCGGGGCAAGAACAATGAGCCGGTCTGGGTGGAACTCGGCAATATCGAGGTCAAGCGGCCACTCGTGCGGGAAGCGGATGGTTCGCAGGGCGAGCTGTATCCGTGCGAGGCACGGCTGCGCAACCTGACCTATGCGGCACCAATCCAGCTGGGCTTAACGCTTGTCCATGGTGAAGACCGGCAGGAACCGATCATCACGACCATCGGGCAACTCCCGGTCATGATCGGTTCAAGGGTCTGCAACCTTTACGGCATGGATGATGCCCAGCGCGTCTCGCATGGGGAAGACGCATTCGACCCCGGCGGCTATTTTATCGTGAACGGCACGGAGCGCGTGCTCATGACTCTTGAGGACCTTGCGTCCAACAAGATCATGACCGAGTTCACCGAGCGCTACAGCGAGCGTATCTATGTAGCCAAGGTGTTCTCCCAGTTCCGTGGTTACCGCGCACTTGTTGTAGTCGAGCGGAACAAGAAGAACCTTCTTGAGGTTTCTTTCCCCTCCGTTGCCGGGCACCTCAAGTTCGTGGACCTGATGCGGGCACTGGGTATGACGAATGACCAGGAAGTCGTGAACGCGGTCTCAACTGATGAGGATATCCTTACGTTCATGATGCAGAACCTGGAGGAGAGCGAGTGCGATTCTGTCGAGGGTGGTGTCATGTACGTGGGTAAGAAACTCGCCCCGAACCAGACCAAGGACTACCAGCGTAAGCGCGCGGAGTTCGTTCTCGACAATTATCTCCTGCCGCATCTCAACTACTCGATGCCGCTGAACCTCAAGGAAGGAGACGAGGGCTACCAGGAAGCGGTTCTCTCGGTCCGCCTTGCAAAAGCGCACTTCCTCGGCCGTATGGCAGAGGCCTGTTTCGACCTCGTCCTCAACAAGCGCAGGATCGATGACAAGGATCACTATTCGAACAAGCGGCTCAAGCTTGCGGGCGACCTGATGGAAGACCTCTTCCGTATCTCGCTCAACCGGCTGACCCGTGATATCAAGTACCAGCTTGAGCGGGCCAGCATGCGCCACCGCGACCTGTCGATCGCGACCGCGGTGCGTGCCGATGTCCTGACCGAGCGTCTCCTCCACCCGCTTGCCACCGGTAACTGGGTTGGCGGGAGGACCGGTGTGTCCCAGCTCCTCGACCGTATCGACCACATGGCCGTGCTCTCGCACCTCCGCCGTGTGATCTCGCCGCTCTCCCGGTCGCAGCCTCACTTCGAGGCCCGTGACCTGCACCCGACCCAGTGGGGCCGGATCTGCCCGAGCGAGACCCCAGAAGGTCCGAATTGTGGGCTTGTCAAGAACTTCGCCCAGATGGTGGAGATCAGCAAAGGCGTGGAAGATGAAGAAGAGATCCTGCGTATCCTGCATAATCTCGGTGTTGAGCACATCCGGGGTGAATCATGAGTAAGAAATCGCGCGTCTTTGTCGATGGGGCCCTCATAGGGCTTGTTGATGACCCGAAGACCCTGGTAAGCAGCATCCGCACAATGCGCCGGCAGGGCGCCATAGCTCCTGAAGTGAATGTTTCCCACAAGGAGTACAATGGCGATGTCGTCATCCTGACCGATCGCGGCCGGGCCCGCCGCCCTCTCATTGTACTGAAAAACGGCGAACCGCTCATAACGGATGAGGATCTCAAGAAGCTCGAGCGTAAGGAAGTCGACATGACCTCCTTTGTCAAGCGGGGCTTGATTGAGTTCATCGATGCGGAAGAGGAAGAAGACCTCCTCATTGCCATGGATTTTTCGAAACTGACGCCCGAGCACACCCACCTTGAGATCGACCCCTCCCTGATCCTTGGTATCGGTGCAGCTCACGTCCCGTTCCCCGAACACAATGCAAGTCCGCGTGTTACGATGGGTGCAGGAATGGTCAAGCAGGCGCTCGGGTTTGGTGCGGCCAATATGAAACTCCGCCCCGACACCCGTGGTCACCTGCTCCACTACTGCCAGAAACCGCTCACCCACACCCAGACCTCGGAACTGATCGGCTCGGACGACCGGCCGGCAGGTCAGAACCTCGTTGTCGCCATCCTCTCCTACGAAGGCTACAATATTGAAGATGCGCTCATCTTCAACAAGGCCTCCATAGAGCGCGGCCTTGGCCGGTCCCACTTCTTCAGGACCTACGAAGGCGAAGAGCGCCGGTATCCGGGCGGCCAGATCGACCGGATCCAGGTTCCCGACGAGGATGTAGCCGGTGCACACGGCGCCGACTCCTACAAGAATCTTGACGAGGACGGTGTTATCAACCCCGAGACCGTTGTCGCCGAGAAGGATGTCCTCATCGGCAAGACCTCCCCGCCCCGGTTCCTTGAGGAACCCTCCGGGGAACTTATTGCCGTTGAGAAACGCCGCGACACCTCCGTCACGATGCGCAGCAACGAGCATGGTATTGTTGACACGGTCATCATCACGGAAGGAGAGAACAGCTCCCGTCTCGTGAAAGTGCGGACCCGTGACCTCCGTGTCCCGGAAGTCGGCGACAAGTTCGCATCCCGGCACGGTCAGAAAGGGGTCGTTGGTCTCATCACCCCCCAGGAAGACATGCCCTTCACCGAGAGCGGGCTCTCCCCCGATCTCGTCATCAACCCCCATGCAATCCCAAGCCGTATGACCATCGGGCACATGCTCGAGATGATCGGCGGCAAGGTTGGATCCCTCGAAGGCCGGCGCATCAATGCCACGGCATTCGGTGGCGAGAGCGAGGCGGATATCCGCGCCTCCTTAAAGAAACTCGGCTTCTCCCACAATGGCAGGGAAGTCATGTACGATGGTATCACCGGCAAGTCCTTCAAGGCTGATGTCTACATCGGTGTCATCTACTACCAGAAGCTTTACCACATGGTCTCGTCCAAGATGCACGCCCGCTCCCGCGGCCCGGTGCAGGTCTTAACCCGCCAGCCAACCGAAGGACGTGCCCGTGAGGGTGGACTCCGGTTCGGTGAGATGGAACGGGATGTCATGATCGGCCACGGTGCCGCCATGGCCCTCAAGGAACGCCTGCTGGATGAGTCCGACAAGGTGAACGAGTATGTCTGCGCCCACTGCGGTATGGTGGCAATGCTTGACCGCAAGCGCAACATGACGCGCTGCCTTGCCTGCGGTAACGAGACCGATATCTACTCGGTCGAGATGAGTTACGCGTTCAAGCTCCTGCTGGATGAGATGAAGAGTATGGGTATCGCACCCCGGCTGAAATTACAGGACGTGGTATAAGATGCCATCCCCAAAACGAATCGGACAGATTGAGTTCGGGTTGTTATCCCCTAAGGAAATCCGAGAGATGAGTGTCCGGAAGATCATCTGGGCAGACACCTATGATGATGACGGGTTCCCCTACCCCCAGGGCCTGATGGACCTGAATCTTGGTGTTATCGACCCCGGTCTCCGGTGCAAGACCTGCGACCAGAAAGCAAGCGAGTGTCCCGGCCACTTCGGCCACATCGAACTGGCCAAGCCGGTCATCCATGTCGGTTACACCCGGCTTATCCGGAAACTTCTCCGTGTCACCTGCCGCTCCTGCGGACGGGTGCTTCTCTCCCCCGAGGAGATCGAGAAGGTAGTTGGTACTGAAGACGACCAGACCGGCGACCTGCTCTCGGAAAAGGACGTCAAGAAGGAGCGCGTCTGCCCGCACTGCGGAGAACAGCAGCTCAAGATCAACTTCGAGAAGCCAACCACCTTCTCTGAAGTCATGGTTGAGGAAGGCAAGAAGGTGGAGCACAAGCTCACCCCTGCCGATATCCGTGCGCGCATGGAGAAGATCCCGAACGAGGATTTAATCCCGCTCGGTATCAACCCCGAGGTTGCCCGCCCCGAGTGGACGATCCTCACCGTTCTGCCGGTCCCGCCGGTTACGATGCGACCTTCCATTATCCTTGAGAACGGTCAGCGGTCGGAAGACGACCTGACCCACAAGCTCGTGGATATCATCCGCATCAACCAGCGGTTCAAGGAGAACCAGGATGCAGGTGCCCCCCAGCTGATCATCGAGGATCTCTGGGAACTCCTGCAATACCACGTCACAACGTATCTGGACAATGAAGTTGCAGGCTGTCCCCCGGCACGTCACCGCAGTGGCAGGCCATTAAAGACCCTCTCACAGCGCCTGAAGGGAAAAGACGGACGATTCCGTGGCTCCCTTTCCGGTAAGCGTGTGAACTTCTCGTCCCGTACGGTCATCTCGCCTGACCCGAACCTCTCGATCTCCCAGGTGGGTGTCCCCCGTGCCGTGGCAAATGAGATGACAATTCCGGTCCGGGTTACCCCCTATAACCTTGAGGAGCTCAAGCAGATTGTGAGAAACGGCCCTCTCCGCCCGGATGTCAACGCCCCCTGCGGCGCCAACTATGTCATCCGCCCGGACAACCGCCGTCTCCGCCTGGGTTCCGATAATCTCGACACGGTTGCCGATATGATCGAGCCCGGCTACATGGTCGAGCGCCATCTCCGCGACGGGGATGTTGTGCTCTTCAACCGTCAGCCCTCGCTGCACCGTATGAGTATCATGGCCCACCGGGTCAAGGTCATGGAAGGCAGGACCTTCCGGCTCAACCCTGCAGTCTGCCCGCCATACAACGCCGACTTCGATGGGGATGAAATGAACATGCACGTCCCTCAGACCGAAGAGGCGCGGGCCGAGGCAACCATTCTCCTCTCCGTTCATGAAAACATCTTATCCCCGCGTTTCGGCGGTCCCGTCATTGGCGGTATCCATGACCACGTCTCGGGGATCTTCATGCTCACGCACGATGTCCGGTGGTTCACCAAGGAAGAGGCCCTCTATCTCCTCCGGTATTCCGGTGTCGAGAGGATGCCCGCTCCCGGCAAAGTTGAGAACGGTGTCGAGTACTGGACCAACAAACAGGTCTTCTCTGTCATTCTTCCCGAAAGCCTCAACATGGTCTTCAAGGCCAGCTCCTGCCAGAACTGCGATGTCTGCAAGAAAGAGACCTGCGAGCGGGATGCGTATGTCCGCGTCATCGACGGTATCCTTGAAATGGGGACCATCGATAAGAAGGCCATCGGCGCATTCGACGGCCAGATCATCAACCGCATCATCCGCCAGCAGGGCATGAAGCGGGCAGCCAAGTTCATCGATGACTTGACCAAGCTCTCGATCCGGGGCATCATGATCGACGGCTTCTCGTTCGGTATCGATGATGAAGACCTCTCCAAGACCGAGTACGGCCAGATCGATGAAGTGCTGAAAAATGCATCGCTCGATGTTGACCGCCGCATCAAGATCTACGAGGATGGCCAGCTTGAGCCCATGCCCGGCCGGACCATCGAGGAAACCCTCGAAATGCAGATCATGCAGGTGCTCGGAAAAGCCCGTGACCAGACCGGTCAGATTGCAGGCCGTCACCTTGGTCTTGGGAACAGCGCCGTGCTGATGGCCGTATCAGGTGCCCGTGGTTCAATGCTGAACCTGACCCAGATGGCCGGTTGTATCGGCCAGCAGTCCGTCCGTGGTGAGCGTATCGTCAGAGGGTACGACGACCGGACCCTCCCGCACTTCAAGAAGGGTGACCGGGGCTCCGATTCCCACGGGTTCATCCAGCACAGCTACAAGGGTGGTCTCAACCCTACTGAGTTCTTCTTCCACGCCATTGGTGGCCGTGAAGGTCTCGTTGATACCGCAGTCCGTACGTCCCAGAGCGGGTACCTCCAGCGCAGGATGATCAACGCGCTTCAGGATCTCAAGGTTGCGTATGATGGCACTGTGCGTTCAACCGGAGGGAAAATTATCCAGTTCCAGTACGGTGAAGATGGCACGGATCCAACCAAGAGCGCATTTGGTGACCCGGTGGATGTCAAAGGCATTGTTGAGAGTATCTTAAAGGAGGAGTGCTGACCATGCCTCTTGCAGAAAAATACGACCAGAAAGTCGAGGCTGCGGAACTTCCCCAGAAGACCAAGGACCAGCTCAGAAAGTTCCTCGGTGAAAAGGAGCTCACGGACAACCAGTTCAAACTGATCCTCGAACGGGTCCTGAACGAGTACAAGTCCACGAGAATTGAGGCCTGCGAGGCGGTTGGTGTTATCTCTGCCCAGTCCATTGGTGAGCCTGGCACGCAGATGACGATGCGTACGTTCCACTATGCGGGTGTCGCCGAGATCAACGTTACCCTTGGTCTCCCGCGTCTTATTGAGATCATGGACGCGAGGAAAGAGCCCAGCACGCCTACGATGACCGTGTATCTTGAGGCAGAGTTCGGCAACGACCGGGACAAGGCCCGGGAAGTCAGCTGGCAGATCGAGGCAGCACCTCTCCATGAATTCGGGGATATCACCACCGACATGGAGAACATGCATGTCATCGTTCACCTCAACACCAAGGTCTGCGATAAGCGCAAGATCGCTGCTGCCGAGATCATGGACGTTGCCCCCAAGAAGATCCGCGACCGCCGCCATTACCGCGACTTCGAACACGAGATCGACGAGGCCAAGGCAACGATCATCTTCTCCCCCAAGGACAAGGAGAGTTACCAGAATCTCTTCCAGTTAGCCGAACACGTCAGGAACGTGATCGTGCAGGGTATTGATGACATCCTCAGGGTCGTCGTCAGAAAAGAGTCCGGAGAGTATATACTTTATACTGAAGGCTCCAACCTAAAAGACGTATTTGATGTCGTTGGTGTGGACACCACACGGACCCGCACAAACAACATCAGTGAGATTGCATCCGTACTCGGTATCGAGGCTGCAAGGAACGCGATCATCCATGAAGCGGTCTCGACCCTGAACGAACAGGGTATCCTCGTGGATGTCCGCCATCTCATGCTCGTCTCCGATATGATGTGTATGGAAGGCGAAGTCAAACAGATCGGTCGTCACGGTATTGCGGGCGAGAAAGAGAGCGTCCTCTCACGGGCTGCTTTCGAAGTGACCGTCAACCACCTGCTCGACGCTGCTGTTGCAAATGAAGTAGACGAACTAAGCGGTGTAACCGAGAACGTCATTGTCGGCCAGCCAATCCAGCTGGGAACCGGCGATGTGAAACTGATCGCAGTCAGACAACATAACAATTAAACAAACCTAAAAAACCAGAGGAATTGTACATGGATTTTAATGCTTCACTCAGAAGAGCAATCAAGACCGGAAATGTAATTCTTGGCCAGAACAACACAGAGAAATGCATCAAAGAGGGCAAGGCCCAGATGGTCGTCGTAGCAGGCAACTGCCCGGCGGCATTCGCCTCCAAACTTTCTGCCTACGAGAACCTCTTCATCCACACTTTCGAGGGCTCCAGCGTGGCACTCGGCAAAGCCTGCGGTAAACCCTTCATGGTCAGCACCCTTGCCATCGTCACTCCGGGCGAGTCAGACATTCTCTCTCTTAAGAGGGTATGATATGGTAGAAGTGGTACTGACAGAAGACTGCATGCGCCTCATCTCCCAGTTCGAGAGCCTGACAGGCGCAGGGAGCCGTGACTGTGTGGTCGATGACCGCAATGCCCGGCTCATCTTTGTTATCAACCCGGGCGATATGGGCCTCGCTATCGGGAAGAAAGGTGCCTCCATCAAGAAGGCATCCGAAGTGATGGGCAAGAAAGTTGAAGTTGTGGAATATAACAGCAACGTGGAACAGTTCATCAAGAACTGTTTCCTGCCCGCCCAGGTTACTTCCATCCTCTTCGAAGGCGAGCCGGAGGAACAGACGGTCACGGTCGAAGTGCGCGATGAAGACCGGGGTATTGCTATCGGCAAGGATGGTAAGAACATCTTCAAGGCAAAAAAACTGGCACTGCGCCAGCACAATATTGCCGATGTTCAGATCCTGCAAAAACCCATGGATGGCCAGGCTGAAGATGAGCCGGGCCAGATCTGATTTTTTATTCTGTTTTTATATCCATTCTCTTCCGGGTTTTCCGCGCCGCCCCTCCCGAGAAATCGCCGTGTTGATCCGGTTCAGGCTTTTTCAATCAACGTGCGCTTGAAAAAAAATCAGGGTTCGATTGATCTGCAAACGGTTTTCAACCGCGATCACGATCGCGATGATTTTTTTGAAATCAAAGTCTGATTGAAAATAAAAAACCGGAGTCTGCAAAAAAAAATTTCATCAGGGTTTGATGATCAAAAGTTAACTGCCTGTACACAAGGGCACACGAACCGTTACGACGAAGGACTGATCACAGGCACGGTTTTCAACCATGGTGCGTTTGAAAATTTTCTCTCAGGGTCTGCTGAAAATTTTTCAATCAACGTGCGCATGAAAAATAAAAATTTGTGTTCGATTGATCAGCGAATGGTTTTCAACCGCGATCACGATCGCGATATTTTTTTCATTGTCCGGGTATGAATCCCCGTACCTGTGTATTTCAACAAAGTTGTTTTTTACCACAAGAATAGCAAACTGATATCGGTTTTTTGGATTGTAACACTCTAAAAACCAGTTGATGGTGGAATAACGATAGAGAAAAGCGGGCCTGGGGGGATTCGAACCCCCGACATCCGGGTTAGAAGCCCGGCGCTATGTCCAGGCTAAGCCACAGGCCCCCTGATGCCAATAACATACGCCGTGCGGGGTAATTAATCTGTTTCTTAACCGGGAGAATCTCCTTGAATGCACAGTGCCCTGTCTGCACGGTTCAAATAAATTTACAAAAATATATCCCCCCTCCGCGCAAAATTTACATTTAACTGGTTAAGGAACGTGATAGTATGAAACGAACAATACTTCTCGCATCTGTTCTCTTGTTGATCCTGCTACTGCCGGTGACCGTATCTGCTTTGGGAAATATTACCGTTAGTTCCTCTCCGATTGGAGCAACTATCTTAATCGATAATGAGAATTCAGGGACAACAATATCCACACCCTTTACTATTCAGAATGTTGCGGTTGGTGATCGTGTTGTTGTATTACAACTGACCGGATACCAGAGTTATACAACAACCGTCTCTGTCACTGATGGTGGGACGCAAACTGTTACGGCTTCACTGATCCAGAATCCACTCGCCCCGACCATCAGCAGCGCCCTGTCCCCGGCATATGGATACAACAGTTCTGCTGTTAATAATATTATCATCACTGGTACGGGGTTCTCGACTACCGTCCCTTCTGTAATACTTGCGAAATCCGGGGAGACTAATATCACAGGCACATGTACGGTTTCAGGGTCGACTCAACTAACCTGCTCGCTCCCAATATCTGGAAAATCAGCGGGTAACTGGAATGTTATTGTAACCAATCCTGACGGACAATCGGCCACCCGGAGCGATGGATTTGAGATTCGATCTTCAGCAAATACAGCCACCCTTTCATCTATAACCCCAACGAGCGCTCTCACCAATACAACCGTTACCATTGGTAACCTGGTTGGCACCAATTTCCTGAGCTCCGCAACTATGCGCCTTAAACGGACTGGATACAATGACATTTACGGCACGGTTACTTCCCTTACTTCAACAACGATCGCCGGTACATTTGACCTGACAAACCAGGTACCTGGCAGTTACCAGGTATGTGTTATCAATCCGAGTTCGGATGCAGTCTGCGGCCTTACCTTCACCATCACATCAGCAAATACCGTCAACGGCACCATCAGCTTCGGTTCCAGCCCATCCGGTGCAAGCGTGTACCTCAATGCCTCGAAGATTGGCACAACCCCATTCTCGCTTTACGACCAGATTCCCGGTTCCTATTTTATCCGGATGCAGAGATCGGGATATGCTGACTATACGTCCCAGGCTGTGGTAACCCCGGGCAACACCACGCAGGTCTATGCCTACCTGAACCCGGCAACGACTTACACGGACACACCCGCATCAACGCCAATACCCACATTTACCACGGTCCAGACCACCAAAAAAACCACGGTCAAGGTTCCCACCCCCTGGCCAAGCGCCACACCTACAACTGCATCGCCAATAAACCCCCTGGTGATCCTCGCAGCTATTGGCCTTGGTAGCCTCGTTATCCTGCGAAAAGAGTAATCCTCGCGTTCTCTTTTTTGTGTTTTTCTGAGGCCCCCGGGCCCTGGTTTTTCACTTTTTTTTAAGTATCCTTATCCCTGCAGGGAGAATCATCTCACTCCTCCCATGAATGCAATATTTATTGCATATTCAAAAAAGCAGGATCCACGAAATGTAACGTATCCTTTACAACACTGCGTCATTTCCCGTGAGGGACCCCATGAGAAACGCCATTCTGTCCATCCTCCTTGTCCTGATCCTGATAACCGTGCCGGTATCAGCGGAAGATGCAACCAGTACTGAAACAACGACCGCAGCAACCACCGCAGCAACAACTGCCACAACCGCTGCTGTCACGACCACGACCGCTGAAATAACCACGACCGCGACAACCGCCACGGTAACCACCGAGGCTACCTCTATTGCAACAACTGCAGCAACTACGGACGCGACATCTGCCGTCACAACGGAGGTTACAACTGCTGCTGCGACCGCGGCGACAACTGACGTGACAACCGTTACTACCACGGCTGAGACGGTGGTCAATGGCAGCATCTCTATCGGGTCCTACCCGTCCCTGGCCACGGTCTACCTGGACTCCGTGTACCAGGGCACAACGCCAATGACCATATCCAGTATCGCGGTCGGCAGTTACACCCTCCTCCTCCAGCTGACCGGCTATTCCGACTGGACGAGCAGTATTACCGTAACCTCCGGAAACCAGACAACGGTATACAATGCGCTCACCGCCATTACAACACCGGCCACAACGGCAACAACCGTCCCGGAGACAACCCTTGTCGCGGTTGCCGCCCCGGTCACCACGGAACAGACCATTGCCCGCAAGACAACCACCCTGAAAATACCTACTCCCTGGCCTACGGATACCCCGAAAGCCTCTCCGGTTGACCTGGCCGTTGTTATCGGGGGGATCGTTCTGGGAATTGCGGTACTGCGCAGGAAATAAAAAAGAACGTAGTCTGTTTATCCTGCGTGATAGCACGCGTTCTTGAGAACATCCACGGCAGTTGGTTTGCAGAGCCCATCCCGGTATACTTCTTTGACAACCGAGGTGGCACAGAATTTCACCTGGACCCGGGCAGACATCCGCTCCCGCTCCTCGTAATAGAGTCCGTGGGAGAACTCCATGATCCGTTTCATGCTGATCGTGGTGGCAAGGACATAGACACAGATCCCTGGATCGCCCGGTGCAAGATCTTCGGTGTCAACCGATGTTAAGAAGATATGGTTTTCGGGACCCGGCACAACTTCTGCTATCGTTACGACATTGTGGGTACTCTGGATCTCGATGGTACGGGGCCTTCCGGTTTTGAGATCCTTGATCACCTCGGGAGAGATACTGGTTAACGCTGCGCATCTCATTTCAGGTCACCCGTACATTGGCAGATCTTTTTTAGGCGTATTGTCGGCAGACTGCTGGACTTCCTCGGCCAGCTTTCCCATGCTCTGCTCAATCTCGACTGCCTGCTCGATCAAGGGCTGGATATCGAGCGCAAGGTTGTACATCTTGTTGAGCACTTCTATCGTTGCCGCAGACGCCCGCGGGTCCGGCGCATTGACGGTCTCGCCAAGGAGCCCCACGGCCGGGATGTTCCGCACTTTGCATTCTGTGAGAATGCTCGACGCAATCCCCGAGATGCTCCCGATGGGAAGGACCATGGTATGCGGTTCGATCCGGGTGAGGGCTTCAGGTGTGGTGGCAACCCCAAAGACCCGCTTTTCCGGCTCGTTGGTGATGATCCCGGCAATGGTGAGAACTTCCTTTGGCTGGAACTGGTTTACCCATTCCAGGATGCCGTTCGAGATCTCGTAACAGATCATCGGGGCTATCGGGACATCGGCAACAATGGCAGCAATATTGTGTTTCTCGTCATTCTTCGCGTACACCCGGACCGGATCGTTGATGAGGCCCCGGTTCATCATGGCAAGGGGCGGGAAGAATTTCGAGGTTATCGAGCCTATCAGCTCAAACTCCATCTGGTCCACCATGTACTGGAGTGCGATCGTCCCCACAAGGCCGCTGCCGGGGAAGCCCATGAGCACCGCCCCGTTGGTGGGAAGCGGCTTGGAAAAAATCTTGAGGTCGCTTGAGAAGTCTGCCGTCATTAAATTAACATACACCCTCTACCTAAAAAAGTAGTATGCAAGAATATCCCATCAAACGCGGGCTGACAAAAGACCTCGAAACCCGTGCGGTAGCGGAACTTAAGGCGTGTTTTGGCGCAGAACCGCAGAAAACCGCTAAGGGCTACCAGATCAAATTCGGTGCGCTCAAGCGGCTGGATGTCACATTTGGTGCCGGCTTGAAGTCCGTGATCATTGATACGGAATCCGACATAAGTGCTGCCGATGACGTGATCATCGACACCAACAAGCGGTTCCGGAAATACCTTGATGCGGTGACCGGCTTCTCCACAAAAGAGCGGGTAAAGCGGGCCAAGACCCCGGCTGAGGAATAGGCTGGACTGAAATGATCACCTGTGAGGCGTGCGGGAAGAGCGTAGGTGCCAATAACTCATTCTGTACTGCCTGCGGGGCGCGCCTCTCCCGTGTTACTCCTGACGATCATTCTTTTGATATGGACCTCCCTCCTGATGCTCCGGCAGAGGGTCTTACCTGGTCCCGGAAGATCCCCCTCATCACCAACCCGTACCTGGTGCTCCAGTGTACCGGGATCCCCTTCCTGATCGGTATTGTTTTCGGGAGCATCTTCTCGCTGGGAACCGGGTCGTGGGAGATGCTCCTGCTGTTCCTTGTTCTTGCCCTCTTCCTTGCGGTCCTGATGCTTGTCATCATGGCAGTTCTCCAGCTGGTAACCCGCGGCGGCCTGGAAACGGAATTTTTTATCAGCAGCGGGGGAGTTGCCCACAATGCCGGGAGAACCACGCAGAAACTCGACCGCGTATCAACGGCAGGGTCGGTGGTGCTGGGGTCGATGTCCGGCACCGGCGCCGGCCTGATTGCAATGTCGCAGGAATGTAATGTCCTTCCGTGGGAAGACGTCCGGTATATCTCTGTCTACCCGCGGGTGCGGTCCCTTGTCTTCCGCTCGAAATACCTGATAAGCCCGGTTGTTCTGTATTGTACGGAAGAGAATTTCCCGGCGGTCCGGGCACTGGCAAAAAAATATGCCCCGGTCACAACCGCATCAAAACTCTGAACCGAACCGATCCCCATTTCCGGGTCAGGATCCCGTTTTTATGGTATGCGTGCTTTCGGGGTGCGGTTGTATGCGGTGCAGTCCTGGGAGCCATATGCTGATCGCTTCTTCCTGCCTTGATTGGCGGAAATCTTAAGGCAAGGCTCATAAATCCGCATGATGAATCTCTTGGTACGTGATTTGTTATGCCCTACTGTCCTGAATGCGGGAAAAGTGTTGCTGCGAAGGCGAAATTCTGCCGGGCCTGCGGTGCATCGCAGCTGGAAGAGGATGAGGCTCCTGAAGTTCCGGTAGTCAGGCCCTCCGAGATGCGGCTCTGCCGGTCCTGCGGCAGCCCTCATGCGCCGGATGAGATCTTTTGTGCGAATTGTGGAGCAAAGATAACCGATGCTCCCGAAGTCCCGCCGGCAATGGCTGTTCCCGAGGAACCGGAACCTGTCCCGGCCCCCCCCCCGGTGGCATCCCGCCAGATTGTTCAGATCTGTTCGGCCTGTGGTGCCCGTATGGATCCCGGTATAAAATTCTGCGGCACCTGCGGCGCCCCGGCCGGCCAGCCTTCGGCCCCCGCGCCGGCTCCTGTTCCGGCCCCGGTTCAGGCACCTCCTGCAGCAGCGCCGGAAGGATATGTCTGTGCAGGATGCGGCAGTCCGCTGACCGGTAATGAGAAGTTCTGCGGTATCTGCGGCGGTCCTGCAGTTGGTGCCCGGACAACGCCGGCCCCGGTGCCGTCCCCCGTCCCTGAATCCCCGGCTGCCGCTTCGGCCTCGGCAGGAAAGTTTTGCGGGAACTGCGGTGCGCAGATGAGCCCGACCGCCCGGTTCTGCGGCGGGTGTGGCGTAACGGTTGGTGCAGCCCCGGCTCCCGCTGCGCCACCGGTTGCGTCTTCTCTTTCCGCATCCTCCCCAATTCCTGCCGGTGGTGAGGCGGTTCTTGGGGTGATCCCGAATGCCAAGAAGATGAAGATGTTTGGTGCTGCATGGGATACCTATACGATTGTTGTCACCGGCCGGCGTATGATCCTCGCGAAGCTGACACAGCCGATGCTGAATGGCGCAATTGCGGAAGCCCAGGCAAAGGCAAAGGCCGAGGGAAAAGGGTTTTTTGGGATCATGGGCGACCAGATGGCAGCCTCCTTCGGGTTTGGCAGACGCTACGAGACTATCCCCCCCGAGCAGGCGCTCCATGAGACCCCGGGCAACTTTGCCATCGAGAACCAGCGCGTCACGGCAATCAAGCTCAAGCTCATCGAGACGCAGAACGCCGGCCTGGACTGGCACGAAGTCAAGATGCTCGTAGAGACCCTGGATGGCAAATTCGAATACACCATTGCCGAAGACGACCGGTTCACGACCCTGCTCCAGACTGCGTATGGCGACCGGGTCAAGATGCCGTTCGGGCTCTTCAAGGCAGGCCCGGTCCGGGTCAAATTCTTCTGATCCCTTTTTTGATGATCCCGGGGCTCGTTACCGCTCCTTTGCAACCATCTCGATCTCGACTGCTGCCCCTTTCGGCAGTCCTGCTACCTGCACGGTAGACCTGGCCGGGTAACTGGTAGTGAAATAGGAGCCGTAGATCCCGTTTACGGTTGTCCAGTCGCTCATGTTCACGAGATAGATGCGGGTCTGGATAACGTCTTCAAAGCCAAGGCCGGACTCGTTCAGGACCGAATGCAGGTTCTCCATTGCCTGCGTGGTCTGTCCCCCGGTTGTACCGGACAGGGTACCGGTTACGGGATCGATACCGATCTGGCCTGAAAGGTGCACAACGTTCCCGTAACGCACGGCCTGGCTGTACGGCCCGATTGGCTCCGGGGCTTTTTTTGAATAGATGACCGTCTTTCCCGGGTGTACAGTCTGGGGGGAAAGAACGCCGGTCAGCACAACTCCGGCAAGGAGCCCGCAGATGAACACCAGAACAACTATGATCTTCGTAGAACTGTCCATGATACTCCCTTTGAATACTCTGACAGGTATGGTCTCATGATTTCCTCATAAGGGTATCCATTATTTTGTCCGGAATTATGGGGGGGGTCTCCTGCTTACCCCCCCACTCTGTTTTTTTAAAACAGCTGGACCCCCCCTGCCCAATGGGGGGGGTGGTTACCCGGAGACCCCCCTCCCTCCTCCGTGCCGGACAGACCCCCCTGTTCAGTTATGGGTAGCGTATGGTTGTTCAGGTCACGTCAGAAATGTCTGCGCTCTCCGAAAAGAGCGCCTGGAAAAACCGTCGGTTACTCACTTTTGAGGAGGGGGGGGTCCCCGGCAGACCCCCCTCCGTGTTTTTTTTCCAAATCGCGGGAACCCCCCTCCCTGATCCAAGTGACGGGGGGCCTGCCCCCCCATGACCGTGCCGGAAAACGGGTTTTTAGAAAGACGGTTTACGACCGAAAATAGATGTGGTGGGGCGGAAATTGATGTGGGGAGGGGTTTTATCCCTTCACCTTACTTCCGCCTTTGCGTTCGCATCGAACGGGTTTGTCCGCATTGCGAGGCTGAACAGGTACGGGTACGAGCGCTGCAGGTATTCCATATAGTGCAGCCACTCGGGCACCATGCGCAGGTAGACCCGCTCGACATCCCCTTTGAGATGTGCGATGTCCGTTGCGGGGAGGTGCGAGAGGTCGCCCCGGGCCTTCAGCTCGCTCGTCAGGTGCGTGACCGCAAAGATGAGATCGGTAAAGGACTCGTGTTCGAAGACCATCGGGTTCTCCACGATCCTGATCAGAAAGTCCTCATTGGCAGAAAGGAATTCCCGCACGGCGTTCAGGTCCACCTGCGCCGAATTGATACTGCACTTCCACTGGCCGAGCCCTGCATGGGCTGCCCTGAACTTTTCCGCATTCCAGTCCGTCGTGGCCACCTGGTCCCGCATGGGGCCGGAACAGGTGTCAGCCTTTGCCATCATGGCGAGGAGGGGGGTTCCCACCCGGGAGAAGAAGATCCCGATCACCATGTTCAGCTTCTCCATCCGCCGATTCCGCTCCCGGGACTCCAGCATCCCGTCGATGATCAGGGTCACGCAGAGGACTTCCACGGGAACAAAGACAAGGTCCCCGAGGAAATATATGAACAGGTGGTGGGTATCCTGGTAGATCGCATAATGGAGCGTCATCAGGAACAGGGTCAGGGTGATGAGCGCGACGGCCACGAGCACCTTCCAGCGTGTATCTTCCTTCATACCTGAATTATCCGGCATACAGCGCTATAAAAAAGCCGGTTGTGATCTTAAAAAACCCGACCCCTCTCTTCTTCTCGCAGTCTGGAATCGTGCAGTCCCGTCAGCTGCCTTCATTCAGCATGGGATACCCCGCAGACAACAGAACGAGTTACAAGAAAAACACCGCAAACGCCTCGGGGATTGCGGGTAAAAGGGATAAAAGAAAAAATGACTTAAAAGTCTTAAACAGCCTTCACGGCATCGACTTTGATGTAGCGGCGCTTGAGGTTGTGCTTGCTGCCGATGACTGCAAACGTGCGCTCCTCGGCCTGCCTCTCGTTGGGTGCCGCAATCACTTTCGTGTACGGCATCCAGTCCTCGCCCATCAAAAATGTGCCTTTCACTTCAAACTTCTGATCTACCATTCGTCCTCACTCCAGAAATCCAAATACGTCTTCTACTCTGCCCAGTTCAAACCCGCTCGTGGCATTGCCGGCCAGGTACCCGCTCTCGTTTGCGAGCAGGCCGGTCCCGACAAGATTGCTGCCCATGTTGATAGTACCGGTACCGACCGGCACCTTGGCAACTGTCTCGAGCCGTGAGAGTTCAGCCGCGGAAGCCCGGGGGTGCACGATGACACCCTTGTTGGTGGCAACTCCTGCCATCCCGACGGTTCTGACACCGCCAAGAGTCAGGTATACCAGCTCAACACCGAGGAACTCCGCGATAGCCTTGCTCATGTCAACAGGCATATCGGGGTGAACTGCGGCAAAAGTATCGTTTGCCAGGATCACGTTGCCCGCTGCATTCATGCCCTCCTTGAGGAGGAAGATATCGCGGTGCTCGGAGAGCATGGCGAGTTCCTCTTCCGTGGCAAGCCCGGACACGACAACGCCCCGGCTGTTGCCGGCAACGAGCGATCCGATGATGGAACTACCCTGAATGGTGGTCTCCACCAGCTTGACCTTGAGAGCATCCTGTACTGCGGCCTTGAACTCCACCGGAGACTCCGGGGGTATGATGGCGATGTCCCCGACCACCCGGGCAAAAACCCCGATGTTCGGATCACCGGCAAATGTGATCGTGCGTTCCATCTTACGATTCCGGTGCAAGTTCTGCCTGAACCTGCCCGTCCTCCATCTTCATGGCGCGAACCCGGATCTTTGATGGCGGCTTTGAGCTGCCCCGGGCCCAGACCTTCTCGTTGATGGCCTGGTCGAGTTTGACTTCCTCGCTCTTCATGTGCTTTGCAAGGTAGTTTCTGATATCCTTGATGGCGCCGTTGGCTCGCTTCCACCGGGGCATCCGCCGGGCATCCCGCAGGGGGATGATATATACGTGCTCCTGCATTTTTTCTGCCATTGCTTACACCTTCAGCGTGCTCTTGCGCCAGTTTCGCCTTCTCGGGTGCGCAACCACCGCGCGTTTGGTCCTGACCATTACCCACTGGGGCACGCGCCGGTTCTGGTCGCATGCCTTTGCCAGCCGGATTTTCCTGCCTTTGCTTACTTTGCTCATGTTCCTTCACCTATAATTATTCTTTCCTTCCCACGACCAGCGACTGGTCGTGGTGTGCCGGGAACAGGGAGGCCACATCGAGCCCGCGGGCCCGGACTGCATCCCTGATCTCTGACTCGTAATCGCCGTTCCGGATGGTCCCGGTCTCGCCGTATTCCACGACAAGGAACCGGTTCACCAGACGGTCGACTTCGGGCTTGACATACCCAAGGAGGGGCCGCACGTACGAACACCCTGTCCGGTTGCCAAGACTCTGGACTGCTTCGCGGGTGAGCATCGGGACGCGGTCATTAAACCGTGTACCGTCCCCGACCACGTTATATTCACCTGCAAGCGACTCGACGGCGGTCTGGTGCACTCTGTTGATTGCATCGTTCGGGTACCCGCACGCTTTTACCAGATCAACCATCTCGTCCAACAACCCTTTTCTAAATACCCTTTTTTTCAAGGGAAACCCCAATGCACAAGCCGCAGCCTCCAACGTCGGGATTTGGCGGAGGGGGTCGAACACGAACGTGTTGAGTTCAACCTCATAATACGTACCCAGCATTATTGCTGCAAGGGAACTGTCCTTTCCGCCGCTGTAAAGCACTCCGATTTTCATTATCTTCTGGTAATGGAGTAATCCCGTTTTGCAGGCGCGAGCTGCCTAAGCAGCTCCTTGAACTGTGCATCGGTTATCTTCTGCTTGAGCCTGCCGCTCTGGGCAAGCGCAACCAGCTGCTGCTCAACCGCACCGGCAAATTCCGGCTTGGTGAGCTTGATGGTATTCAGCCGTTCCCGTGCATCGGGCTCGAGAACCTGCATGAGTATCATCTGGATCTGAGACTTCTGCCGCTGCTGGCGTTCGAGCTCTTCCTGCATACCCTGCTGGTCGCCAGCCTGCTGCTGCAGCTGTGCCGTCCTGCGTCTGCGGATTTCTGCTAGCTCGTCGTCTCCCATCATTCACCTCACTGGGGTGCTTCAGTCTTCTCAGACTTCTTCTTGGAAGTCTTCTTCTCGGGCTTTGCGCCGTCAGCGCCTTCTGCCGCTGCTGCATCCTTTCCGCCCTTTGCCTTCTTCTTGGTGTCAGCCTTCTTGGCTTCAGGTTCGGCTACAGGCTTTGCACGCTTGGGCACGGGTGCCGGCGGGGTGGTCTTGACTTCGTTCGACAGGTTGTCGAGGAATGCCATGCCTGCGGGAGAGATCCTGCGCCCGGTCTTGTCGTGGATGATAAGGCCGGCTGCTTCAAGCTGCTGGAGGGACTTACGGAGAACAGACCCGCTTCCCTTGCGGAATGCGTTCGGCCTTGAGCCGCGGTTCTTGTTGCCGCCGTAGAAACTCCGCATCCGTTCGACACCCAGGGGGCCGTCGACATAGACGCGTCTCAAAACTGCTGCTGCCCGGGTAAACCACCAGTCGGGGTCTTCGGGGGGCATCTCTTTGTGTACCCCGGTCTTTGCAAAGGCAGCCCATGCGGGGGGAAC
>Ga0265296_1002261_pt1 | contig 19811 bp, 17 predicted proteins | sample MunlanPumphouse1_FD_189073 | JGI IMG/M metagenome (GOLD analysis project Ga0265296, IMG submission 189073) | Groundwater microbial communities from a municipal landfill in Southern Ontario, Canada - Pumphouse #1 | ecosystem: Environmental > Aquatic > Deep subsurface > Groundwater | place...
CTTTGCCGCCAGTAAGGGCGCCGGTGCCGAATTTTTGCCTTTTCGCTCCGGCCCCGCATTAGAAAGTTCGCGCAGTTCCCATTCTTTCTTGTTTAATTCCAGGATCATCGCTTCTTTTTCCTGCGCCTGTTTTTCGTAGCCCTTACGCAAAGCCTCGTTGCTCCGGCGCATTAATTCCTCGGACTGGCCAATTTTTTTAACGGCATCTTCATATTTTTTTATCTCCAGCTCCAGCACCTGTTTTTCGGTAAGTAAGCGGCTGTTTTCACGGTCCAGCTCTTCGTTTAAGTAAAGCAAATCTTTGTTTTCATTTTGCATTACGCTGGTACCGCGGCGGTCTGCGTTAAGCCCAATTACCTGGGTCAACACTTTATTTCCCCCTCCAACCTTGCTCCCACTTTTTAACCATTTAAAACCCTCGTAAGACAGAGCAAAAAACGATAAACCAAAAACCACCACCACCATTTTGGTCAGCGGATCAGGCACCGGACTAACCGGGGCAGAACGGTGCGCTAAAACATCTTCCAAACTTAACGCCCGGGGTTGAAAATACATCAAATTTAAAACTAAAAATAAAAACGAAACTACAAATACCGCCGGAACCAACCATTTTAATGTTTTCATGCCATCTCCTTTAACTTAATAACTTGCAGAGGGGCAGAATTGAACTGCCGACACAGGGCTTTTCAGGCCCCTGCTCTACCAACTGAGCTACCTCTGCAAAATTTTTTTGCCAACAGGAAAAATCATAGCCGATGAGATGATATATTTCAATCAGTATTTTCAAGTAAATATCTTTAGGCGAAATTAAGCGGAATTATTTTAAAAAAACCTGCTGGAGTAATTGAGTAAGGTTGTGGTTTTCAATTGGTTTTTTTACGATCCCAATCACTTTTTGGCGCAACGGCGCGGAGATAACCGAACTGTCATCATGATAAATTGAAAAAATTGCCACCGGCAGATTTGGCTTGATAATTTTAATGGCATCTAAAACTTCTTCCCCGTTAATGTCCGGCATGTTGTAATCAGTAATGACCAAGTCAAATTCTTCCGTGGTGGCTAAAAAGACCCCCTCGTGGCCGGAATAAGCCACGCTGGTTTCATAACCCAAATCCTGCAGGCGCAGGCGGGTAACATCGGCCAATTCTTTTTCGTCATCGATGACCAAAATGCGCAGAGCCAACATTATTCCTTTCGGCAAAAATTGGCGGGCCATGCACCCTATCGGTACATGGCGGGGGCGACGGGGCTCGAACCCGCGATCTCATGCGTGACAGGCATGTGTTCTAGGCCAACTGAACTACGCCCCCATAATTGCTTAGCTCTTAAAAAAACCGCATACTTACGATATAGATATTCCCGCTCAGGAACTCCTTGATACATAAAACCAAACAACCGCCAACTATCCCTGATACTTAAGCTTAAATGATATCCTCGGCTATTCTTAAAAACTGACCCACCTTTTATTCTAGCGTATTTGCGTAATCTGGCAAGAAGTTCTTTTAGGAGCTGTAAATCGCCTGACGCAAACCTCACCAGCAAAATATAGCTAGGTTTTTCCCGAGAGCCGTACGATCCGCAACTGACACTGCCATCTCCGTCGAAAAATCCCCGGACAAAATGCCTAAAATACCGGATAGGCACCGCCTCAATATCAATTTTATTATTTTTTTTATCAAACCCGAGTCGGCAAATTTGGCTAAATATTTCTTTGCTTCCAACTTGAATACGATAGCTTTGCTTCCATTTTTTATTTTCACATTTTTTGGGGCAAATGCGCTGGCTGAATCCTGCCAGCTTCCGAACTTTTTCTAATAGCTCCAAATCGGTTGAAGTAAAATTAACATAATGAGAACCGCGGGAATTAATCGTCAAATCTCCGTCCGCCAAAAAATAACCCAGCACATAAGCTAACTGATCAGACCACGCAACAAAAAAATTATGCTTTAATGTATCAATTTCCATTCCCCAACTCCACAAAATGCCGACGAAAGCGCTTCGGAATATTAATTGGCACAGCATAGCCAATTTTTTTCAGCGCTTTTTTAATTACACCAATTCCATCCGCATAAAATTTTTCGATTCGCTTTTGGCGATTTAAAATACCTTTATAATCGACCGGACAAACAAATGTCCAATCCGCCCCTTCTTTATTAACCAGCAAACGAAAGTATGCATCAATTGCAGTTTCCCGGATTTTTAATTTTCGGAGCAGAATTACGTGCTCAAAACAATCATCCAAACCGCCGATCAGCATTTGTTTCCCGTCATAAGAGACTAAAACCAATAAGGGATCATCGGCCTGCATCACTTTCTTTACGATGGCACGGTTCGGATAATATAAAATTTTCATATCACCGCCGCCACCGCATCCCCCACCTGGGTGGTGGTCATTCCCATTTTACCCGCCGCTTGCGATGGCATTTTTAAACAGGTTTTTTTAATGGCTTCTTCAACCGCCGCCGCCGCTTTTTCTTCGCCAATATTTTCCAGGAGCATCTGCAAGGCGCCAATGGCCGCCATCGGGTTAATGACATTTTTGCCCGTATACTTTGGCGCGGAGCCGCCGATGGGCTCAAACATAGAAACACCCTGGGGATTGATATTACCGCCGGCCGCGATCCCCATTCCCCCTTGAATCATGGCCCCCAAATCAGTAATGATATCGCCAAACAAGTTATCGGTAACAATCACATCAAACCATTCGGGATTTTTCACAAACCACATGCAGGTTGCATCCACGTGGGCATATTCGCGTTTGATATCGGGAAACTCTTTTTGCCCCATGGCATGGAAGGTACGCTCCCACAGGTCAAAAGCATAAGTTAACACGTTGGTTTTTCCCACCAGCGTCAACTGCTTGCGCTGATTGCGTTTGCGGCAATATTCAAACGCGTAACGCAGGCAACGTTCAACGCCCTTATAAGTATTGACCGAAACCTGGGTTGCAACCTCATCCGTAGTTCCTTTCTTTAAGTAACCGCCGGTTCCAACGTACAGGCCTTCGGTATTTTCACGCACCACCACAAAATCAATTTCTTTGGGGCCTTTATCTTTGAGCGGCGTCCAAACGTTTTCGTAAAGTTTTACCGGCCGCAAATTGATGTACTGGTCCAGCGCAAAGCGCGCTTTCAGCAAGATCCCATGCTCCAAAATACCGGGTTTCACGTCCGGGTGCCCAATGGCCCCCAAATATATGGCATTGAATTTTTTTAATTCTTCAATGGCAGAATCCGGCAAAGTTTCACCGGTACGCAAATAACGCGCGCCGCCAAAATCAAACTTGGTCAATTCATATTTAATCTTAAATTTTGCCGCCACCGCATCCAATACTTTTAATCCTTCCGCCACCACCTCCGGACCGGTTCCATCGCCGCCGATAACTGCGATTTTATACATATAAATTCACTCTCCTTATGAATATTAGTCGAGTTAGCTTGAGTGACACATTATACTTTGTGGAGGAAAAAAGGGCAAGATTAGTCAACCAGAGCATCTTCAGTAATAATTCTAGCCAAGTCGGCAGCTAATGAAACCACGTCTAGTTTTTCAAATTGTTGCTCGGGAGGCCTTTGAATAGAATCTGTTGTTATAACACGACCCACTCGTGTATCGTCACTTAACAAGCGAAAAGCATCATGACGCACGCTACCTAAATGCACCGCAGCAACAGTAATTGCAGAAGGTTGGGCAGCTGATATGGCATCAATCGTTGGCATAAGCATTTTATCACCATATAATCTTCCGCCAAAAAGTAAAACGTGTTTCCCAGCTACGTTGCCATCTAGTTTGCCTCGGACGTGCGGCCCTTTCCCAGGAACAGATCTCACCAAATGATCCCGATAACCATCTTCACCAAACATATCCCTTGCCAATTCAAAAGCTAAACGACCAGCATCTTTATCCACCGGCCCAACCGCAGTATGACTGACCTCACCACTTAAAGAGGTAATCATTAAATCTTCAGGTTGACACCTGGTTACCGCTTGCCGAATTATTCCTTTGGAAGAAAAGCCAAGGAACGGCATCCCGACATTAATTCTTGGGATAGAACCACTCAACAGAACTTGCGGCGAAGATGGTAATTTACCAAAAACAAAATCATAAGTGACCAATCCCCGAATATCAAATGCGTTAAGATTACCCAGAAAGCGTCCGGTAAGCGAAGCAGATTGTGATGGCATATGCGGTATTATCACAACACACTCTGCGCCAGACGCAGTCAAAGCACTGAGCGTAACCCGTAAATCCCATAGATTATTGGCAATCTCATGCGGATTAAGCGTTTGTAAAACATATACCCGTTGCCCGTGGACACCAATATTCCCATCCAGTTTAAAATAGCTTTCACCACAAGCAAAAGGGTCGTTTTTCGCCGGCAAAGGTTCTTTACCTAGTTGTGCCTGCAATGAGGCATTTAATCTCGGGTTAGCCCGACCCGCTACCCAAAAATAGGCACAGTGTTTTCTGGCCGTTCTAATTAGATCCATTTCTATTTACCCCACATTTAAATATTTTCCTAAGTCGGCATCTAAATAAACGGCCGCCACGACTTCAGCCATATACGGACTCATATCCACAATCCGTAGACCCGGAAAACGCAAAGGCTCTGGCAGCGGCATGGTATTTAATACCAGCACCTGATCAATCACATGATCGCGAACTGCGGTAGATAATCTTTGAACCGCCTGCCCGGAAAAAATCGGATGTGCCGCTGCCACCAAAACCCGCGTGGCCCCTTGCTGCCTTAATAACTCAGCTGCCGTAACAATCGTCTTTGCCGTATCAATCATGTCATCAAATAAAAGGCACACCCTTCCTGCAACATTACATAATACCTGCGCAGTTACCCCTTCATCTCCACGGGTTTTATCAACCTGGATTAAGTGCTTTTCCAAAAGATCATCATCGGCCAAAGGAAAGATATCATGCAATAACATTTTAACTGCTTTTAAGCTGCCAAAATCCGGACCGCCAACTTTCAATAAGTGCAAGTTGTCCTCACCAATTAACCGCAAGAGTTCTGGTAGCAACATCCGCCGTCCGGTTAAATTCCAAAATCGGCAATTGGTCGGCAACGCACTCTCCAGCGCCGGATTATGAATATCCACCACTACAATTTGTTTTACAACTCGTTTTCCCTGTCGGACATGTACAACCCCTCTGCCACCGCCCACATCTTCAATGTCTAAACCTAAAGTTGACCGCGACTGCGCAATCATACGCAAGACTTCCCTTGCGGAAAGCGGCTGGTGAATTTTTGCCCGACGATCCTGCCTGGCATACGGCATCAGCAACATAAATAAATTTATTTCTCTGACACCCGCATCCGCTAAATCAACAATCGCTGTTTCAAGTTGCAACAAATCATCATTCAGGCGCTCATGCCCTACAGTATGAAACAAAAACACGCTTTTCCCATTCAACGGAGCCAGCCCTTCCGTTCCCCATAAGCCACAATCTTGGCGTCCAAATCTAATTTTATGAGGAGCACGCAATCCCAAAAGATTAGTTATATCATGCGCCAACCTATGCGTAATCGGGGTCGTAACAATTGCTAAATCTCCCCTTGTATGCTGCGCACGCGCTCTCAATTGAGCAATTCCGTGCGGCAAGCCACCCCTTGCGATGCTTAATGCTTTTCGCGCTACATCTATCATATTCGTTGAAGTTACAGTCATTTTATCAATATTTTCCTTTTGTTTTGCTGGCTACAAAACCAAAAAAATTAAAGCAAAGACCACTTTGCTCACCGTTTGACTGTCTAAATATCGCACAGAAGTTTAAAAAATTGCAGATTTTCGAAGGATTTCTTTTGAATAAACGAAAAAAGATAGCTTGCCCAATTTGGCCAAATCATGCTTCTAAAAATATTAAAGCAGGTCTAAAGCCGCATTAATCACCGCAACCTGCTTCACGCCGGTTCGCTTAACTAGTTTAATATTTTCTTTTGTAATCCCGCCAATCGCAATTACCGGTTTATGGGCAATGTTTACAACCCGCCGCAATAAATCTATCCCCACTGCACGGCGCCATGGTTTGGTCAGGGTTTTAAAAATCGGACCGCAGGCAAAATAATCTACCTGGCTTTTATTGGCTCGCAGAGCTTGTTTGAATGAATGGGTTGAAATTCCAATAATTTTTTCTGGGCCCAATATTTGGCGGGCTCGACGCGGCGCCATATCCTCCTGCCCAAGATGCACTCCGTCAGCATCAATTTGCCGAGCAATTTCAACATAATCATTTACAATAAACGTTGCCCCAAAGCGTCGGGCCAACCCATGGATGCGTTGCGCGTTTTTCAAATAAACCGGCCGCGCCGCCTGCTTGTCGCGATACTGAATAAACTTTACTCCCGCGGATAAAATCTTTTTAGTAAATGGTAAAATATTTTTCCGGCCAATGGCGCGCGGGTCGATAATTACGTATAGATTAAAATTCAGCTTTTCGAGCTTTAAATAATCCACCATCGCCAGATAAACCTCTTTCTCTAAATCATAAACCATAAATCGCAAATCTTTAAACGCGCGGCCAATCCCCGGATCAACCAGCTTTGAAAATTCCTCCAGAACCCGCAAAGCTTCGGTTGCTCGCTTAATATTGGCTTTAAAAATAGACAAAATATCCGCGCGCCGAGCTTCACTTTTTGGATAAACTTTCCAGCCCACGTCCTTTTGTGAATCGCGGATTTTAATTAGTAATTCCTGGCGGGGAATGGTCTGGCAGACAGCTTTGACTTGTGCGCGAAAACCTTTAATCCGCGTACTTAATTTCTTATCCTCCAGAATAAAACGGGTTATTTCCTCAACCACGCGCAAGCCCTCGAGCGCGCGATTAATATTGGCGTCAAAAATGCGGTAGATTTTGTTCATAGATAATTTTTCAACCACTGCGCGGGATTGACCCGCTGGTTATGGACACTTATCCCCAAATGCAAATGGATCCCGCTGGAAATCCCGGTCGTCCCCATTTTACCCAAAACTTGTCCTTTAGCAACTACTTGCCCTGGTTCCACGTTGATTTTGGATAAATGATAATATAAAGAAAAAATGCCTTGCCCGTGGTCTATAACAACCGTGCCGCCAAACACCACAAAAGTTTGCGCCAAACGCACCACTCCATCATTAATCGCTAAAATATCGGTTTTATTTTTTTTGGGATGGCTAAAATCCATTCCCATGTGTTGCCCACGCTTCATTCTGTTTACCGTTTCGCGCACACCAAAAGGCAGGGTAAGATAATAATTTCCTGCAAGAGGATAAATAAATTTACCCTGACAGAGTTGGGACTCTGTTTCCCCTGTCAATTCTGTTTCAATGATTACCCAATCGTTAGCTATCACCGCCGGCCGCATTAACTTCTTCTTGCTTACCGGCACGCTAAAATTAACCTTAGTAAATTTGCCGGCAATAATTTGCACACGCTCAATCATTTCCTGGGAATTTCCGTTGGTATCCAAATAATTTGCCTTCAGCTGATAATAACCCGGCGAAATCGCGAGCGGAATAGGCAGATAAGCTCGATAAAGACTACTTGCCGCATTTGATTCATTTTTTTTACTTTCAACCGGATACCAATAAATCGGTTGCGACAAAAATTCCCCGGATACATTACTTATATTCTCGCCGCAATCCAAATAAGCCACCAAAGTTTGGCCGGTGGAAACGGTTGAGGTGGAAAGAGATAGTTGCGGGGCGATGTCCGCCGGCCAAATTGAACCCGGAAAGGCTAGCAGACAAGAGCAAAAGACAAATAAACAAAAAAAAGACATTGCATTTTTTCGCAAATAATCAAACATGTCAAAATTATATCATAAACGAAAAAAAATATTTGTGGCAGAGATCGATGGCAAACATTACCTTTCGCTTTCACGAGAATCAAAATGATCCCAGAAAAGCTCAGAACTTCGTCGAAATAATTCTGCATGTCCGATTCTTGTTATTCCTTCGCGAACCAAAGTTTCCAAAGTATCCAAGGCAAAACTATATTCACCTAATCTTTCGCCAAGAACTAGCATTAATCTTTCGAAACTACATAATCTTTGCCATAGTTGCTCCGAAGAAAGGTCAGGCGAACCACTGGCATAGTAATCATGCGCCAACCCACGCAGATTACATTGAGACCACAAACCTCGATAACGGACAATAGAAAATAAAAGCGGGAAAGCATTTTCAAACAGATCTGAATTGACTTGCGGATTCTGAAGAGCATTATTTATCTCATTAAATAATTCAATGAAATCATGTGAAACCAATCTTTCTGCAAGTGAAAATATCCGAATAGCCTCACCATCTAAAGCCGAAGGAATCCCCGCATTAAGATAATCTCTTATTCGCTCTCTCACTATACGCAACAATTCGGCATTCGACTCATCTAATGAATATAACTCTTCAAGTGCCTCAATGTTTCCATTCCTAGCTTTAAACTCTAGAATAATTATTAACTGGTCATACTCTTTTATGATATTTCTTCTGGGCCCAACTAACTCAACGTAATCATGCAACCAGGATAAAACCCTGATCACCAACGGAATCTCCCCAGCTAATCTATGGCCTTGTCCATTTCCGCTAAGTTCTTGATCCGGGAAAACATGTCGATAGCCTTCCTCCCCATATAAATCCAATCCCCTCCTCTTTCTAAATCCTACTTTTAAAGCTTGTGCAGCAAGCCATTCGGCTTCGGAAAAAGTAAACAACGCTAATGCTGGAAAAATTCTTCTGTTTGTACTTGGCCAATGCTTTCGTTTTATCGCTTCTAATTCATCCCCGGAGTATTCTCCTGACAAAACCAAAGCCAAATCTATATCCTCACCAGATTTTGAAGCTGAACCCCACCCTTGCGACCCAATAAGAAATGCTCGGATAATCATTACACCCAATTCCCTTTCAACCATCTTCAAGAAATATGCAAGTTGAGGGATTGGGTTCATTTTGGCATTAGGATTTAAACTTGTGCCTCTTGCATCAAAAGTCACAACCATTCCACGACGTTCAGCTTGTAAGTCAGGTAGTTCATCATCAAAGCTTATTCTACTAATTCTTTCGCCAGGCAATCCTCTTACAACTTCCATTTGCAAAGAAGTTAGTAGCTCTCCGGCCTTGACAGACTGCAATCCTTCAGACAGAACAAATCGCCATTCTTTAAATAAACCGACCGGCACCCGGGAAGGGACATGAGGTGAAAACTGCAATAAATCACCAGTAGACAATATGCGTTTCGTAGGCGGCAATACAATTTGTCCACTTAAGTCAATTAATCGCAACTCTGCCACATCTGAACATGGAGGAGAAAAGATTGCTCGTTGAATTTCTGGAAAAGGGCACTCCAATTGCCAAGCCAAATTTTCTAATGCGCGCACAGATGGTATCTGTGTAATGTCTAAGCTTCCCTTCCTATCAATGAGTTGAACCTGCCTCAATCCTCGCGCAACATCCCTGCGCAACCTACGACATTGACGTGCAATATTGTTAGTCAGTATATTTGCTACCAGCTCACCGGATGACATAATAAAATTATCAACTCCTATGCATATTTATCGTCACTTTTCAGCAATAATTCCAAAAATCTTTCAACATTTTTTCGCGGCTATGTTAAAATAGGATCCAATTCATTCAAATACATATATAAGGAGCTAACATGCCAAACAAATTGAAACTAGGATTACCCAAAGGCAGTTTACAGGAGCAAACTTTTGAATTGTTAAAAAAAGCCGGCTTTAAGGTCAGCGTTTCCACGCGGTCTTATTTCCCGCAAATTGATGATGATGAAATTGAAGTTCAACTGGCTCGCTCGCAGGAAATGGCGCGTTACGTGGAAGCGGGCGTAGTGGACGTTGGTATTGGCGGGCTGGACTGGGTAAAGGAATCGGGCTGTAAGGTAAAAATACTGGCGGATTTAATTTACGCCAAACAGGGCTTGCGGAAGGTCAAATGGGTTTTAGCGGTCCCCGAAAATTCAAAGATTAAAAGCGTAAAAGATTTAAAAGGCAAAGTCATTGCCACCGAGCTGGTTGAAACCACCCGCCGCTATCTTAAGAAAAACAAAGTCAACGCCAAAGTAGAATTCTCCTGGGGCGCCACCGAGGCCAAAACGCCAAAACTTGCCGACGCCATTGTCGAACTAACCGAAACTGGCTCCTCGCTGCATGCCAATCGCTTGAAAATCATTGATACGGTCATGGAATCGTATACGGTAGTCATTGCTAACGAAAAAGCTATCCGCAACCCGTGGATTAAAGAAAAAATTGAAAACTTGGTGTTGCTGTTGCGCGGCGCCCTCAATGCCGAAGTAAAAGTCGGACTAAAAATGAACGTCCGGCGGAAAGACATTAAAAAAGTTCTATCGCTTTTGCCCGCACTGCAAAAACCCACCATCGCTGACTTAACGGATAAGCAATGGGTGGATGTAGACACCATTATTGACGAACCAATCGTGCGCGAATTGATTCCCAAACTAAAGCGGGCAGGCGCCGAGGGGATCGTGGAGTATCCGTTGAATAAGGTGATCTACTAAATAATCGGGCGCGTTTTGGCCTTTAGCTACAGGCGCAGATCTTTTTTAATTTCGCGCACCAGGGCAATAATATCATGCAAAGTTTTCACGTTTTTAAGGCGATCCTCCGGAATATCAATGTGATATTTTTTATCGAGTGCGGCAAAAATTTCCACCCCCAGCAGTGAATCTACCCCTAAGTCATAAAAAATATTGGCATCGAGGTCAATTTTGTTTTCCGGCAGTTTAACAATTTTTGCAACCAGGGATTTAATTTCTTTTTCCAGGTCAGCCATTACAAACCCAACTCCTTTCTTAATTCATGCCTTTTGACTTTTCTAGTCGAGGTCTTAGGTAATTCATTATACACAATCCGGGTCTGCATAATCCGCTGAAATTCGGCAGTGCGGTCATTTAATTTTCTAATTTCTTCGTGGATCATCTCTTCAATAATTTCCCGAGTGGGGGTCAAGCCCTTTTGCCGCAAAAAGCTTTCACAATAAGCCAGGTCAGGGAAAACCACCGCCAGCACTTCTTCCCCTCCCCGATGCACGCCTTTTTCTAATTTCAATCCCAGCACGCAAGCTTCTTTGATCAAAGGGATACGGCCCAGGCGAAATTCGATTTCTTCCGGATAAACGTTTACCCCGGAACCAGTCACAATCAGGTCTTTGGAACGCCCGGTAATAAACAAATAACCATCCCGATCCAAGTACCCTAAATCACCGGTATAGAGCCAGCCGTCTTTAATTACTTCGGCGGTCAAATCAGGGCGTTGATAATAACCCTGCATAATATTCGGGCCCCGGGCAATAATTTCGCCAATGCCATGCCGGTCGGGCCGAAAAATTTTAACTTCCACGCCGGAGAGCGGCCGGCCAACCGAACCGCGGCGGTTATGCTCTTCAGTGCAGGCCGCAATTATTGGGGAGGCCTCGGTTAAGCCGTACCCCTGAATAATGGTAACTCCAAAAACATCAAAACCGTGGATTACGGCCGGGTCCGTCGCGGCGGCCCCCGCCACCCAAAACCGCAATTTCCCCCCGATCTTTTTATGGAAAGAGCGAAACAATGTCCGCCCGATATTTTTCTTGAATAACCATTTAGCCATTTTCGCCGCCACCGTCAATAAACCAAAAGTAACTACCGCCAATGGACCGCGGGCTTGAATTTCACGCTGGATGCCGTCATAAAACAAGCGATACATCAGCGGCACGCCGCACATGATGGTAACCCCGGTTTCCTGCATGTTGGCCAGCAGTTGGTAGGATTTAAATCCTTCGGCATAGGTAATCCGCGCCCCGGCATAAAATGGCGCCAAAAACCCGGCGGTGCATTCAAATGTATGGTGCAGGGGCAAAACCGACAGAAAATTGTCGTGATGATCAACTTTAAACATCGAATAAACCGCGTAAACATTACTCATAATATTGCCATGGGTCAACATCACCCCTTTGGCAATCCCGGTAGTTCCGGAGGTATACACAATTGCCGCCAGGTCATCCAGTTTAATTTCCGCCGGTTTTTCGGTGGAATGAAAAGCCACCTCAACTAATCGAGGATAGGCCTGCACACCTTCATAATTTTCTCTCGCGTCCAAGTTGATAATTAAATTTAGGGCCGGCAAGTCGGATCGGGCATGCAAAACCATATTCAAAAACCGCCCGGCAAGAATTATCCCCCGCGCCCCCGACTCATTTAAAATTGTGGTTAAACTCTCCACCGTGATCATGGCATCCAGGGGAACCACCACCGCCCCTGCATAAATGATGGATAAATAAGCCAGCGCCCATTCAATCCGATTTTCTGACAGCAAGGCAATGCGATCGCCACGCCCCACTCCCTGTGCCTTCAGCCCGGCTGCCAAACTTTCAACCACATGGTAAACCTCGCCGTAGGTTACACGCTGGTAAATACCATCTTTTTTTGCCTGAAAAGCCACCCCCGCCGCAAACCGCGCCGCATTTTGTTCAACCATTTGTTTAATGGTAACCAGAGATTCTGGGTTTGGGGGTTGATTTAATTTCATGGTTTTATCTTTTCGGCTGACAATGCCCGGAACGCATTGGCATAGTTATTGGCTGCATTCCAAATTAAAAATCTGGTAACTTTTTCATCCTGCGCGGCGCGGATTTGTTTACTTATGTAATCCGGGCCAAAAATGGTTGTGCCCCAGCCAAAGCCTTGAATCCAGGGAATAACTTTGCAGGTTTGCTGCCGGTTCACACTTTTACCTATACTTTCGGATGATACCAAGATGGACTGGATCTGCGCAATCCCCTTCTGCACAAAATAGTACGGCTCGTTGCCGGGAAAGGCAAACCCGTCGTACCCCCGCGCAAAATGTGAAGGGTAAAGCATGGGACAAATTGCATCCACGCTTCCCGCCAACAAACGAATATCCTGTCCCAAATTTTCAACGTCGCGCCGACCCTGCCAAGCCGTCACGCCAAAAATATCCGCCGTCAAGGCCACGTTATATTTTCTAAGACGTTGCCTGGCGCTGGCCAAAAAAGCCGCAATATTTTGCGTACGGCTCAAGCCCGCTTGGCTCTCCCCGGTTCGGCCACCTTCTTTATTTTGATGTGTATATACCGCGTTCTTAACCCGGCCATCGGTGGGAAACCGCACATAATCATACTGGACCTCATCTACGCCAGACCAGGCCGCCAGCTCTGCAATTAAATAGTTATACTCCCAAACTTCCCGGCTGAACGGATCGGCCCAACCATTCCCGGAACGATCACGCCAAACTACCCCCCGTTGATCACGAATTGCCAGGTCCGGCCGCTGGTTTACCAGATTCCAGTCTAAAAAAGCCACGATCCGTCCGGAAACAATAAAACCTTGCGCATGACAAACATCAACAATTTTTTTAAGCGCAGGGGAAGGTGCAGAAATCTTACAATCAAATAATTTTTTTTGCCGCAGGGCCGGGCTGAAGTTCCCTTGCAAAAGCCCTTTCACGTCAATCACCACCGAATTTAGTCCGCTGGCCTTTGCTTTTTTCAAAATTGCTTCCAGGAATTTTTGGTTTGTGGCAGAATTTTGAGTCAGGTAAATGCCGCGCTCTACCAGACGGATATTCGGGTGGCGGGGAAATTGGGGTTGTCTCCAGGAAAACGCCAGGATACTGGAAAACACCATGGGAGAAAGTGCCAGCACCAACAACAAGGCCAACACCAGACCGGGGAAAATTATGCGTTTGAAAAATTCAAAATTCAATACGGTAAAACCCTTGAACTAACCGAACCGTAAATAAATTGGCCAACCAAAACATTTACGATTACTGCAATGACAATCGCAATGACAATGGTAGTAATAATGTAAGGCAGGGCCTTGTCCACCGGAGTTTCCATCATCACCGGCAATCCCAAATACAACAAGTATACGCTGTAAAACCCAACAATCGACAAGAAGCCCAACGCCGGTACCAGGTTGAAGACCCCCGCCAACCAAAAAGGCGTTGCCGCATAAACCACCAGTTTCATGGAATTGATCAAGCCGGGCTTGGAATCAAAATGCGGCGCCAGATAATCAATGATGTAGCCGCCCAGGTAAACACCGATCAACCATAATACATAATATACCACCCCGGCCAAAAGCGACGCCGAAAGCGGCCACCGCACCCATCCTTCCATTGGAACACGAACCCCCACCGCACTGTAGCCAATGATCATCGCCACCACCGGGAAAGCCACCAGAATCGCAGCATAATTTACAAAAAGTGCGGCTACGGTGGTTTCTTCCTGTTTTATTTTCTGCCAGGTGGCGTGCGGCTTTTGGATTAGTTCTTGGGCACGGTCCAGTATTTTGCTAAGCATTTAAAAAACCTCCCTGCACAACTTACCGATTCTATCACCGCCCGCAAGGCGCTGACAAGGAAAACCTTGCAGTGGGGTTTCCAAATTGATTAAAAGCAATGGCCCACGCAAAATTAACGCTCGCCTATACCCCGTTTCGCTCGGGCCCGAAACTCGCCCCGGCCAGCCGGGGCTCAAACAGTCGGTCCCTCGCTCCAGGGGTAATAGGCTTCGCGTTCTAAAACATAAGGTTTTCTTTGGGCCATTGCTTTCCATCTTTGGGGAAAACTCCCTTATCCTGAAACCTTGTACAATAAGAAAAGACAGCATATAATATTTATATCAAAGGCAAAAAAATACCAGGAGGCGTCAGATGAAAATCAAAAAAAATGTGCTATTAACTTTCGTGGTGTTCATCTTTTGCATTGCCTTAACCGGAACTACGCAAGCAGCCTGGGTCAATGAATTTAGAGCCATAAATTTTAATACCTCCGAGGCAACGACAAGCCTAGCAATGACCGGAAAAAACGGGAGCGCAGTCATTGCATGGAGTGAAGCCAACGCTGCCGGAGTTTATCAGGGTTATTGCAAAGCCCATATCGGCGGCAGTTGGTTGCCACTGGGAAGCGCTTTAAATATTGATCGTGCTCAACATTGTAATATTTATGATGCCACAATGATGAATAGTAATTCCTTTGTTTCATTTTTTGAAATGGACAGAGCTTCGGGCAATTTGCATTCACACATTCTTATGTGGAATGGTTCAACCTGGGAGAGAATTGCTTACGATCTTCATGTAAATTTGGGGGCTATTCGCTATACCGCTTATCCAGCAATTTGCAATAATGGAACCGATATCTTCACCGCAATAAATGATTTTAGTCGCCTATATGTTTACCAAATAAGCGGAAAAACCCAAACACTTCTTCCCAGCAGTACGGTCAGCCCTTACGGCACGATTGCAAGCGGTTATTTAGATATTTCCTCCGGGGGAGCGATGCTTTGCGATGTAATTAAAATTGCCGCCGCCAAAGATGGAAATCCTTACGTAGCTTTTACCGAAAGAAGTGGCGGGATAAGTCAACTTTATGTTAAAACCTGGAACGGAGCCGATTGGGTGCAACCAGTAACCGGCCCCCTAAACATAGATTCATCTCAAAATGTTTATCTGTGCGATATAGATATTTCACCTATCGACAATTCTCCTTTGGTCGTTTGGACAGAAATCAATTCCGCCGGTACTCACAACTTATATGCAAAAAAATACGACTCAGCTGCAGGCGCCTGGGTAAGCTGTACTTTACCCTCCGGCATAACAAATTTAAATGTCGGCAGCGTCACCTATCCTTCAATTGCATTTAACAAAGAACGGCGTATTACTTCCGATCACATTGGTTATATTACCTGGACAGAACAAAATACCGACACTGGCGGCTACGACGTGCATGCAGCTAAGCTAACGAGCGCAACCACGGTTACGCCCATTTCCGATCGGTTAAATTATATGACCCCACGAGACCTTGCAAATAATACCGATATCTTTGTGGATAACCAGGGAGCCCATGTAGTTTGGACCGAATCCGACGCTGCCAGTAATTATGAATTAAACGGCAAAAGATGGCAGTAAAGCTGAAATAAATTAAACCGCCGGACCCGGGGACTCGGCTGAAAAAACAAATTGCACTGGAATATTTTTCATGGTAATATAACCCCTTGTTATTGTTTATGCTCTGGTAAATTTATCACTTGGACACTTACATAAGGAGCAATTGATTTGACAGTTGTAACCATGCGCGAATTATTGGAAGCCGGCGTGCACTTTGGCCACCAGGCCAACCGCTGGGATCCCAAGATGGCGCCGTTCATTTATGCGGTGCGCAATGACATCCACGTCATTGACCTGCACAAAACCATCCCCTACATCGAACAGGCCTACGAATTTATAAGGAAGCTGGCAAAAGCCAACGGCATCATCCTGTTTGTCGGGACCAAAAAACAGGCGCAGGAATCCATTGAAACCGAATCCAAACGGTGCGGGATGCCTTACGTGAACCAGCGCTGGCTGGGCGGGACTTTAACCAACTTCAAGACCCTGCGCAAAAATATTACCCGCATGAAAAAAATTGAAGAAATGGAACAAAACGGCGTTTTTGAGCGCCTGCCCAAAAAAGAAGTTGCCAACCTGCGCCGTGAATACGGCAAATTGGTCAAAGGCCTAGGCGGGATCCGCGAAATGACCGCCCCACCGGACGCCCTATTTGTGGTGGACACAAAAAAAGAAATCATTGCCATCAAAGAGGCCCGCAAGCTGGGCATTCCAATCGTTGCCATTTTGGATACCAATTGCAACCCCTCTGAAGCCGATTATCCCATCCCGGCCAATGACGATGCCATCCGTTCCATCAAACTCATTACCAGCATTGTCGCCAACGCGGTGGCCGACGGACGGGAAATTTCGCATCCAGAAGAAAAAACCGAAGAAACCATCGCGGTCCCTGAAGAAATAGCGGATGAACTGGAGGCCGCCCACGAAATTTCCGAAGAAGAACGCCTGCTGGAACAGGAAGGTTTAAACCTCAAAATCAAAGAGATCATCGGCAAAGAAGAAGAAAGAACCGGCTTCTGATGGAAATTACCACCGAAGAAATTAGAGCCCTACGCGAAAAAACCGGCTGTGGCATGATGGACTGCAAAGCCGCACTGGTTGAAGCCTGTGGCAATGCTGAAAAAGCCATTGAGGCACTAAGGAAAAAGGGCTTGGCGTCAGCTGCCAAGCGCGCGGGCAGAGTTGCCGCCGAAGGTGTGATTGAATCTTACGTGCATTTGGGCGGAAAAATCGGGGTTTTGGTGGAAATAAACTGTGAAACCGACTTTGTCGCCCGTAATATTGAATTTCAGGCCTTTGCCAAAGACATCTCTTTGCAGGTGGCCGCCACCAACCCACAATACCTGGTCCGGGAAGAAGTGCCGCAGGACGTTTTAAACCACGAGAAGGAAATACTAAAAACCCAGGCCGCCAACGAAGGTAAGCCCGAAAAGGTCCTGGACAAAATTGTGGAAGGTCGCCTGGAAAAGTTTTTTGAAGAAACCTGTTTGATGGACCAGCCGTTTATCAAAGACCAAAAAAAGAAAATCAAGGACCTTTTGGGCGAAATTGCGGCAAAAATCGGGGAAAACATCCTGATTCGCCGGTTTATTCGGTTCCAATTGGGTGAAAAGTCATAATCCCAGCTTTGAAACAGCCGCTTACCCGTTTATAATAGTTACAGCATGAAAAAATTTATTCTGATTGACGGCAGCTCCCTCGCCTACCGCGCCTTTTACGCCCTGCCGGACACGATGAAAACCGCTGCCGGCATCCCCACCAACGCCATCTACGGATTTACCACCATGTTGATGAAACTGTTGGACCAGCATCCGGATTATATTGCCATCGCTTTTGATTTAAGGGGCCCAACCTTCCGCCACAAAGAATACCCAGAATATAAGGCGACGCGCGCCCCGCAACCCCCCACCCTTTACGAGCAGCTGCCCTACGTGCGGGACATGGTAAAAGCTTTGGGGATTGCTGCCATAGATGCCGAAGGGTTTGAAGCCGACGACGTAATTGGAACCCTGGCCGAAAATGCCAAAAAAATGGGGATCCAGGTTGAAATTTTGACCGGGGATAAAGACGCTTTGCAATTAATTGACAAATACGTTACGGTAATCGCTACCCAAAAAGGCATCAGTGAAACCGAAACCTTTGACGAAAAAAGGGTTATGGAAAAATATGGGGTCACCCCTTCGCAAATTGCCGATTGGAAGGCACTAAAAGGGGATGCTTCGGACAATATCCCCGGGGTTCCGGGAATTGGCGAAAAAACCGCCACGGCACTGCTCAAAACCTTCCACGACCTTGACTACCTGATCAAAAATATAGATAAAGTGGAAAATCAAAAGCTAAAAGACAAAATCCAAAACAACCTGGAATCCGCGGTCTTAAGCAAAAAATTGGCCACCATTGTAACCGACATCCCGCTCAAAATTAATCTGGACGACTGCCAAAGGCAACCGCTGGATTGGGCAAAAATTATCCCTTTGTTTAAAAAATTTGAATTCAAGTCATTGATTAAAAAATATTCGGCCAGCGAAGAAGAAACTTTATTCAGCATGTCGCACAAAAAACCAGGCGCGTCGGCACAAACCGCAGGCGGCACAAAAAATAATGTAGAAACCGCGGCAAAAACATTCAATAAAATTGATGCGAAACATCAAGTTATCAACAACCTGACGGATTTTAAAAAATTATTGAGCGACGTAAAAAAATCCGAATACCTGGCAATAGATACGGAAACTACTTCAGTGGCGCCGTTTTCCGCAAAACTGGTTGGAATTTCATTGTGTTTTGATGCGGAAAAAGCGTATTACATCCCACTGGGCCATAAAACGGGAAAACAATTGGACAAACAGGAAACGCTGGATGCACTGCAACCCATTTTGAAAAATGAAACAATCAAAAAATTGGGCCACAACATCAAATATGACATGGAGGTCTTAAGCAATTACGGGATCAGTGTGGACGGGATTGCGGGTGACTCTATGCTGGCGGCGTACGTTTTGGACCCAACCGGCGGCTCGAAAAGTTTAAAATTCTTAGTTCCAGCTCATTTGGGTAAAGAAATGCAAAATTTTGAAGAAATTTTGGGCAAAGACCATAAGACCTTCGAGGATGTGGACATCAATTTTGCCGCCAACTATGCCGGGGATGATGCCCTTTATACTTTCCAATTAAACAAAATCCTGGAAAAGAAGCTAAAAGAGCAAAATTTGCTTGATCTATATCAAAACATTGAAGTGCCGCTGTTAACGGTACTGGTCCAAATGGAAACTTTCGGCACCTATATCGACTGCGCAAAGCTAAAGAAGCTTTCCCAAAAGCTACAGGCCGATTTAAAGGCGCTGGAACAGCAAATTTATATATTGGCTGGCGAAGAATTCAATATCAATTCTACCAAACAGCTTCAGCAAATCCTTTTCCATAAATTACAACTCCCGGTCGTTAAGCGCACCAAAACCGGCATCTCAACTGACAGTGAAGTTTTAGAGGAGCTGGCGCGAAAATTTGAGATAGCACAAAAATTGTTGGATTTTCGCACCATTTCAAAATTGCTTTCCACTTATATTGACGCACTACCTTTGCTGGTTAACGAAAAAACCGGCCGGATCCATACGTCGTTTAACCAAACTATCACCGCCACCGGCCGGCTTTCGAGCTCAAACCCAAATTTGCAAAACATCCCCGCCAAAGGGAAATATGCCAAGATTATCCGGGAGGCCTTTACCGCGCAAAAACCGGGCTGGGAAATCTTAGCTGCCGACTATTCACAGATCGAATTACGGATTTTAGCGCACCTTTCCGGCGATCCCGAATTAAGCCAAGCATTTAAAGATGGCAAAGACATACACACTGCCACCGCCGCCGTCGTAAATAACGTCCCGCTGGATAAAGTCACCGACGAGATGCGCTCCGCCGCC
>Ga0265296_1002263_pt1 | contig 19788 bp, 18 predicted proteins | sample MunlanPumphouse1_FD_189073 | JGI IMG/M metagenome (GOLD analysis project Ga0265296, IMG submission 189073) | Groundwater microbial communities from a municipal landfill in Southern Ontario, Canada - Pumphouse #1 | ecosystem: Environmental > Aquatic > Deep subsurface > Groundwater | place...
GAAAATAATCTAAATACAACTATAAAGTATAAAATAATATAAAATATTTTGAAAAAGGCACTATATAGTGTATATAAGAACAGGAATGTTTTTCTGTTCTCAGGCCGGACAGGCCTTGTCATGGCAACGCAACTGATTATTTTACAGCCCCCCACCCGGGGGGAGGAGTAATTCGACGGCATGTCTGCCTTCGGCATACACCGTAAAATAAAAGGTCGCTTATGCCATGACTGGTGTTTTAAAGAATTTTATCGATACCCAGACGAGCCCCGACAGGGGCGGCATGATAGTAGCCCAGGGTTTTAACCCTGGGAAAAAAAGGGACAAACCGTTTTCTCCCGGCCCCTCGAAAAATGTGGCTATGAAATTCCATACGGTTGCGCGGTTTATGCGGATATACCAGGAAATCATCTTCAAACCAATCCCAAGAAATGTGAGGCGTGAAATGTGAATGATGTGAAGAAAAAAGTCCTGAATTGAAAATCAGGACTTTTTCGAGGTCTCGAGCGGACATCTAATATCATTATTCTGTGTTATTATACATGTTATCCTATCTTATAATATTACTGTATATTAGGACTTTAAAATTAATATATTATTTTAGATTCTATTTGGTTATTAAATTTATTGTATGTATTTTTGTATGTAGAGTTTATTAACTACATACAATCATGAAACATAATGTAAAGATAGCACCCGAAAAACGCAAAGACAAGACCGGGCAGATTATCGTTAAGAATGTACCGTTGTTTGCTGATATTCGCTTTGCCGGAACAAGGCTTTTTTATTTTACTGGATACCGTATTGACGCAGACAAATTCAACACCGAAACACAGGAAGTGCGGAAGAACTCATCAGGTTACGAGGGCAAAAGGGAGGTTCAGTATAATCTGATTAACAAAAGGCTTAATGCCATTAAGGCTGCATTGGTACTTTTTTTTCAGGATAAGGATAAAGCGACAAAAGAACAAGTGACGACATTATTGGATGAGGTGTGTAAAAAATCAGACACTGTAGAGTCGGAAAGTCCGGGCTCGGAATTTTTTGAAATGTTCAATCATTATCTGAACATGGCCAAATTGTCGGCTGGTAGAAAAAAAACTATACTGAATGTTATCAATCACTGGCAGCGGTATGCAGATAAGAGGGGCATTAAAATTACATTTGAAAGAATAACTGTTGATCTATTACGTGATTTTGATAAATATCTCATGGAAGAAAGTACCAAACCCAAGTCAAGAAACTCAAAAGAACTTGTTCGATCTCCAAAGGGAAGAAACACTACGCATAAAATTCTGGCCATGACAAGAGCTTACTGGAATTTCGCCAGAAAAGAGCTGAAGCAGAAAGGTATTGAGTTACCTCAGATTTTCGGAACAGATGGCTTTCAGTTACAGGGGGAAAGTTATGGCAAACCGGTCTACATAACAAGTTCTGAACGCGATCTGTTATTTGGTGCAGATATAGAATCGGAACGATTAAGACGAGTACGGGATATATTCGTGTTTCAATGCTATATTGGCGCAAGAGTAGGCGATCTATGCAAACTTACTAAGGCTAACATCCAAAATAATGTTATTTCCTTCATCCCAAGGAAAACAAAGGACAATAAACCGGTCACTGTCAACATTCCCCTCCACCAAAAAGCACTGGAAATATTAAGTCGGTATAACATTCTCGATGGTCGTTTACTACCATTCATTACAGATCAGCGATATAATGATTATTTAAAAGAACTCTTTGAAAAAGTTGGATTGACCCGTATTGTGACCAGGCTTAATCCAACCACAGGTGAACCTGAGCTGATAAGGCTTTGCGATATAGCCAGCTCCCACATGGCACGAAGAACTTTTATTGGTAACTTGTACGGCAAAATAGAAAGTGATGTAATAGGTAGTATGACTGCACATTCTCCTGGCAGTAAAGCGTTCACACGGTATTATGATATCAGTGAAGAATTACAGCAAGCAGCTATTGATAAACTTTAATGTATCGAAAATATGGGGGGAAAACACAAGATAGTAATGGAGGAGGCAATAGCAAGTTTTTGTGAAAAATATCCTTCTGCTCAACAAACATTTAATAACCCCTCCATCGAGGCATTTATTAAATTAGTAAATATAATTTTTGATGCTACCGGAGAGGAGTTAGCCTCTGAAGATATTTGGAATTTCGTAGAGGGCTTGTTCCTATTTCCTTACACTTTAATGAACGATAATAAAGATATGGCAGAAGAAGTTAATAAACTTACGAATCCCATCTTCTCATTGATAATTAGCTATTTGAAATCTGATATGTATCAGGAAGATGTTGTTTCTGCGACAATTGATGAAAATGAGGAGTTGAATTATAATGATCTCCATACGCCTATTACACGTCTAAAAATTTTAAGGTTCATGTCGCAACATAAAAAATTCGCTTTTACACAAGAAGCTGTCCAGGCTATAGAAATTGATTTTATAAAATGGCAAAAAGCAAGGAATATGCCTCTCATACAGCAGGACGAAGGAGATGCAACTTTACTGACAGAGCCCTCAAATAAGGTAAAAGCCTGGAAGGTTTTATTTGAAAAAAATGATGATGAAACCATCAAAAACGCAATCAGCAGGATTTCAACAGATAATAAGTGGAAAGGAAGTCTTGATTCATTATACAATACTTATTGTGTGGTAAAAAAGATATATGCCACAGAAAAACTTGGTAAAAGGGTAAAAGCGAAATCAGATTTATTCATTGCAATAAATTTGTTATCAGGAATTCCGAGAGAAAAAGCTGAAAAAATATATTATAAATTGTAATACCTTCTCCGCTAATTATCTTACAACCCCCTTGTAAATTATTAGCATAAATACCTGAAAATCATTCTTATTTATTTTACAATCCATTGTAAATACCTGTATATCTGATATTTATGATTTTATCGCATTATCTTTGGCCTATAATTTAATCCAAAGAAATGCAAACCATTTTCATACAAGTCGACAAGGAGGAGCTGACCCGGATCATTAACGATGCAGTAAGGGCTGCGATGCCCCTGGAAATCCGGAAATCAAACCCCCAGCCTTTCATCAAGGGTATCCACGAGTTAGCGGCATTCCTGAAAGTCTCCCCGGCCAGAGCGCAGAAACTCAAGAATGAAGGCATATTCCCGTACTGGCAGGATTGCCGGACGCTCTTATTTGACCCTGATAAAGTCAGGGAGGCGATGGCTGATTACAATAAACGTAAGAAAAGTTAATAAGGTTAGTTAGCAATGGAGCAATTCATAAAGATATTGAAAACATCAGGGAAGCCCGCATCGGAGACGGCCAATCGCTCCGCTGTTGATGGTGCGGTGCTGTCCCTATTAAATTTGAGGAGCGATGAAACCAATATACAACCCCTTACTATCCACCGTTGAGGACCTGATCCTTGCCGACCTGAGTGTACTCCCGGTCATGAAGGATAAGTCACCGGCCATAGCTGGATGGAAGCAATACCAGTCTAAGCCGATGACAATGGAGGAAGCTGCAAACTCATTCGCCAGTTTAGGGGTATATGGAGTAGCTGTCATCTGCGGTAAGGTCAGCGGAGGTGTTGAATGTATCGACTTTGATGCCCATGGCAAGGATATAGAAAAGGTTTTCAATGAATGGTCATCTGACCAAGGGGTGACTGACATCCTCAACCGAAATAAACTATACATTGAAAAATCACCAAGAGGTGGTTATCATGTAATGTATCGCTATGAATCAGATGTGTATGAAGGAGCAAAAGACCTTGCATTGTGGGAAAACGGAGAGTCCATGATTGAAACCCGTGGCGAAGGGGGTTACATCATCGTAAGTCCGACACTGGGATATGAAACGCTACAAAATTTATTGACCGATCTTGCAACTATACAGTATGATGAGCGGGAATACCTGATAAGCCATGCACGGAACTTCAACCAGCAGCCATCTCAGCAAAAGGAACAAGTTGAAGAATCAAAAGGTTACGACCATACCGACCCTGTTAGTTGGTTTAATTGGCATAAGGGGGTGTATGCAAAGAAGCTGCTTGAGGAAAAGGGTTGGGTTTTGGTCAGCACCGATAAGCAATTCATTGAAAACTGGCGCAGACCCGGCAAGACGGATGGTATCAGCGCAACCTGGGGAAAGAAACATAACGCTTTGTTTGTATTCACATCATCGGTGGCTTACTTTCAACCTAATTGCTACTACACACCATTCCAGATTCTTGTCCGGCTGCGGTTCAAGGGTAACTACAATTCAGCCGTCAACTGGGTGGTGCATAAATACTTTAATGAAGAGATACCTTATGTCCGTGTTGGAACGGATTATTTCAAGATGATCTATAAGGCAGACAGGTTCGGTGTCGTCAGGGGGGAACTCAAAGCATGGAAGAAAGAGGAGATCAAACAGGATCATGGCTCTGCGTACATTAACAATATCCCAAAGTTTGACGATTACACCATCGAGCCAAACAACTTCAGCTACCGTCCCGTAATCAACAACTGCTATAACCTTTACAGGGAGTTCAGCCACAGGCCAGTCAAAGGAGAGTGGTACTGGACTGAGATACTGATGCGCCAAATATTCGGTGAGCAATATGCACTAGGAATCCGTTACCTACAGGCGCTATATCTGCACCCTGACAGGATTCTGCCGATTGTGGTGCTGGTCAGCCGAGAGCGACAGACAGGCAAGACCACGTTCCTGAACTGGCTAAACATGATCTTCGGGGATAATATGGTAATGATAAGTCCGGAAGACCTCACTAATTCATTCAACCACATTTACGCAACCAGCAATCTGATCGCCATCGAGGAAACACTGATCGAGAAGTCCATTACGGTTGAGAAACTGAAGTCATTGGCTACAGGAAAATTCATCTCCGTCAACCAGAAGTGGGTGCAGCAGTATAAGATACCCTTCTACGGCAAGATCATCCTTGCATCCAACAATGAGGATAAGTTCGCCCGGATAGATGAGGAGGAGATACGGTTCTTCGTACTCAAGGTCGGTAAGCCTACTATAATGAACCATAACATCGAGAAAGGTTTGGCTAAAGAGATACCAGCGTTCTTGCACTACTTAACTACTCTGCCTCCTATTGACTGGTCTAAGGACAGATCGGGATTCACTCCGGACGAACTTTCTAACGACACGCTCCGCAACGTGAAGGAAGAGTCAAAGAACTGGCTCTACAAGGAGTTGGTCGAACTGATAACCGATTGGTTCAACAACAATTCGGATGAAGAACTGTATGCGATCCCGGCTGACATCAAGAACAAATGGTTCTCGCATAACAGCCGTGCCGACATAGCCTACATCCGTACCGTCATCAAGAACGACTTTAAGCTGACTCCAGAGCTGATGATGAAGTACATGCCGCTGGGCGGCTTCAGTTACGATTCAAAAAAGGCTGGCACTCCGTTCAAGTTCGAGCGGAGGGGGTTTACCGACTTGCCAAAGGAGGATGCGGTAAAAAATATTTACCCAGTAAAAGAAGAAAATGTGCCATTTTAACCTATTATGAAATGAAAATCAATATGTTACAGAATCGTAAAAAAGTAAAGCACAAAAGGGGGGTAAGTTATTATATACATGTTTTTTATGCTACTCTATGAGCATTCAATACTAATTTATATATTATTTATTTTACTTCTTTACTTTAAATATAATATAATAATAATCAGTAATATACTGGTAAAAAACACGGTAAAATAACAAGTAAAAATGAGAAAGTTTACTAAAAGTAAAGCATGTTCTGTACCGGTCAAATCCGAAGAAATCACATTTAAAGTATCGCCAATATATACTTAAATCTATGGAATATGAATGAATTGCAATCTCTTGCAGAACTAAGCTACCAAGAACAGAAGAAAAAGCACCAAAGAGTGCCAACCTACGCCATCGTGAAGCCTAAGTACTCAGATAAAACGGCTAACGAGTTGACCAGGGCAATTATCGACTACATATGCCTCAAGGTTGATCAGGCGGAAAGGGTCACCTCCATGAGGCGAGTCTTGAACCAGGGGCTAAAACAGCAATATATCCCGACAACAGGTCAAAAAGGAACAGCTGATATTTCAGCAACCAAATTGATTGAAATTGATGGCCGCAAGATTGGTGTAAGGGTTGCTATTGAAGTCAAAATTGGTAGAGATAAGCAATCTGGTGCACAACGGGATTATCAATACCAGATTCAACAGGCTGGTGGTGTTTACATCATTGCAACGTCATTTGAGCAATTCATAGAATCATGGAACAAGATATAAAACGATTACCGGATACAATTAATCCAAAGGGTACAGGCATCCCGGGACTAACAGCAACCCTTGTCCAACGAACAGACAAAGTTGCCTGGTATCTTCGTGATGATAGTTTTCACGAGGTTTTCATCATCAAGAACGGCAGAACATTCGACGGTTCCGGAATGATGGAATATTATCCGTCCAATGAAGATTTTGGGAAAACCGCTTGGTGTATCAGGGAGGAGGTGAAAGCATCCCGATATTATGCGAATTTATATATGGGTGCGCCCGTAAACGAGCGATTAGACCCCCAAAGGTATTCTGATACTACCGGCTAGAAAAAACGCATAATGGGCAACCCCAAGCCAAAGATTTTTTTTGGTTCATAAACATTGTGTCGTTTTAAACTTAATCTTTTAGGTATCCCCCCTCAAGTTTTGCTATGGTTGCTCATATACTCATTTCTTCCGGAAGCCTTATTATTCTAATGGAATAGCTGATTTTATTCAATTTTTAAATGGTGCAAAATGTATGGTATCAATGTGTACATTTTGGATTTATTTTATGCAGTAGGTTGATCTCATAATCTCGTTCTTTGACCACAATTTTGTTGGGTATGCTAAAATTGGTTGTAACCCACGCCAATCAAAAGTAAGAGCGATTTTAGTGAGAATATTTTATCAAATAATTAGTGTACATAATATCAAATTATTTCATTTTTAGTATGAGGTCTTAGATACGCATAGTATGATACCCAATTTGGTCGAAATTAACGGTATTAAACGAAATGATCGATAATGCAAGGTGAGCCTAATACATAATAATTATGTATACATTGAGGTATATTTCTCATAATGCACACTATGAATAAAATATTGTGATTGGTAATGAAACCTTATACAAGATGAGGAACTGAAAGATTATGCTTTAAGTTTATTCATTATTGAGTTTTCCAAATCTGTGTATGACACCCGAAAACCCTCCAGTATTGAAGCGGCCTCGGTTATCCTGACCCTCAATTTATCTCTGGCTTTATTGACCTTCATTGTTAATCCATAATTTGCAATCTCACGTGGATCAGCTCTTAATGCGTACCTTAATAAATCAAATTCATCGGCGTTCAAGGGTAATTCGTCAATCGTTGCGTAGAAAATGTTATTCACTTTTATTTCCGGGCTTGTTAGAATGCCATTTCCACATCGAATTACGCCTTGTTCCACTTCAAAGGTTAAAACTGGCAAGGATTCAATTAATGAATAGGCCAAAAGGTATCGAAGGGGTACAAATATGTCAAAATACCCTTCGGTCGTTGCCGGAATATATCTTGTTATACCGACTGTATGCAATTCTATGTGCTCTGGAAGAACGCTAATTTGGGCAATCCCCTTTTTAAAATATCTGGGATTCAATTTTTTTATGTCAGTCAGTTCTTTATGCAAAACTGCCTGCGAAATTGTAAAGACCGTTTTTTCCATACAATGATGAATTATATATGAATCAGGCCCATAGGTTGCAAACCAATTATTATTTTTTGCTCCCAAATAGATTGTTATCGTACCTCATGCCAAGTCTTACCATTCATTTTCCTTTGCCTGAATCATATCTGTTAATCCCTGTTCAAATATTGTTATTTTACAGTCTAAATCTTGAAAAAGCAAATGACTTTTTCCTGTTTTACCTGCTTTAAAATGAATATTCACAGCTTTTTTAGGCACTTCAGTGGGAATAAATGTTGTACTCCACCCAAGAGTACCGATTGCTGTAGGATTTGAATACCAAGAAGAAGAACTTAAAGCAATATATTTATCTATCAGCACAAAGTTCGTTGCGTCATATTTTATTTTATTGTCTTTTAAGCTAATTTTTAAATCATAAAGGCAATTAAATTCCCTGGTGTTGTAAAAAAATAAAAACCATCCCCTATATTTAGTTTCAAATATACCAGTCGCATAAATCTCATTATCATCCTCATAACGAATGTTATAATCATTAATCTTAAGAAATTTCTTGGTGAGTTCATGCAATTCTATTATTGATCTTTCATCAAACTGAAGGATGTTCTCATAATACATTTCTGTGTGCTCTTCATTACTTTTATAATGAACTTGAGATTTTGCAAAGCTTGCCAGCATAATTACAGAGAATAATAAAATTATCTGTTTCATAAGGATTAATTTTAAACACCTAAATCAATCTTCTCAATTTCCTTCATCAGCCTATCCGTTTCATTCAGGGCAATGATAATCTTCTGATAGTGCAATATGTCGTCAAATAGCAGTGTACGTCCAATGCGGTCTTTGAGCCATTTTTGGGCAGGTTGGTAGCCACCTATGTAGAACTCCCAGGCTACCAGTGGCACGTTGGCAAAATATTGTTCCGGGTTGATATATACCCTGCCGTCTGCAAAAGTAATCTTCTTCACCTGGTTACTGCCTCCGATAGGATATTGAGTGATCAGGTTATTCAAGGTCGGACTTTCCATTAGGTGAAGCTGCCGGAGTTCACCACCGAGTTTCACCAACTGCCAAAATGTTTCAACGTCTTTAGGATAAGGCACACGAGGGAAGTCTATTTTCAGGAACTCTTTATACTTCTCCCGGTAGGTTGGCGAATGAAGAACAGCGTAAATGTAATCGAGCAGGTCTATTGGCGCAAAGGTGTTGTCGGTTGATTCTTTTTCCGGTGTGAATTGTACGTTGAGGGATTCGGCTATTTGATTGACGATGGTCATGTTGAGGTTAGGGGTGCGGGTAGGCGTCCCTTCAAATGATTGATTATCGTTTGAGTCAGGATACAAGTATAAAGGAGCTTGTAAAGGAATCCCTTTGTAACTAAAATGGTATCTATTATCAATCATTGATTTAGTTACCTGAATATTAGTCCAAAATTCATCGGTTGATTGTCTCGCAAATACTAAACCGATATTACTTCCTTTAATCAAGTGCTGCATGTATTTCTCACGTCCCCAGTCAACCATTTCCGGGGAATAATAAATGCTCCTTTCATCAAATGGTCTATAAGATATTTGATGGATTAAGTCACTATGGTTGTTTTCTTTTATTTTTAACCTTGCTGACGACAATTGCCATCCACGAGAATCACCGGGAGCGTACTTGCTTGATTTCCTGTCAGAAAAGAAAAGGCTTCTGACTTGTTCATCGGTAAACATTGTGTCAGTAAATTGTTTAATTCTATCAATCAGTATATCCTTTTTAAAATCAATCACTAACGAATCCCTGGCTGTCACTATGCCTGTAACATTAATTGGCATCAGTTCATCAATTCTTAACCCATTTGCATAGTCACTCTTTGAATCATCATTGACCGGCTTAAAAAAATAGTATGGTTCTTCGCAATACGAATCGATATATTTTAGGCTGTTTAATGAAGCTGATTGTAATACCTCATATTTGCTCTCACGCAATCCCCATAGGTCAGCATGATATACCTTAGCGAACTCACCCTTTTTCTTCTTACCTGTTTTAATAAACAAATTAATTGAAACTCCGGTTGTTATATCAAACACGTTTTCATCCTTACTACCATCAGGACAAGCCTCTTTCTTCTTACTGTTGCCATGCAGATCAAGAATGTAAATCTTATCGAACGAGTTTAGCAAATGCCAGCGCATACCCCTGAATGTGGTGTTATCAATAAATCCATGATTGTTGATATAGGCTAATATTCCTTCTCCGTTCTTATCCACAAGGTACTGCCCAAGCCGGATGAACTTCACATAGTCGTCTTGCAGCCAATGTTTACGCTCCCCAAAATGAACACCATCAACATATTTGTAATCTTCAATCAGGTTCACAATCCATTCCCCCATGTTTGATGATATGCCGCTATAAGGTGGATTCCCTACGACCACCATCACGGGTGTGTCACGTTTTATCAGGTTGGCTTCATTGGCCTCATGACTTAACCAGGATGCGAATAGGGTTCCTGTGTCAGGGTGGTGTTCTTCCAGGCTGTTAGTGAGGTATATTCTGAATCGTTGCTCTTTGATCGGTTGATAGCCTGTTTCCTTCAATAACAACTCCAATTTAAGATGTGCCATCGCATAGGAAGCCATCAGGATCTCAAAGCCATTCAACCGGGGAATCAGGTGTTCTTCAACATAGTTACTCCACAATCCTTGCTGCCCGTCAAACTTTTTATGTACCTGGGTAATGATTTCAGCGATAAAGGTTGCCGTTCCGGCTGCCGGGTCAAGGAATTGAACACGGTGTACTTCACGTTCTATCATTTTGCCAAGCACATTCACTTTGATTATCACCTTGCTTGTGTCTGCCAGCCCATCCGGCAGGCCAAATTCCTCTTTCAGGATATCATCAACTGCCCGGACAATAAAATTAACTACAGGGTGAGGCGTGTACCATACGCCTCTACTCTTACGCAAGGTCGGGTCATACTCTGACAGGAAGGTTTCATAGAAATGAATTATCGGGTCTTGCCTATGCTCCGCTTTGCCGAAGTCCTTTAGCAATTCAGCCACGTTAGTAGCCCTGAACAAATCTGCCAGAGCATCAACTATCCATTTAATCCGGTCATCGAGATCAATGCCTGCAATGTAGTTAAACAGCTTCCTCAGAAATGGATTCGTCTTCGGAACAAGTTCAGCCGCTTCTTGCCGTGTGAAGGTATCCAATGAGGTATCATTCAACCTGGCCGCAAACATACCGTAGGCGATAGTCTGGGCGTACATATCGGCAAAGGACTCATAGGTAATGTCATGTATCAGCACCGTCTTAAACGATTCAAACTGATCATGCAGGTTGTTGTCATCTTGAGATACAGGTGCAGATAATGCTAATTCAATTACATCTGCCATTAACCTGGCTTTAGCTGCCATTAGCTTCGCCAATTTCTGTGAGGAGGTTATCGTTTGCCCTGTGTAACTGCAAAATTCCACTACCCTGCGGGTAAACACATCAAAGTTTCCGGATTCGGAAACAACACGATCATTCTCAATATGACCGATGCTCACGGTTGTAGAAAGAACGCCATCCACATAGAACTCAAAGGCCAGGTAATCGGTGATGATAAGGTTATTCAGGGATGCCTTGTACCGGTCAAACTGCTCCTTGTAAGTCTTGTTATGCAGGTCAGCACCTACATCTTTTGCCTCGATGAACCCAATAGGAATATCTTTCCTGGTAATGATATAATCAGGCGCACCGCATGCGATACGCTGAGGCTCATTGGTTACATTGATATCCGGAACCAGTGATTGTATTAGCTGCGTTACATAACCTCTATAACTGTGTTCTGTTGCGCTGCCGCTTTTGTAAAGGAGGTTGACTTCTTTTAGGTATTCGGGAATGGACATAGCTTAAATATCTTCCATAAAAATAGTTAATTATGGTCAACAACAATCTAAAAGCGGAGTTTAGTATATGGGAAGGTTCTCTTTTCTAACCGGTTTCATGCTGGGCTTGCGCCAAACGAAGCCTTAATTATTACCTGCTGTTATAATTTTCTGTCAATCGTTTTCACTAACTTTGTAATAAAGGTCTTGACTTCAATAATTGTTTCTCGGTCTATCGGTATTTTGTCGTTGGTTACAGGATCAATATCTGCTTCATGTGCAATTTTATTTCTTCTATTTACAATTAAATTTAGCTTTTTTGTGAGGTCATTTTTATGCATCTTTAAACTTACACTTACTGAACTCCAAATGGATTTCATTGTAATTAAAGCTAATGCTCTTTCAACATTTGATGGGGTTTGATAAGATTGTTTACAGGTTGTTTTTCTGATTTCTGTATCTAATAATTGTCTTCTAACATTTTCATCTTTAGTAGAGAGAATTAAATTTAAAGTTTTAAGAGAAATAAAAAATTTTTCATAATTCTCATTTGCTTTCTTTTGACCATCAAATATTTTTAACATCCCTTCGCGGACAACATCGTGAATATAATAATCAAATGCACTAACAAGCAAAACATATTCAGCTCTCAAAATTTCAGATAAATCAATCGCCTTGACTTGACTTTCAAAGTATGTATAAATCCCATCAATAGTATTTATGCTTTCAATGTTCTTATGGAACTGTGTTAAAGAGTTGCTCATAGTGAAGTAAGTAAAATTATTTTAGAAGCCATTGTATCAAAAAGAATTTTAAACCAGTATAATGTCTTTCTTTGAGATTCACCCAAATTAGATTTTTGAGGGTCAAGTTCGTAAATTGGCACAGCTATTTTATTTGAAAGAGCGATCAGTTTATTAAAGTTTGAAATTTCTCCTATGCAATAATTATCAATTTCTCTTTGGCTTTTTAAAACTTTGGTTAAATTACCAGCTTGCAAGTATTTTTCATTGTCAACAAGCATCCCCTCCTTTGCCAGATTAGGAACAAATTCTTTTATCACACATTCACTTATTCTATCCATAATTACTTTGAAAGAATATGATGGTTTTCCTTCACTTAAATTAAAGTCATTTATAGTATATCCCAGAAATTTTGGAGTATTAGGTGGAAGTGGATATTCTGCATCTTCAAATATTAGTCTTGCTGACCTTGCCCATTTTTCCCAACTCGGTAATATTCTTGCTAAGGACTTAACCGCCATGTAAGAAAATAAATCCGGTGAAGTAGGAACTAAAAAATAATCAGAAGAAATAAATATATCTTGGTTAATTGCACTTAAACTTGGGTTAAGGTCAATAATAATATATTCAGCATTATAAAACTTTGCTGTCTTTTCAATTAAGTAATTGATAGCACCGGGTAAATTTTTTAATGTACCAAGTGCATTTGAAAGTTGAAATGAAACACCAAGCGAAACTTCGTATTCTGTTAAGTCTAAGTGACCTGGAAGTAAAAATAAGTTTGGGTTTTTACGAACCTTTATACACTTGACAGAGTCAATCAATTTTGGCTTTGCTTTAAAAGCAGGTTCTAAAGCATCTTTGATGTTATTGGAGTCCCCCAGTTCAAAATTCTTTTCATACTCATATTGCCCAACACAACATAGAGTTAAGTTACATTGAGAATCAGCGTCAACAAGAAGAACCTTCTTGCCTTTTCGTGCTAACATCCAACCTAAGTTAAAAGCAGTAGTCGTTTTACTCACACCACCTTTGTGGTTAAAAATTGAAATTTTTTTTATCATTTTATTTATTGCTAATAATTGTTAAATTGGTAAAAAAATTGTATTTATCTTCCTCTTACCCTCGAGCATGGCAGTCCTACATATATCATTAAGAATTTAAGTTGACAATAAAGTGTAGCGTATTAGATCGGTATTAATGCAATTCTACAATCCTCGTAAAGTTACGGATTTTTATTAAGTAATATCTAATTCAAGGTTTTCCTAACTTTGGGAAAAACCTTGCTATGAAAAATCCATTAGCCATTTTAAAAAACTTTTGGAACCAGTATAAAACTATTGTATTAATTCTCCTGCTTTGTATTTCATGCGGGCAGAAGGAATCAAAGGCTAAATAGCATTATAGTGTCATTGAGCAAAGGGAGAAGGATACCGAAGTTAGAGCAGCAGTATAAAGTATCCACTGTGTTGACAAATCCCTTCTTTATTCGTATATTTCACACTTCAAACTAAAGACCAATCCTTATGAAAAAATTATTTTTAACGTTAGCCTTCATCGGTTTTATGATTATTGGATTTAATCAAAAAACCTACTCTCAACAACAAAAGCAAATACAATCAGACACAATACAATATGTTTATTGTGAAATTGTAGGTACAGGAAAATTGATGAGTAACAAAGTAACCATTGAAATTGACTTTGGGGAATTTAAAAGTATCTGGACTGATAATAGGTTAAAAGACCCGGCCACAGGTAAACGAAAGGTATTTAATGGAATGATAGATGCCGTAAATTATATGGGTAATATGGGATGGGAATTTGTTCAAGCATATGTTGTATCAATAAATACTGGTACTGGTTATCAAAATGTGTATCACTATTTACTTAAGAAATCAAAGGTTTTAATTGATATTGAGGATAAAATAGCGGAAAGTAAGCAATAGTAGTTGAACACATACAGTTATTATTGTTGTGAGAGATATTGCTAACCAAATTGCGGAGGTGGAGGAACCGACCAAGGCTGAATACAAGCCAATTCAAGCACTACTATCCAAGACCATCACCAGGCTGGTATTGTGTCTGCCTCATCTCTTGCCTTCCTTCCTGCATAATCTTACGCAACCGATGACGAAGGATTTTCTTTTCGATGTCCAGGCGGAATGCCAGCCAATAAGAGAGTAGCTTTTTCATAATGGTTTTATATAGGTTTATCCGGATTTTCGGAAAATATACCCGGTCAGTTGATAAAATTCTTCTTTTATTAAAGCAAATTAATCAAACCCGAATTTGTTCTATTCGTGCATAGCATTAATATTGGAAGAAATTCAAAATCGAGAAATATAAACATTAGTCTTATAGGGAAAATGTCAGGAGATCGGCGTTCTCTAATTATTTAGGTAACTTATCGCCTTTAGCAATGATGTACATCTGAATATTAAAATTCAATGTCTGTCCCGTTGTAATTTGAAATTCGGTCAATGCCGGGCTTCCCAGCCCACCTGATCCATACCATCCGACAAAGTCTCCTGATGACCAAGAACCAAGATTGTCATTATCTTTCCATACATCAAGGTAATAATTACCTGGAAGCACACTAGTCATCGAAAAAGTGACAGTAGCTCCTGAACCAATGGCCCCTGTAAACTTGATGGGCTGGTTGTAGTACCAGTTATCCCAAGTTGTATAAATGCTGACCTTAGCATTGGAAAGATCGCCACTAACACCTGCTGGGAAAAAGGCTGTCCCTGTAATCGTGGCCGTAGAACTTGTCTGCTGAACGATTAGAAAGGCATTTCCTATTGCTGTACCTCCAAATCCATCACTGACAATCACATTTAGGGAATAAGTCCCGCCTTGAAATGGTGCCGTCCACATTACAGAAGAACCTATACCACTTATCGACCCGCCAGATGGAGCATACTCATAAGTAAGAGCATCTCCATCAACATCCGAAGCATTTACAGTGACCAGTGCAACTCCATAAGAGAGAACGCTATCAGGATTAACAAGTACTTCTGAGATAATCGGTGCAGTATTAATTCTTACCGATACGGTTCGGTCTGTTTTGACCGTATTTTTACTGTCACTGACAGAAATAGTAATATTAAAACTGCCTGTATAATCAGGAGCATTCCATGTGACAGTAGAACCTGACCCAACTATAATGCCTGCTTCTGGTAAATATTCATAAGTCAATTGCTCTCCATCAGGATCAGTAGCATACACTTTAATTGTTGCTGTCGAGTTTATTAGCATCGTATCAGGAGATATGGTTATCTTATTAATGATTGGTTTTGAATTGACGTAAAATACTTCGTAACCCGTCGCTTCACCTCCTTTGCCATCTGTCACTATCACATTCAAATTATAAATCCCGTAATCCATTGGTGCAATGATTTGAACATTTGAGCCAAAACCAACAATACTTCCGTCAGAAACCGCATAGGAGTAATTCAGCTGGTCTTTATCCGGATCGGTGGCAAATACTTGAACATTAATGGTTCCACCAGGACTGATTGCTGTCGAGTCAAGCTCAATACTGTTAATTATTGGAGAAGTGTTGCTTTTCTCCTTCTTACAACCAATGCAAAACAACATAACTATTAATGCTGAAATAAATAATGATTTTTTCATGGCAATTGGATTTAACTATTGACTCAGGCTAATATACGAACAAATTGCCAATAATTTCACTTTCACTCAATTATATTATTTGTTTTGCAAAATATACCCGGTCGGTTGAAAAATAATTTTTAGTAAATTTAGCCTTCCAACCAAATACCAAGCCATATGAAAAAATATTTTTATCATTCAATTTAATTGTTGTTGCATTGCTCGGCATAATTATTTGTTTATCAGGCTGTAAAAAGGATGACACTGAAAAAAAAGATAACACTGAATATTCAGCCCCCATCATATTTAATCCCTCGATTACTTATGGAAGCATGTCTGATCAGGATGGCAATACCTATAAAACAGTGACGATAGGCACGCAGACATGGATGGCAGAGAATCTGAAAACCACCAAATACAATGATGGCACTACTATACCATTATTAACAAGCGATACAGGTTGTCTAAATAACGTATCCTCGGGATATTACTGGCCCAACAACAGTTCTGCTACTTACAAAGATATTTATGGCGCTTTGTATAACTGGTACGCTGTTAATATCGGCAAACTCGCTCCTAACGGCTGGCATATACCAACAGATGCAGAGTGGTTGACACTGATAGATTATTGCGGAGGTGATAGTATCGCCGGTGATAAGCTAAAAGAAGCAGACACTACCCATTGGTGCACACCTTATTGGTTAGAATTTGCAACTAATGGAAGCGGTTTTACAGCCCTTCCGGGTGGTGCCCGCGGTTATGAATTTTTGTACATCGGCTACTATGGTGACTGGTGGACGACAACGGAGGACAGCACTAACGGCAACCCATTGTATAACGGCAACATATGGTATCGCGAGATGTGTTGGCTCCATCAAGGTGCAATGCGCTTCAGCACGGATAAGTGCGTGAGTTTTTCTGTGCGGTGTGTTAAAGATTAGTCTACTCGACATTAGAACCTCACCGCAGCCCTACAATCAGCGATATTCCGCCAAGTGTTCAATGCCTTCGGCCTTGGGCTTCTTCCTTCATTATCTTCCTCATCCGCCTCCGCAGCAACCATTTCTCAACACTTAACTGAATCTCCTGGAATAAACTCTTTATTTTTTTCATAGTTCTTTTCACTGTTTATCCGGAAAAATGAAAAAAATACCCGGTGTGTTAAGAATAGTTTTAGAGTAATCAAACAATCATGCCTTAAAATGCTTTACTGGTGGCGAAAATAGTATTAAATTTGGGAATTATTAACCAAGTCTAATCCGAATAAATACCTTTGGTTATGTCAATGATAAAACAAAATTGAAAATAAAATTATTTACAGATGGGAATTTATAGCGACTACCTAAATATGAATATGAGTTTCGAGCAACTCAGTGCTGAAAGAAAAAATCAGTTAAAAGCAATTTCTAAATTAAGAGGTGACAGAGACATTATTGTTTACGCAAGTGATGTAAACAACAAGGTTAACGCTCCCGTTGCAATTGACTTTTCTGATTTACTTTCATTCCAAGACCAGATTGCGGGCCTCAATGGCAAAGCTATTGATGTTATCTTAGAAACTCCAGGAGGCATTGCAGAAGCAGTAGAAGATATTGTAAGATTGCTTCGTTTAAAATATGAACACATTGGAATCATTATCCCTGGAACTGCAAAAAGCGCAGGAACAATTTTCACAATGGCAGGTGATGAAATACTAATGGGAACAGCATCTTCACTGGGCCCAATTGATGCACAGATAATGACAATGAACAAAAGGTTTTCAGCTGATGCTTTTTTGGAAGGACTTGAAAAAATAAAAGCTGAAGTTTTGAAAGTCGGGAAATTAAATCCCGCTTACATTCCCATTCTGCAAAACATTTCACCTGGAGAAATTCAACATTGCGAGAACGCGCAAAATTTTTCTAAGAAATTGGTAACCCAGTGGCTCACTCAATACAAGTTCAAGTTTTGGAATACACACAGTTCAACAGGCAAGCCAGTTACACAAGATGAGAAGGAAAAACAAGCAAAGAAAATTGCAGATAAATTATGCAAGCACTCGGATTGGCTCACTCATGGAAGGTCAATAACAATCCCTGACCTTGAAAGCATGGGATTGAAAATTACTGACTACACGAAAACACCAAAATTGAATGAAGCTATCACAAGATATTACACATTGCTTCGCATGTCCCTTGAAGTTACCAACATTTTTAAAATTGTTGAAACACCTGCAACACAAATCTTGCGATTTGCAGGAGCAAATGTTCCAGCACCCCAACAGAACCAAGTATTGGATGGTGTTGTAAATTTTGAATGTCCAAAATGTAAAAATAGGTTTGTGATACAAGCACGACTGAGTAATCAGGCAAAAATTGATACAAAAAAACAACAGTTTCCAAAAAATGATATTTTTGTATGCCCCAATTGCGGAATGAATAGTAACTTAGCGCCAGCAAGATTGCAGTTGGAAGCACAATCAGGTAAAAAAATAATACTTTGAATTATGGAATCAAGCGATAAAACACAGGATACAAGCCGTTTCAATGTTATTTTTGTGAAGCTTGAAGAAGCAAAAAAAGAACAAGATGAAAATTTCATCCTTGAACTCGATGCCTCATCCGAAACTAATAAGACCATTTCTCTTTTTAAAGAGTATCAGGATAGTATGGTTGAATCATCTTTTACAATATTTACTAAGTCCTGATAAATATTCTTTATCGTTAAAGGTTCGTTATATTCTATTGTTATGGTAGGCAAATAGAATCCTGCTATTATTAAACCACTTTGCATTACAATAGTGGAAAACTATTCATAGCAGGTTTCAATAATCATTTCTTTTATTATTTAATCAGCGGCATAATCAGTAGTCAAATGCCAAGGTAATTCGATAAAATTGTATGTAATACCGTATGTAAAAATAAATAACCACTTGTAATATAATGATTTACAGGTGATTATTTTATTTATTCGAGGTCTCGAGCGGATTCGAACCGCTGTACGCGGTTTTGCAGACCGCTGCCTAGCCACTCGGCCACGAGACCAGTGGCGCAAAGATAAGGCAATTTTAGATATTACAAAATGGATTGCCCCCAATATCAGCAGTTATAAATGTTGAATGTTGGATGCTGAATGTTGAATGTTGAATTACGGACTTGTTTAATGATTTCCCGCATTAAACATTTAACATTCAAAATTCAACATTAATCAGTAATTCCTATTTTGCGCATCAGGAAAGTGGCGTTCATCTGGCGGACGGGCACCAACTATTCCCAGCTCCTAAACGGGTTCTTCACCAGGTTCGCATTATAATACCGCGTATCACCGGTCACCTCCTCTCCTATCCATTCCGGCTTCGGGAATTGCTGGTCATCGGTTTTGAGTTCGATCTCGGCAATAATTAATCCTTCATTTTCTCCTATAAATTCATCGATCTCCCAGGTAAAGCCTTCGACATTCACATTATAGCGGTACTTCTCAATGGTGGGTTGAATGCAAAGGTTTTCAAGCATATATTTCGCATCGGTCATCGGAATCTTATACTCATATTCGGTGCGGGCGATGCCTTTGGAAATGCCTTTTATGGTGAGAAAAGCTTTCTTTCCATGCACCCGCACCCGGACTACGCGATCCTTTTCCGTGCTCAAAAATCCCTGGTGGATGTGAAGATATTGGCCAAGCTGCCGGTAGTGGCTGTCTTTGACGAGAAACTTCCTTTCGATTTCCTGCGACATAAGTGAAGTGGTTTGATAATTACAAATATAGAGTTAAACTGGCAACTGAAACACATGCTTCATCACATAGAGCAGGAAGAACGCGATCAAGCCGGCGATGACGGGTGTTGCCACCCAGCCGGCGGCTACGTGCCCCATGATGCGGTAACGGATGCCCCTGCCACCTTT
>Ga0265296_1002264_pt1 | contig 19781 bp, 17 predicted proteins | sample MunlanPumphouse1_FD_189073 | JGI IMG/M metagenome (GOLD analysis project Ga0265296, IMG submission 189073) | Groundwater microbial communities from a municipal landfill in Southern Ontario, Canada - Pumphouse #1 | ecosystem: Environmental > Aquatic > Deep subsurface > Groundwater | place...
GTCGGTTCAAAGGACTCCTGAGAAGCCACCGAGGCATGAACAGACTGCATCGACAACGAGCCTTCGAATGGTTCTGCGTGAAGTGCCGCTAGCACCACAAAAAGTACATTAAGCCCAGGATGACAAAGCATAATTGTCCGAATGAATAGTTCTATTTGAAAAGCCCCGTGGTGTACGCCGCGGGGCTGTGTGTCAGGTTTGGCGTTTTCGTCTTTCCTCCGCCAAAGCGATGGTCTGTCTCTCTTCGCTCGTCAGATAGCGGCCGAGAAATTTCGCCGCACTTTCCGCAAATGGGAGCCAGCCGCCCACGACGTTATTCTGAAGGACTCTTTCGGCGTATTCTCGCGGAACGGTTTTACCCAACCTCTTGGCGACCTCGATAGCGTTGGGAAGGGGATTGATGCGGTCTGGATTTGCGAGCAGCAAGCGATATATTTGTCCAAGCTCGTCAGTCGTCAACGCTCGGCCTAGATAATTTGCATTATCTTTTGCCAGAGCGAACCAGCCGCCCACGACGTTATCCCGGAGGCAACTTTCGGCGAACTCCCGGGGAATGGTTTTACCGAGCCGTCTGGCGACTTCGATAGCGTGGGCAAAGGAACATGTGCGGTTTGGGCGGAGCAGTGCTCTATACATTTGCTCAAGCTCATCTCGCGTAAGCTCCCGCCCGATTTTTTTGGCATCGGCATCCGCAAGATAGGGCTAACCGCCCGCGACATTTACCCGGAGTTTTTCCTCGAGCTGTTCGCGTTCCACTCGTCGGATTTCCGCCTTGCGCCTTTGTTCTTCCTCTTGCAGCCGCTTTTCCTCTTCTTCCTTGCGCCTTTGTTTTTCGGCTCGCCTAGTTTCTTCGCCGGCCAGCCAAGCGGCTTTTTCCACGAGGTCTCTCTGTCCGAATTGAGGGTCAAGCCCTCGGTAGGGATGGACCTCGATGAAGTCGACGGATGATCCGGGTGGAGGCTCGGAAGCTGCGCCGAGCAGAAGGACATTCGGTTCGCCTCTGCGACTGCGCCAGCGCGTGACGACTCTCTGGAATAGACCGGCCAAGAGGAAGGTCGGCTTCTTGAGCCAAGCGAAGAAGCGCGTTGCTCTGACGTTTTGCCCGTCCGCGGGCAAAGGAATGACGGATTCATTCGCCCGTTGCGTCATGACGTTTTCCTTTCAAAGGTTCTGACGCTAAATAACCATTAAAAGAGGCGAGTGTCAATGTGGGGGGGGTTAGACGGTAGCTGGTAGCCAGTAAGAGCCCTGTCATTCCTGCGTCCGCCATAGGCGGATCAGCCTCTGGCTGAAAAGCAGGAATCCAGACCACAAAAATCCCCTGTCATTACCCGGTTCAACCGGGTAATCCAGAGAGAGAACAAATCCAAAGTGAATTTTTCTCTCTGGATCCCCCGCTTTCGCGGAGGATGACAGAAGGAGAAAGCGGAGGATGACAGGAAGAGAGGCGGAGGATGAAGAGGTGTGGGATGACTGATTTTTTATCGTTCACGCCGTGCGCAGTATGCGGCACGCCGTACATGGTTCGTATTGAAAAGCCCCGTGGTTGTATGCCACGGGGCGAGGTTCAGCGCTTCGTCACTTTGTCTTGGACGAAGCCAGGGTTGCAGAGGGCAGGGGAGGCGGATGCTTGCGCAGCTCGTCCGCCGTCGCCTTGAGGTTGCCTCCGCGTCGCGTGAGTTCCTCGAGGAACGTCTTGATGAGTCCCGCCAACGACTGCCTGGTCCATTGGTCACGGACCTTGAAGGTCCTATCGAGCTCTTCCATCACCGTGATGATGACGTAGCGGGTGTCTTGTTCGGTCTCGGGCCAGTAGCCCTCCAACATGACCCGCTTGAGCAACCCAGTCTGCTTTTCGTCGAGCCGGTCGGCCAACGCGCTCAACCTGACGCCCATGCTTCCCTCAAGCTGGCTCAAGGTCGAAGCTTTGTCGTCGGGAGGTGGCACGCTTAGCTTGCCGTCTGCGCGCGGCACGTTGAACATGTCTTCGGGGATATGGCCGCCGTACGCTTTGGCCGCTTCTCGGTTGGCCGCATTTCGCGCCGCGAGTTCGGGATCGATTTCGTCCTCATTCCGCTCAGGTTGCGCAGTCGCAGCTTCGGCTTCACGGCTCGCGAGATCGGCACCGGCCTGTTCGAGCTCCAGGGCATCGATTTCGGCCGATTCGATTTCCTCGCCGTGGACCACTTGGATGTCGGGCGGGATGGATTGTCCAGCGCTGGACTTCTCCGTGGATGCTTCGCCGGCTTCGTCCGGCTTCTTCAGCATCTCGGCTACCGACTTCTCAACCATCTCGTCGACATCCTCTTTGGCGCCCTCTTCTGCCGGCGGCAGTTTGGGAGGGGGCAGGAAGAAACTGGGAGTTTTCTTCTTGGAGGTTTCGGTCGCTTCCGGCAGGAGATTGGTCGGACACCCTTCTTCTTCAGCTTCAGGCGCGGCGTCGGCGGGCGGGACCGATCCTTCGGTCTCCGCTTTTTCCACCGGCGCCTCTATCCTTTTGGGAGTTGCCCTTCGCCGGTCTCCTCCGCGGACGCTCCCTCCAAAGCAGAGCGATCCTCCACCTGGACGAAACCCATCTTCTCGATGCCCAGCATGACCACGCGCTTCAGCTCGACGAGCTGGATGCACTTGACCAGCTCACGCGGCGTCGCCAGTTCCAGGAAATGCTGCGGCCGGAAAGCGATATCCTTCTCATCCAGGTCCAGCCACGCATCGAAGATCTGATGCGTCAGCACTTTGGGCAGGCAGTCGAGGATGAGCTCGGTTCCGATGGCGCGCAACACTTCGCGGTGGGTCAGGATAGGCTGCAGCGGTTCCGGTTCTCCATCCACGCTGCGCTCCTTATCGAGCAGGCTTTTGATGAAGCATGCCACCAGATCGCGCCGCTCGTCGGTGTCATTTTTCCACTGGAACTTTTCCCAGTGCTTATTCAGGATGAGAGCGCCGTCGAGGTGGAGGGCCAAGTCTTCGGGCGCGAAGGCGACGTCGAACTGGCGTGCCGTGCGGTCTTTCGCTTTCACGACCTGATCCATGAGCTTGATCTGGTCTTCGAGGCTCATGTAGTCGCGGACCGTGTTCTGGGGCAATCCGGTCAAGGCCGTGACCACGATTTGGCGCCGATCCGGCCGCTTCTCGAGCGCTCCCATGCGCAGCTTCGTCGGGAGAAGGTCGCGACGCGTTTCGGGATTGAATTCGGGCACGGGATGCGTCAGACGGGATTCTTGACTCACGATTTCTTGCGGATCAAGAGTGCGCAGGGCGGACAGGAATTCCACCACGACTTGCAGCGCGACGTGCCGAGACAGATGTTGCTCGGCTGTGTGTTCGAGTTCGGCGTCGCTGCTATCAGGCTGATACGAGACGGGATTGACCTTCATCGGAACATACCTCTCGGGTTGGAATGAACGCTATGCAAATTCGCAGAAATATGGCTTTTTGTCAAGATATCGCGAAATAATGGGCTATTTTGAGACCAAAGCGGATAGTATAAAAAATGACTAATGACTAATTTTTAATGTCTGAAATAGTTCCTGAGCCAGCCGCGCCACGTTCTACGTGGTCGAAGGACTACCCTGTCGGAATAAGGTAGCCCTTCGGTCGCCGCGTAGGGGCAATTCATGAATTGCCCCTACGGGAATATTAGAAAAATACCAAAAATCTCCATTTCCCCAAATCGTACCTATCGGACCATTTTGGGGAAATGGGTTGCGCGTAAATTCAGGCGACGGGTCAAAGGGATATTTAACTTTTTACGCCCTTCCCGCGCTGCCGAATAATTTCATTTTTCGTAACGCGACTTCGCGCATCAAAAGATTGGCTGGTTCGAGGAGTTTGCGCGGATCGATGACGCGCGGCAAGTCGGCCACGGCTTCGCGCATGCCGGCGGTGAAGGCGAGGCGCAAATCGGTGTCGATGTTGATCTTGGCCACGCCGTATTTGATGGCTTCCTTGATGTCCGCGTCGAGCACGCCGCGCGCTTGGCCGAGCTTGGCGCCGTGACGCTCCGCGATCTTCACCACGTCTTCGAGCACGCCCGAGGCTCCGTGCAGCACGAGCGGGATTTTCACCAACTTGGAGATTTTTTTCAGCCGCTCGATATCCAGATGCGTCTTGCCTTTGAATTTATACGCGCCATGCGCCGTGCCGATGGCGATGGCTAACGCGTCGCAACCGGTCTCGCGGGCGAACTTGAGGGCTTGCTGCGGATTGGTCAGATGCGCATCCTTTTCCTCCACGCTCACGAAATCTTCGATGCCCGCGATGGCGCCGATTTCGGCTTCGACCGATGCGCCCTTAGCTCGCGCCCAAGCGACGACTTTTTTGGTGTTGCGCACATTGGCGGCATATCCCAGCGCCGAACCGTCATACATGGCCGAGGTATATCCGGCATCGAGCGCCGCTTTGATGATTTTCAGATCCTTGCCGTGGTCGACGTGCATGGCGACCGGGATTTTTCCTTGCGCCGCCACGCGGATCATGGCCACGAGATAATCCAACCCTGCATAGCTGATCGCGCCTTCGGAAGTCTGCACGATGACCGGCGACTTCATCTTTTCCGCCGCCGACATGACGGCTTTCAAACATTCCAGGTCGTTCACGTTGAACGCCGGCACTGCGTATTTCTTGGCGCGAGCGGGGACGAGGAGCTTTTTGGTGGTGACAAGCATTCCTTGATGATATCACGCCGAAGCTTGATAAAAAAACCTTGTCATTCCTGCGAAAGCAGGAATCCAGACCTTGGAAAACCTCTGTCATTACCCGGTTCAACTACGTTGGACGTGGCGCAGCCGGGTAATCCAGACCTTGGAAACATCGGAAAAGTTTTTCTCTCTGGATCCCCCGCTTTCGCGGAGGATGACAGAGGGGGGACGGAGGATGACAGAGATAAAAAGGCGGAGGATGACGAAAACAGAAAACGGAGAACGACGATTTATCTCGTTGAAAAAGATTTCTATTTTCTACCGATCGTCTCTTTCGCTTTCTCGACAATCTTTTCCACCGTCATGCCGTATTTTTTGAGTAACTCGTTGGACTCGCCTGATTCGCCGAAACTGTCCGGCATGCCGACGAATGAGCAGGGGGCTGGCGTGTGCGTGGCGAGCGATTCGGCCACGGCGCCGGCGAGTCCGCCCGTAATCTGATGCTCTTCGAGCGTGACGCAGCAGCCGGTTTTTTTTACGCTCGCTTCGAGCGCCGCGTGATCGAAAGGCTTGAGGGTATGAAAATTTATGACTTCGGCGGCGACGCCGTCTTTTTCGAGTTCGCGCGCGGCGAGCAGGGCTTGATGCAGCAGCGGACCGCAGGCCGCGATGGTCACATCTTGACCTTCGTAGCAGGTGTAGGCTTTGCCGATCTCGAACGGCGTCTCCGGCGTCGTCATGAGTGGTGTTTTTTCGCGGCTGAAACGGAAATACACCGGGCCTTGGTAGGCGGCTGCGGCTAGGGCGCATTTGCGCGTCTCTTCGGCGTCGCAGGGTGCAATCACGACCAGCCCGGGCAAGACGCGCGTGATGGCCAAGTCTTCCAACGCCTGGTGCGTGGCGCCGTCCGGCCCGACCGAGACGCCGCTGTGCGCTCCGGCGAGTTTAACGTTGGCTTTGGAGTAACACACCGAGACGCGCAATTGATCCCAATTCCTTCCGGGCGAGAAAGTGGCGTATGACGCGACGAACGGGATTTTTCCAGCCAGCGCCAACCCGGCCGCCACACCCAACATGTTCTGTTCCGCCACGCCGCATTCGACGAAGCGCTCCGGAAATTTTTTGGCGAACTCAAGCACGCGCGTGGATTCCGCCAAGTCGGCCGTGAGCGCGACGACTTCAGGATTTTTTTCGCCCAGTTCCAACAGCGCCCGGCCAAAACCATCGCGCGTCGCGAGCTTTTGGACATCGGGAGAAAAAAGGTTGTGATCAAGTTGTGCGTTTTCGTTCAGCATAAGGTCGGATTATTGGCTACCCTCTACCATCTACTCTCTACCCTCTCTTCATTCATGTTCGCTCCTGATCTGCCCGGCCAGCGTGCGCAGTTCTTTTAAGGCGATCTCCGCCTCTTCTTTGTTCGGCGGTTTGCCGTGCCATTCAAAACGGTTTTCCATGAACTCGACGCCTTTGCCCGGGATAGTGTGGCAGATGATGACGCTCGGATTCTCGGCGATGGCGTGCGCTTGTCCCGCCGCTTCGACGATCTCGCGGATGTTATGCCCGTCGACTTCGATTACGCTCCAATTGAAAGCGCGGAATTTGTCGGCCAACGGTTCCAGCGGCAAGACGTTTTCGGTGAAGCCGTCTATCTGGATGTTGTTGCGGTCGATGAAGACCGTCAGCTCGCGTAGATTGAGTTTGCCGGCCAACGCAAAAGCTTCCCAGGACTGCCCTTCATCGAGTTCTCCGTCGCTCATCAAACACCAGGTATGAAAGGTGGGTTGAATGTCGAATGTCGAATGTCTAATGTCTAAATCTGACTTTCGATTGTTCATCCTCGCCGCCAATGCCAGGCCTACGGCTTGGGAGATGCCCTGGCCCAAAGGTCCGCCGCAAGTCTCGATCGGTAGGTCGGGGAGGAAGTGGTTGTTGGAGTGGCCCTGCAGGCGCGAGCCGAGTTTGCGCAGTGTCTTCAATTCTTCGCGCGGAAAATAACCGCGATTGGCCAGCGCGGCATAGAGCACGGGACAGATATGCGCGTTCGACAGCACGACGCGATCGCGTTCTGGAGCGCCACGCGTCTCGGGAGTGATTTTGGCGATTTCGTAATACAAAGCCGTGAACACCTCGGCCATGCCGAGCGATCCAGCCGAGTGGCCGCTCCCAGCCGCCAGCAACATCTCGATGATATCCTGGCGGATTTGATACGCGGTTTTCTCAAGCTCCACGAGGCGTTTTTCAGGCAGCATGGAGTCATTGTACACCATGGGCGGGGTCTTCTTAGACTTGACAGTCAGGTCAAAATAACCTAGGTTGGTCTATCGCCTACGTAATTCCGTGATATTGGGCGAGTTTCGGAAGCTCATCATAACTCGGGAGGTTTCGCATGGGGACGAAAAAGCAGGACGCACTCATCAAGCAGTTCGCGTATTGGGAGGAGAAGTTTCCGGGCAAGGCGACCGCGCTCATGGAATACCTCGCCCAATTCTACGAAAAACAGGAACTCAAGCCCGAACTTCCAGATTCGCGGGAACGGGCGCGCGAGTCCGTTTTTTGGACCAAGGTCAACAAGGTCGAGACCTTCCGATACCGGCTGGAAGATCAGGTTCTTGCCGAGTACGCGGTCGCGCTCCAACTCCGTACTTTCGATAACTCGCTGTCGACCTACCTCGCCAGGACCCTGGACGAGTCGCAAGTGAAGCCTCTCAACGCCGGCCTTTGGTTCTCGCTTTTGAGGTCGCTCCTGGAACAGTTCCATAAGAAGCATGTGGGGACCTACGTTCAGAGGTGGGAGCCGGGCTGGGAGTCGTTCGTGGACTTGCTCCTTTATCCGAGCGCCTTCATCTTGGCCGACAAACCCGAAGAAGCGGCCAAGTTCAAGCCGATACACCAGGTCTTGCTTGCCGGTAGCTTCCCCTTCGGCCTGGACAGGGAGAATAACCTGATCGTTCTCACCGCTTAGACAAGGTTGGACGCCTGATCTGTCGCCCTTACCAGACGCCGCGCGCATCTCTCGCACGCGGCGTTTTTGTTTACCAAAAAGGGCGCATGGCATGCGCCCCTACATTTGGCTACTGCCTATCTTAATTCACCACGTTGATCACGCCGCTCATCACCGAGTGGAGCGTGTCAGAATACTCGTACGATCCAACCGTGTTGAAGACGTGGGTGTAGCTCTGCTGGTAGTTCAACGGCTGCGAAGTCCAGCCGCTGCCGGCGACCTGGTGCTGCGCGCTGTCCTGGTTGGTCCAGGTCACGTTGTTGCCCTTCTTGATGGTCACGGTGCCCGGCACGAAGCCGTTCGACACGGTGCCGATCGAGATTACGATTTCGCCTTCGACCAATTGCTTATCGAGAGCGATGGTCGTGGTCTGGGTCATCACATCGTACGGTTTGTAATCGGCCGCGACCTGAAGCGGCTGGCCGACTTTGTAGTTGACGAAAAAGGCGTCCGCGATGTCATCGATTTGGTTCTTCCAAGCCAAGCCGTAAAGCGTCTCGGCCAATTCCTGGGTGGCTACCCAGCGCAGGATGCCGCCTTGTTCCACGGCGTAGACTTTGGGGTCGGTCGTGATTTTGACCATCTTCTTGCCCGGGCGATAGGTTATGTTGGAACGGGCGAGCGGGATGGTCGAGAGCAAGCCATCGGGAATCTGTTTGACTCCGGAGAAATCCGTGTACCAAGTAAAGTATGTCTTGGAGTTGGGGAAGACATAGCGACGGCCATCGGTACCGAAGTAATACACCGTATCGCCGGAACCTTTGATCAGATCGCCGGGAGCGAATGAGCTGGTCACTGCGGCTTGGGTCGCCATAGGCGCGAAGGCGAGGGCCAGGGTCGAGACCAAGGCCGCAAACATGGAAAGTTTCTTTAACATAAGGGCGTAAGAAAGAATTATTTTTTTAGGCTTTAGCTTATTCAGTATGCGTACAACCGAAAAAGATGTCAACCGCGATGAAGGTTTGCGTTTCCGCGAGCGTTACGGACGCACGGTTACGTACACCGGTGACGAGACTCCTGTGCTCGTAGCGCCGTCCAAGCCGACCGCGCTGCCGGTGAAGATGAGTGTGCTCGTGGCGTTCCAAGGTCCGGTTATCAGGGTGCAGGGCGCGGCACCGCTGCAATGCTTGAGCAGGGCCCCGTCTTTAAGCAGCTCGAGCTGCGCGATGCCGTTGGGGTCGGAAGCGGAGACCGTGACTTCAAGCGTATCGCCGACGTAGATTTGCGTGTTGGCGACTGCCACCGTGACCGTCGGTCCCGGATCGCCGACCGTGATGTAGCTCGTGACCGAGGTGTAAGTCCTTCCCAAGCTGTCGGTCAGCACGGCTTTGATCGGATGACTGGAGCCCATGCTCTTGTCCACGAAATAATCCGCGAATTTACAGACGCGTACCGAGACGCAGGATTTGACGTTGCTGTTATCGACGTAGAGGTCGATGCGCAGAGGCGCGATCGAGATGTCGGCTTCGCCGGTGAGCGAGTAGACGTCGCTCGGCGCGATTACGCTATGGTCCGGGGTCAGGGTAATCAGCCCGCTGTTGTTCGAGGCGACATTGACGGTCAGGATCTTGTCCAAGATTTGGTTGGACATCGTCGTGGCGCGCGCCCTCGCTTCATAGCTCGTCAAGGTGCCTGACGTCGGCACTTGCGTCGTGGCGCTGCAGATCCTGGACGTGCAAGTGGTTATGAGCGAGCTGTTGAAGAAGAGTTCGATCTTGAGTATGCCCGAAGTATCGCTGGCGTTCGCCGAAAGGGTCAAAGTGTCGCCCGGACTAGCATCGAGTTTGGAGACCGAGAAATCCAGGCTTGGGGCGGTGGGAGTCGTGCTGGTCGGCGCAGTCGGAGTGGTGCTGGTCGGAGTCGTGGGAGCGGAGGGCGCCGTAACGAGGGATTTATCGACGTTGATGTTGGTCACCGCCGCGCTCTCGGCTGCCGGGGCGTAATCAGCCGCTGATTCGATGGACGCTCCGATCTTGTAGTTGATGAAGAACGGATCAGGCAAGTCATCCACCTTCTGATTCCAATCCGCGCCATACAGCGCGGCAGCCGCGGCTTCGCTTTTGACCCAGCGCAGTTCGCCGCCTTTACCTACGGCGTAGGTCTTGGGATCGGTCGTGACTTTGACTAAGCGCACTCCGGGCCGATAAGTCACGTTGCCGCCCAGTGAGATGGTTTGCAGATCGGCCAGGGCGACGGTCTTTACGCCGGAAAAATCCTGATACCATGTGGCGTAAGTCTTGGCCGTGGGGAAGACGTAGCGTTTGGCGTCGGCGCCGTAATAATAGACCGCGTCACCCGGACCTTTTATCAGGTCGCCGGGCGCCAGGGTGGTGGCCGAGGCACTGGAGATGGCCGGCAGATTGAGGGCAAAGAGGGTGAAGGCGATGGCGATTGTCCGAGCGATGTTTTTCATAGACTTGGGATTAGACCTAAGTTTACCACTCCGGTGACCAATTTAATAACCAATAATCAACATCCAATAACCAATGATCGATTTGATGGCCGAACGAACTTGATTATTGGTCATTGATTATTTAAGCCTAGTATTCCAGTACATCGTCTCGACCCGTCGCGCGGCTTTTCCGTTTTTCACGCCGAAAGTCCAATGCGTGACCGCGGGCCAGCCGCGTGAGGACAGGTTGCTGACGGCTTTGTCCTTTCCTATAAAGAAGCCGATATGGCGATGGCCGCTGGTATAAAATTTGTTTCCGCCATCGTGCACCGCCTCCCAGACCAAGACACAACCGGGTTTTGGTTTTTTGATTCTCTTCCAGCCGGATGCCTCCATATCGCGGATGAGCCCCGTGATCGTCATGTGGCCGTGAGCGATCAAATCAAAATATTTCAAGATGAAAGACACGAAAAAAGCACAGGACAGGTTGCCTTTTTGCGTTATCTCCGTTTTCTTTCCGTCGATCTCGGCAAAAAAAGCGCGAAACATTTTGCTGCCCACGCTGCCACGGATGATGGCGAGATAGGAATCAAGTAAAAGAATCGTGTGCGGCATACCGGATTATTTCCACGGATCATCGGAAGGGCCGGAAAGTTCATTGAGGCTTTTGATTTTGACCGGATGCCCTGTGACGCCGCCCTGTTCTACGTTAACAGAATACTGCGGAGCTTCTGATTTAATAGTTTCGAAAATTATGGGTGATACTTTATCGTTAAACAAAGACAGGAGCAGAGTATCATTTTTTCGTAGGACATGAATCCCCTTAAAATAAATCGTTTCCTCTCCAGGGAACGCGGCGTCAATTTTTTGGTTTAGCACGTTAACCATCATGCTGTCTCCACTTGAGATTCCTTGTTTGCAGGCTGTATTGTCCACGAGCAGCAGCGACGAGGGCGTCGCGGGCATGAGCGCCATGTGGTCGCCGTGTACATAAGTGTGAGATCCCGGGATATGGGTCATGCCGTGCCCTTCATAGTTGATGTTGTAAGCGGGTATATTCAGGGAACGGAGTAGCCCTGCCAAGACAATCACTGGCTCATGGCAACCTCCGATACGTTCATCGAAATACCTGTCCAGGTTGCGTGGGATGAAAATATCAAAACCCGTTCCCAGATGGAACTTCTTCTCTGAATCCGGACGACCGTCGGAATATCTATCCCAATCCCAAACGGTCCCATCTTGATCGGTGTAAGTATGGGTATTGTTGGATTTAATCCAGCGGATTGAATTTATTAGTATTTGGTTCTTATTCGGAGAAGCCATTTTTTTGGCCAGCGCATAAAGTTTATAAGACGCGTCCAACTCCAACTGAACCTCGGGGTAAACTTCCATTGGCGTCGAACTATAAATAGCGTCTTGTGACGAGGGTTTGGGAACCGCGACTTGGTTTTCCGCAGCCAGATATGGATCGTATAATAAAGCCGCGGTCTCCTCGAGCGAATAATCCTTCAATGACCAGGGCACGACCTGATGTTTTTCCACCCACAATGCATGGACTATTCGGATGATCAAGACTTGGTGTTGTACGGGTACTCCGGCCAATCGTTCCTTTAAGCGAAACTCTTCCTCGACATTGCCAATGTCGGCGTCGTAGGTATTTTCCAAAACGTCCAATACCAGGTGTAGGCCGGTTTCATGGCCTTCTTTGTTGGTAACGAAGGATATTTTTTCCAAATAATCTTTATACGGTTTTAAGCCCGGATAATTTTCGAACATCAATAGGTAGTCTCCTTTAGGTTCTTGCTCTGATTTTGTGCCCGAATCGTAGACTTCATCCGAACCGAATTTTTTCGCGTCTCCGCATCCCGCAATAAGACCCGCAGCAGCTACTATGCTTACGGTTTTTTTTATTTTTTCAAAGCGCGGCTTGGGCTGGCTCGGTTGGTATCTGAAGGGATTGTTTTCCATAAAATCAAAGTTTTTGTAATGCGCTGTAGGCCTTCCCCGGATCTTTTGCTTCGAAGATTGCACTGGCGACGCAAAAGCGCGTCACGCCGGCGGCTTTGAGTTTTGGGATCGAGGCTTTGTCCACGCCGCCGTCAAAGGCGAGGGCGATGTTCGGCCAGCGTTGGTGGATGGTGCGCGCTTTTTCGACGGTCTGCGGCTTGAGGCTTTGTCCGGAGGCGCCGGGCTCGACGCCTAAGACCAAAATCTCATCCACTTCGGCGGCATATTGCTCGAGCGCTTCGAGCGGCGTGGCAGGCGAGACGGCCAGTCCCGCTTCCTTCCCCGCGGCTTGGCAAAGGCTCACCAATTCAAGATGGTCAGCTTCCGTTTCCACGTGCCAGATGAGGCGCGTGACGTTAGCGGTGTTGACGCCTTCCTTCACGTATTTTCCCGGATCTTCGACCATCAGATGAAGCTCGAAATTTTGCTCGGGAAATTCGAGCAAAGTTCCGGCGCGATACCAAGATCCGTTGGCCGTGAAGAATCCATCCATGACGTCGATTTGGATGAGCGGCGCGAGGCCTTTGACGGCTAAGATTTTTTCGCGGAACGAGTCTTCGTCACTGGCGAGTATCGCTGGGATGATTTCTGACATAGTTGTAATTATTCTTTTCGTCATCCCAGCGAAAGCTGGAATCCACGGATTTCTGACATCGCCGCTCGGCCTCTGTGGTTTAATCAGAGCTGTCATTCTTGAGGCCGTCTGACGGCCGAAGAATCTTCCGATTCCTTAAGGTATAGGAAGATCCTTCGCGGAGTTTACCCCGCACTCGATGCGGGGCTCAAGGATGACATTTGCTTTATATGACGAATACTATCCTAATTGCTTGATTCGTCTTTTATGCCTCTCTGCGCCAGACGCATTCGTCTTCAAGAAAGTCTCGACTAGCTTCTGCGCCGTGGCGACATTTTGTCTCCAGCCCGACAACGTCAGCACATTCGCGTCGTTGTGTTCGCGCGCCAGCTTGACCGTCTTGGCGTCGAAAGCGTCGAAAGCGCGCACGCCTTTTTGGCGATTCGCCGCGATGGCCATGCCGATTCCCGAACCGCACACGAGCACGCCGCGCGCCTCGGGCGCCGCCACCACGAGCCTGGCGACTTGCGCGGCGACCTTGGGATAATCATCGCCCTTCCTATATCTAGGTGAAAGGTCGTAGATCTGCGGCCCGTCGGGAATCTTGAGCAAAGCTCGTTTCAAAGCTTCCTTCAGCTTATATCCGGCGTGGTCAGCGCCAATGAAGATAGTCATTTTTTTCATGGCTTGAAGTGTATCTCCCCTTGACGAAATGGGCAAAAAGTGCTAGATTCAGCAGTCGAATGGAAAGTCGCGGAATTCCCCGCGGCTGGTCGACTAGCGCACTTTGGAGGCAACGATGAGGTTCTATTTTTTCCGTCACACGATGAAGAAAGCTGATGGCTCGATCTCTCCCGAAGGTGCTGCATTGGCCGAGACGGTCGGCACGGAACGTCTTGGCGGTCGCGACGTCGAATTCATCATGGTCTCGCACCAACCACGGACGGAGCAGACCGCTCGCGCCATGCTGAAAAACGCAAATCTGAAGGAAGCTGACATCGTCTTGCCGTTCGTCGTCGATGCGCTCGATAGTCCTGACACGAAGGAGTGGATTGAATACATCCAGGCCACGGAAGGCAATCTGGATCAGGACCATCCCTTTGTCGCCGACGAAGCGGAACGCATGAAGGAAGATTTCCTGGATCTCGTCGGCGTGATGCCCGAAGACGGCAACTTCGTGGCCGTTGGCCATGCCGGCATGCTCGAAGCGCTCATCGAAGAACTCACTGGCGTCATGCTCAAGCCCCTCCGCGAGTGCGAGGGCGCGATCGTCGACCGCGTGAACGGCAAGTTCCAGCTCGTCGAGGAGCTCCGTCGCTAGTCCTACCTGCAAAAGCCCGTCTGGTACCTCAACCGGACGGGCTTCTTCTGAATCAAAAAAAACGATCAGCTCCGTTTAGCCCGGAAGGTTTGACGAAATCGCTCCAAAACAGCATGATAGACGCACAAAAATATGGCGCAGGATAAACAGCAACGAGACGACAAGCAACCAGCAACCAGCAACGAGCAACCAGGGCGCGAGACGAATCGGCCTGATTTCCCCAAGATGGAGGAAGAAATGTTGGATTTCTGGAAGCAGCAGCATGTCTTTGAGCGCTCCATCGAGGAACGGCCGGAGAATAAGACCTTCGTCTTCTATGACGGCCCGCCGTTCGCCACCGGTCTGCCGCACTACGGCAACTTGCTTCAGTCGGTGATCAAGGACACGGTGCCGCGTTACTTCACCATGCAAGGTTATCGCGTGCCGCGCCGTTGGGGTTGGGATTGCCACGGTTTGCCCGTCGAGAATCTTATCGAAAAAAGCCTCAAGCTGAATTCCAAGCGCGACATCGAAGCGTATGGCATCGAAAAATTCAACGCGGCTTGCGCCGAGTCGGTCATGGAGTATACGGGCGAATGGAAAAAGTATGTGGACCGCATCGGTCGCTGGGTGGAATTCGAGGACGCCTATCGCACCATGGATCCTCCCTACATCGAATCGGTGTGGTGGGCTTTTTCGGAATTGTGGAAAAAGAAATTGATTTATCAGGATTTACGCGTCTCGCTGTTTTGCCCGCGCTGTTCGACTCCGCTCTCCAACTTCGAGATCGCGATGGACAACTCGTACGTCGACGCCGAGGATCCGGCGGTCACGGTCAAATTCAAACTCAAAGGCGAAGCCGACACCTACTTCCTCGCTTGGACCACCACGCCCTGGTCGCTTTTGGCTGACGTGGCGCTGGCCGTCCATCCTGAACAGGTGTATGCGAAAGTGCGCATGAGCGACAGCGGCGAGACTTATATCTTGGCGGAGAAGCTCATGTCAAAGGTATTCAGCCAATTCTATCCGCTCACCGACAGCGCGCCGGGATTCGAAGTGCTCGAGACCATGCAGGGCGTGCAACTCACGGGGCTGGAATATGAGCCGCTCTTTCCGTTCCCGCCCGAGGATTTGGCGCGCCTGACCAAACGCGACGGCAAGAACATCTACCGAGTCATCAGCATGGAGTATGTCACGATCGAAGACGGCACAGGCATCGTGCATACCGCACCGGCGTTCGGCGAAGACGACTTTCAAGCCTCGAAGGTGCATGACCTGCCGGTCGTGGTGACCGTGGATGAAGAAGGCAAGCAGCTGCCGGAGACCGGCAAGTTCGCCAGTTTGCCTATCAAACAATCAGATTCCAAGATCAGCGACGACTTGCGCGCCCGCGGTTTGCTCTATCGCGATGAAAAAATCACGCACAGCGTGCCGGTGTGTTGGCGCTGCAAGACTCTGCTCATGTACAAAGCGCAACCCGCTTGGTTCGTGGACGTGACCAAACTCAAGCCGCGCATGCTCGAGACGGCCAAGAAGATCAATTGGCATCCCGAGACGTTCAAAGACGGGCGTTTCGGCAACGGACTCGAGACCGCGCCCGACTGGTGCATCTCGCGCACGCGCTACTGGGGAGCGCCTTTGCCCGTGTGGAAATGCGAAAAATGCGACCAACTCCAAATCTTCCCTTCGGTCGCGGAATTGGAAAAAGCCGCGGGGCGCAAGATTTCGAACGGCAAGCTCATGGACCTGCATCGTCCGGCCATCGATCAAGTCACGCTGGCCTGTGAGTGCGGCGGCGTCATGAAGCGCATCCCCGAGGTCTTCGATTGCTGGTTTGAATCCGGCAGCATGCCCTACGCCTCGGTGCATTATCCCTTTGAGCACAAGGATTTTTTCGACGCGAATTATCCCGCCAATTTCATCGCCGAGGGGCAGGACCAAACGCGCGGCTGGTTCTACACTCTGCACGTGCTGTCTTCCGCCATCTTCGGTAAACCGGCGTTCAAGGACGTGATCGTGACCGGCATGATCTTGGCCGAAGACGGCAAGAAGATGTCCAAGAGCCTCAAGAACTATCCTGATCCGTGGGACCTGATGCAGCGTCATGGCGCGGATACGTTGCGCTATTACCTTTTGTCATCGCCCGTGCTGCAAGCCAACGGCCTGAATTTTTCCGAAAAGGATTGCCTTGTGGTGCAGCGCACGCTCTTTGGCACGTTGTGGAACGTGCTGGCTTTCTACAAGCTGTACGCCGGAGCGGGCCATCCCGAGATCGTCAAACCGCGCAGCATGCACGTACTCGATCGCTGGCTCATGTCGCGCCTCACCGGACTCACGCGCGAGATGACGCATGCCCTGGATACCTACGACCTCATGGGCGCGACCCGGCCGCTGCGCGAGTGGGTGGATGACCTTTCGACTTGGTGGCTGCGCCGATCGCGCGAGCGCATCAAGAGCCAGGATGCCTACGAACGCGCCGATGCTTTGCGCACTTTGCGCGAGGCGTTGCTCGAGACGGCCAAGCTCATGGCGCCGGCCACGCCGTTTTTCGCCGATAAATTATATCAAGAGACGGCCGGCGCGAAGATGTCGGTGCATCTCGATAAGTGGCCCAAGCTGGACGAGCGCCTGTTGGACGAACAGCTCATGCAGGACATGACCTGGGCGCGCGCCGTCGTGACCGCGGGATTGGAATTGCGAGCGCGCCACAAGATTCCGGTGCGCCAAGCCCTGGCCAAGCTGACCATCCGCATGCGCGATGCCGCTCCGTCATCCCGCCTGACCCAGCGCACGGAACTCACGAATTTGATCAAAGACGAATTGAACGTGGAACAGGTGGAGGTCATGGCCGGTCACTCCGGTCCCGAGGAGTGGAGCGTCGAACTCGATACCGAAATAACCCCCGAACTCAAGCGCAAAGGTTTGGCGCGCGAACTCATGCGCCACATCATGAACCTGCGCAAAAAAGCTGGGTTGGCGCCGCAAGACGCGATCAAGCTCAAGCTGGCTTCTTCCGACCAAGGCACGCGCGATTTTCTCGAGGCACTGCTCCCGTCCGTCAAGGCGGCGGTCAATGCGCAAGCTGCGGACGTAGGGGAGTCGCTGGCGCCGCAAGACGCGCCGGAAGAATTGGAATTGGACGGACGAAAATTCTCGGCAGCGGTAGAAAAGAAATAAAACAAGCCCCGGTACAATCCGGGGTTTTAGTTTACGCATATTCCGGATCCATTCCCCATTTCAAAGGATTATCGAGGATGTATTTGCGGGTTTCGTATAGTTCGCGTTCATCGCGGATGACGCGTTCGTGATAATTGCGTTGCCAGAGTTTCGCGGTATCGTCGAGCGACATTTTGCGAGATATCGAGGTTGTTTTTGATTTGAACAATCCGACGAATGGAGCAATTGATTTTGATTGGCGTAGGGGCGCATGCCATGCGCCCTGTCCGAAATTCGATGGATAATCCGATCCAGGGCGTGTGGCACACGCCCCTGCGATCCAAATGATGAAATGGATGTGGTTCGGCATGATTATCCGTTCGTCCAATTCTATTTCGCGGCATATTTCAGCCGATATCTTCAAACGCGAATCAACCATTTTTCCCAATTCGTTCAAATTCACACGCCCATCTTCGATATTCCCGAACAAATGGCGTTTTTCGTGCGTGCATATCGTCACAAAATATGCGCCCGGGGTTGCATAATCGAATCTCGGTAATCTGATTGAACGGCGGTGATGCTCCTTATATATACCGCTGCCATTTATTTGAATTTTGGTCAACTTTATCTAATTTTACCCCCATTTCTTGACAAAATGCCCAAAATGCGTTAGCTTTGTCTGTTCCGGATGGTCCGGACGAACCTTCCAATTAAGGAGTCGACATGGGGTACGAAGACGTTTTGCCCGTAGTCATCGAAAGCGCTTTGCCGGGCATGAACGGCGACACCGTCAAGCTCCGCTACGAGCTGACTGATTGCATCGGCCGGGGCGGCATGGCGTCGGTCTATCGGGCCCGCGACCTTGACCCTCCTGGCTGGTATCGCGACGAGCACGGCGACGAACCGCGCATCGTGGCCATCAAGTTCCCCCATGACGAGATCATGGGTTCGCTTGATACGGTTATCCGTTTCCGTCAGGAAGCGGAACTCCTGCACTCGATCGAGCATCGTAACGTGGTGCGTGTCATCAACCTCGGCCAGGACCAGAATGGCCGCGCGTTCTACGTCATGGAGTTAATCGAGAACGCCAAGTCCATCGCGTCGGAGATTTTCTCCCGTAAGTTCCACGGCTCCGACCAGCAGATCGAAGGATCGCTGGTGCCGGTGGAACTCGTGACCGATCTGTTGCGTCAGGCGCTCGAAGCCCTATGTGCCACGCACGCCGCGGGTGTCGTGCATCGCGACATCAAGCCGGACAATTTCCTGCTCCAGCGCACGGCACAAGGACGGCGCGTGATTCTGACGGATTTCGGGATCTCCAAGGACACGACCAAGGCCGATTTGACGGCCGTGGGCAATGTCGTTGGCACGCCGCATTACATGGCGCCGGAGCAGACGCGTCAGTACATCATCCATCCGGTGACCGAAAAGCCGTGGGGCGTCGGTCCGTGGACCGACATCTGGTCGCTGGGCGTCGTGGCTTACGAACTCGTGACCGGCGAACTGCCGTTCACGGCGGACGTGGACAAACCAGGCCTCATCATGGCCAAGGTGGCGACGGACGGGATTCCATACACGCCGCTCGAGGAGTACGTGCAGCGACCTGATCCGGCGCTCAAGGAATTCATCGAGGTGTGCCTGGTCAAGATGCCTTGGGAGCGTCCCGGCGATGCGCGCGAACTCTCGCGGCTCTTGGGCAAGTCCAAGACGGCGCTCACCCTGTCGGTTCCTCCGCCGCACGTCGTGGACAAGTCCGAGATGGAGACGCCGCTCAAGCTCCCCAGGCCGTCCAGTGTAAGGGGATTCGAGGGGTTCTTGAACGGTGGTGGCGTCGCAGCTCCTATTTTTCTGGAGACTGAACCTGGCGTCGCAGCCACGCGCGATAGCAAGTCCTTGTGGACGGTATTCATCCTGCTCGGAGTATTGGTCGTAGCAGGTCTCTTCTTCTTTGCTTGGTCCATCGTGCATGAGGAGACCGGATCCGTGGCCTCGCCGAGCGCGCGCAAGCTGGTGCATTCGGCGCCGACATACACCGCGACGAGCGCCGAACCAAGCGTGACTCCGCCATCGGCGCCATCGGCGCTGCGCGAACCGGGGAGCGGTCCGGCGCGCGGCAGCAAGCTGCGTGACGCCTACGACAAGGGACTCGTGGCGTTCCAAGCCGGCAACTGTCGGCACGCCAGCATGGACATGAACATCGTGCTCATGGGCCATCCGTCCTTTCCTCCGCCGCTGCGCGTCTTGGGTGAATGCGCGCGCCGTGCGGGTAAACTTGAGGAGGCGCGGGATTACTTCCGCAAATACCTCGGCTACCAGGGCGTCGATCCGCTTCCGCCTGAAGCCCAGGCCATCCTCAAGTAATGGCGTGTAGGGGCAATTCATGAATTGCCCCTGCACTCCCCAGACATCAGCCCTCGGTCACGACCGAGGGCTTTTCCTAATGACAAACGTTGTCTGATTTTTTTTATTGTCATCCTGAGCGGAGCAGCAGCGTAGTCGAAGGACCTTTATCAGCACTCGATTTTGAGGCTCCTAGTCGATACCATGTCGTCACTTATAAAGGTCCTTCGACTCGCTTGAGGCTCGCTCAGGATGGGCTTAATGTACTTTTTGTGGTGCTAGCGGCACTTCACGCAGAACCATTCGAAGGCTCGTTGTCGATGCAGTCTGTTCATGCCTCGGTGGCTTCTCAGGAGTCCTTTGAACCGACT
>Ga0265296_1002265_pt1 | contig 19772 bp, 24 predicted proteins | sample MunlanPumphouse1_FD_189073 | JGI IMG/M metagenome (GOLD analysis project Ga0265296, IMG submission 189073) | Groundwater microbial communities from a municipal landfill in Southern Ontario, Canada - Pumphouse #1 | ecosystem: Environmental > Aquatic > Deep subsurface > Groundwater | place...
TGGCGAGGAGGGGGAAAAGAAAATCAGATTTAATGCTGAAAGGCATATAATGCTTGATGAGGCCAAAAAAACAAAAAAAGACATTATGGTTGGTGACGAAATTGAATTTCCGCTCGAGACCCACGAGGATTTTGGTCGCATTGCCGCCCAGACTGCCAAGCAGGTTATTATCCAAAGAATTCGTGAAGCTGAGAGGGAGGCAGTTTGGAATGAATATAAAGATAAAGAAGGCGAACTAGTAAGCGGCATTATTCAGAGAATCGAACCTCGTAATATTTTTGTTGATTTGGGGAAGACCGTTGCTGTTTTTCCAAAGGAAGAACAGGTATTTGGCGAAAGATATTTTGTCGGTACCAGAATGAAATTTTATATTTTGTCGGTTAATTCCGACCCCAGAGGGCCGGGCATAGTTTTATCGCGTTCTCATCCAAAAATGATTTCCCGGCTTTTTGAACTTGAAGTCCCTGAAATTGGCGCCGGCACGGTTGAGATTAAATCAATTGCCCGCGAAGCCGGCAGTCGCACCAAAATCGCTGTAGCTTCAAATGAAGAAGGAATTGATCCGATTGGCTCTTGCATTGGTCAAAAAGGCACCCGGGTGGCAGCTGTTATTTCAGAAATTAGCGGCGAAAAAATAGACATCATTGAATGGTCGGAAGACCCGGACGTTTTTGTTTCTAATGCTATGTCGCCGGCCAAAGTGACGAGAATTGAAATCGCGCCCCGTCGGCACATGGCAAAAGTTTATGTTCCTGAAGACCAGTTGTCTTTAGCAATTGGCAAAGCCGGCCAAAATGTTAGGTTAGCTGCCAAATTAACCGGCTGGAAGATTGATGTGGTTGGGGCGACTTTAACCGCCGAAGGTCTCAAAGAAGGTAAAAATTTGGAAGACTTGGAGGGCGTTGGAGAAAAAACTGCGGAAAGTTTGCGCAACGCCGGATTTAACACTCCGGAAGATATTTTGAATTCAACAGTTGATAATTTAACTAAAGCAGAAGGTATTGGAGAAAAAACCGCCGAAAAAATTTTGGAAGCCGCCAAAAAATTGTGTGGATAGTTTGTTTGGCTATTTTGTTGTAGAATTATAGATATGAGTTGTCCCGCAGTTGCGGGATGCTCATAAATTTATGGCAGAAGGCCAGGGTTTTATAAATGTTGAGAAAATTGTTGGTCAGCTTGATATTAAACCAAATATGACGATTGCCGATTTCGGCGCCGGTCATGGCTTTTTTTCTGTTGCTTTCGCTAGAAAAGCGGGGCATTCCGGTCAAATTTTTGCCATTGACATTTTGCCCCAAACCTTGGAAGCAATACGATCTAAAGCGAAACTCGATGGCCTGTTTAATATAAAAATAATCAGGGGGGATTTAGAAAAGCCAAACGGTTCCACCCTTGGAGACGCGAGCTGCGATATGGTTTTTATCGCTAATGTCTTGTTTCAGGTTTCGGATAAACTCGAATTGATAAATGAGGCCTACCGCGTTTTGAAAAAAGACGGAGAATTAGCGGTTGTTGAATGGAAGCCCTATATCGCGCTCGGTCCCCAAAAAGAGCGTCGGCTTTTAGAAGAAGAGTTAAAACAACTGGTCATGTCAAAAGGGTTTGGCGAACCAAAACCAATTGATACCGGCTCGCACCATTACGGATTTGTTTTTAAAAAGTAAAAACATATGCAAATAGGAAATTATCAAATTACGAGAGTTCAGATAATAATGGTCAGCGCCGTTGTTGTTATTATTTTGCTTTTGGCCTCGGTTTTTTTTGGTATTTTGCCCGGTTCGCGGCCAACTAAACCGTCGCGGGTGACGCTTGAATTTTGGGGGCTTTTTGATGATTTAGCGATTTGGCAGCCAGTTTTTGATGCTTATAGAAAGAATAATGATACTGTTTCCTTTAATTATGTTCGAATGAATCCCGACACTTATGAGCAGGATTTAGTTGAAGCGCTGGCTTCCGGTAAAACGCCGGACATTATAATGTTTCGCTCTTCGTGGCTTGCCAAGCACGGCAATAAAATTTCTTCTCTTCCCGAAACGGTAATGACTTTGAGAAATTTTCAGGAAGTTTTTCCCGATGTTGCCACTGTTGATTTTGTCCGCCAGCCGGCGGATAAAATTTACGCCCTGCCGGTTTGGACCGATGTTTTGGTGATGCTTTATAACAAAGATTTGTTTAACACTGCCGGCATTGCGACACCGCCGAAAACCTGGGACGATTTTATCAAGGTCGTTCAAAAATTGTCGGATAAAGATAAATTCGGCAATTTAACGAAATCCGGCGCCGCCATTGGCACGGCTAATAATGTTAATAACGCAGCGGATATTTTGAGTTTATTAATGCTTCAGGTCGGCACTAAAATGATTAGCGATGACGGCAAGGAGGCGGCTTTTGATGAGTCAATCACAGCCGGGAGCTCAACCTATAGACCCGGAGAATCGGCCTTGCGATTTTACACCGATTTTGCCAGCCCCAAATCCAACTCCTATACTTGGAACGACAAACTTCCGAATTCTTTTGACGCTTTCACTTCGGGCCAGACGGCAATTATTTTTGATTATGCCGTAAATATTCCGCGCATAAAACAAAAAGCTCCGAATTTACGCCTCGGTATCGCTTCAGCCCCTCAACTTGCCGATGCGACCAAAATTGTTAATTATGCCGATTTTTGGGGCTATAGCGTCCCCTTGGCATCAAAAAATCCTGAAGCCGCTTGGAATTTTCTGGTTTTTTTGACGAGCAAAGATATAAACAAATATTTTTCCAATGCGGTTTTAAGGCCGGCCTCAAGGCGCGATGTTCTTAGCGAAGAGCAGACATCGCCCGATCTCGGAGTTTTTGCCGACTCAATTTTATCAGCAACTAACTGGTATCGCGTTGATCCGCCGGCAATTGACAATATCTTTAAAGATATGATTAATTCTGTAGTTTTGGGAGGCGTTAAATCGGCTGACGCCATTGACGATGCGGCGGCAAAAATTACATCATTAATGAGAAATAAATGAACCTTGATTTTTTACGAGGAATAGTGCCATGCGGAACCAGTTATGCCAATCGTGCCTGCACGATTTGCGATTTTTTTGTTCTTATCCAGAATATAATTAACTTTTTCCTTTTTGTGTTGGCGCCGCTGGTGACGCTTGCGGCAATTTATATCGCCTTTCTTTTTATGTTTTCCGGCGGCTCGCCAGCCAAAATCACCGAGGCCAAAGGGAAATTATGGCTTGTAATTATTGGTATTTTTTGGGTTTTGGGTTCTTGGCTGGTACTTAACACTATTTTAAATATTGTTGCCAATCCAGCCGTTTTCCCTTGGCCCTGGAATCAAATTAATTGTATAGTATAATATAACTATGAAAACTTTATTGATTTTTATATTATTTTCGGCTATAGTATTAGGTAATGGTGAATTAGCGGCGGGTATTACGATTCCCAATCCTTTAGGAAGCGGCGGAAAAGACATCCCGACTCTGATTGACACAATTGCCACCTGGCTTTTGGGGATTGGCTCAACTATTGCGGTTATAATTGTTATTTGGGCGGCGTTTCTTTTTATGACCAGCGGCGGCAATCAAACAAGGGTGACCCAGGCGCGCCAAACTCTATGGTATGCTATAATTGGATTAACGGTTTTGCTTTTAGCCAAAGGCGTCACCTTATTTATCCAAAATGTTTTAAGCGGCCAATTTTAATAATAATTAATAATTAATAATTAATAATTAAATTATGAAGAAAAATATTTTAAAAAAAGCAGGCATAGGGATTGCGCTGGGCCTTACGCTTCTTCCGTTTCTGGCGTTAGCGCAAGTGGGCCAAGTGCCGGGGCCGATTATTACGAGTCCGACCCAAATTAGTGATTTAGTTCAAAAAATACTAAACTGGGTTGGGGGCATTGTTATGACTATCTCTTTAATTATGCTTCTTTGGGCAGCCATTCTGTTTCTTACCGCAGGCCAGAGCGAAACAGCGCATAGTAAAGCTAAGAATGTTCTGATTTATGCCATTGTCGGTATTGCTGTTGCTATCTTGGCCTTTTCAGTTCAGCCGTTTCTGACAACAATTCTGGGCAGACAGTTTTAAGCGGAAAATTAATCCCCCACCCTTCTTTTTGAAGGGGTGGGGGACAAAAACACCCCCGCCAGTTGGCGGGGGTGTTAGCGCGCCCGTGGCGGAACTGGCAGACGCGCAAGGTTTAGGACCTTGTGCCGCAAGGCGTAGAGGTTCAAATCCTCTCGGGCGCACAAAAAAAACACCCCCGCATGCGGGGGTGTTTTTTTATTCTTCGTGGTGTTTTATTTCAATCTTTTTGGTCTTTATTTTTTCCGATTTTGGCAATTTTATTGTAAGTACTCCGTTTTTTAAAGTGGCAAGCGATTTATCGGTTTGCACATCAACCGGCAAGATTATTGAGCGCGAAAAGGCTCCCCAATAGCATTCTTGGTAGAAATAATCATCTTTGCTTAACTCTTCGTCGGCTTCCCTCCTGCCGCGAATAGTCACCATATCATTGGTGATGGCGATGTCTAAATTTTCCGGCTTAACTCCCGCAATTGTCGATTTAATAACAATATCGGCCGGCGTTTGGTAGACGTCGATAGAAAGCTGTCCCTCAGTCTCACTCGGCGTCCAATCAATATTTTTTGATTCGCCTTCCGTTCCTTTTGAATCTGGCATGATTTTATTTTTATCCTGCCCCCGGCTTATGGGGCCGGTTAATTTTTCTAAAAAAGACATAGATTTAATCATCAACGAATATCGATTTTTTAGTTCCCTCCCTGATAAGGGAGGGTTAGGGTGGGTTTTCCCTTTATCTTTAATAAAACCCCCTTTCATTCCCCCTTATCAGGGGGAAACGCTCTGATTCGTTATTGGTTGATGCGTACATTATATTTTATTTTCAACTACTTCGTCAATGATGACTTGTTGATAAGTTTTGTAGTGTTTTAAGCGGTTGAACAAAAAGATTACTAAAGCCGCGGCCGCTCCGAGAATAACGCCGGTTAAAATTAAGGGAACATATTCGTTATTTTTAACTATCAGAAAATTGTATATCCCGTGAAGGAACGTGGCTAAAAACAGTCCCCAGATAATAAAAAGAGGATTTCTTTTTATAAAATAAAATTTAGCAAAATAATAACCGGAAATTCCAGAGGCCAAACCATGCAGGGCCACGGCGCTGATAAATCTCATTGATATAAAATTAAAAGCAACACCAAAATACCCCGGAGCGCCGATCGGAACAAAGGAAAAAATAGCAAAGACATTTTCAATGGCGGCAAAACCTAAGGCTGCGACAATCACATAAATCATGCCGTCAACCGGTTCGTCCAAAACCGGATTTTTGTTTAAAGCTAAGTGGACCGCGCCGTATTTTGCCACCTCTTCAACTAAGGGGGCGATGATAAACATTAACAGTCCGCTTTCCAAAGAAACGGCAATAAAAAAATTAAAAATCTTGCTTAAAGCCATCTCTAAAGAAATAACAAGAGGCGCTAAGACAACTCCCATAAGAAAAATAATAAAAAGCCAATAGCGCGGCTCCGGATGGGGATCTTCTTTTAAATAAAAAAACAACCAAATCAAACTCGGTAAAACCGCAAGAATCAAAACCGATATTAATGAAGTCGGGTCTTGCTGGAACATTTTAATTGGGCCAGTTTTCAATCAATAACAATTTTTTGTTCTTAATCGGTAAATTTTGATAAATTTCTTCGGTGATAAACGGCAAAAATGGGTGGAGAAGTTTTAGCAGATTTAGATGCACATACAAGAGGACATTTTGGGTTTGACCCCCACCCTTCTTTGAAGGGCGGGGGTTTAATTTTTCATTGGTCAATTGCTTTTTTGCCGTTTCTATATAGATGTCGGCGTATTGGTGCCAGAAAAAATCGTAAAGGCGGCGGAGAGCTTTTCCAAATTCATATTTTTCTATATTTGTTCCAATTTCTTTCTGAAGTTTTTTGAGCCCATTCAATATTTTCCTATCTGCCGCTGTCAAGTTTTTATTTTTCCGCGTTAAACTGCGTAATTTATCCGCGTTTGTCTGCGATGGTTTGTTCAGAAGAACAAACCGTGTAGCGTTCCAAATTTTATTGCAGAATTTCTTGCCGGCCAAAATGTCATCTTCCCCAAAACGCATGTCCTGGGTCTCAGAAATTTGCCAAGCTAAGCCAAAACGCGTGGCGTCAGCGCCATATTTTTCCACTAATTTCAGCGGATCGATTCCCGTGCCCAAGGATTTAGACATACGCTGGCCCTCTTTAGTGATGACCGTGGCATGAATGATTACGTCTTTAAATGGCAGCTTCTTGGTTAATGCCGCTCCGGAATAAACCATGCGCGCCACCCATAAATTTATAATGTCGCGAGCCGTGCTTAAAACATCCGTCGGATAATAAGTTGCCAGATCTTTTGTTTTTTTAGGCCAGCCCAAAACCGCGAAGGGCCAGAGAGCGGAGGAAAACCACGTATCTAAAACGTCTTGACTTCTTACGAATTTCGCATTGCAAAATTCGCATTTTGGCTCATTAAGTGAGACAACATATTCTTTGCATTTAATGATTTCTTTTTCGCGGCCTATTTTCGGAACACATTTCGGTTCATGGAACCAGACCGGAATCCGATGCCCCCACCAGATTTGGCGCGAGATACACCAATCGTGAGCATTTTTTAGCCAATCCAAATAAACTTTTTCCCAGCGTTTGGGATGAAATTTAATTTTGCCGCTTTTAATCGGCGTCATGGCGAGTTTTGCCAATTTCTCCATTTTTACAAACCATTGCTTGGAAGGAATCAGTTCAACTATTGAGCTGCAACGGTAACATTTAGGGATCGAATGAGTGTGATTCTCTATTTTTTCTATTAAATTTAGCGCGCTCAAATCCTCCACGATTTTTTTTCGCGCTTCTTCAATTTTCATGTCTCGGTAAATCTCGGGCGCGTTGGCGTTTAGGCGACAGTGTTCGTCAATCACCGAGATTATCGGCAGATTGTGATTCTGACCAATTTGCCAATCAACCAAGCTGTGCGCCGGTGTTACTTTTACTGCGCCGGTGCCAAAATTAACGTCAATCGCCCGGTCGGCAATTATTGGGATTTCCCGATTCACCAGAGGCAACATAACCTTCTGACCAACCAATTTTTTATAACGTTCGTCCTTTGGGTTCACTGCCACGGCTGTATCTCCAAGCATTGTTTCCGGTCGCGTGGTCGCTACCACCAAATAGCTTACCGCTTTTGGCTTATAGCTTATGGCTTGAATCAAAGGGTACTTAATAAAATATAGTTTCCCTTTTTCTTCTTTATGCTCAAGCTCTAAATCAGATAAACTTGTCTGGCATCTCGGGCACCAATTTACCACGCGCTTGCCCCTATAAATCCAACCTTGATTGTAATATTGAACAAACGCCTCAAGTACCGCGGCGCTGTAATCTTTATCCATGGTGAATCTTGTGCGTGACCAATCGCAGGAAGCGCCTAGCCGCTTTAGTTGATCCAAAATTTTATTGCCGTATTCATTTTTCCATTTCCAGACCTCTTCCACAAACTTTTCCCGGCCCAAATCAAAGCGAGTTTTGCCTTCTTTTCTTAATTTCTTTTCCACCATGCTTTGGGTTGCAATGCCGGCGTGATCAGTGCCCGGCACCCAAAGGGTTTTAAAACCCGCCATTCTTTTGAAGCGAATTAAAATATCTTGAATGACAACATTTAGCGCGTGGCCCATATGCAAAGAGCCCGTCACATTGGGCGGCGGGATAGTGATAGTAAACGGTTTTTTGGCGTTTTTTAGGCTGTCGGGGTTAAACACTCCGCTTTTCTCCCAAATCTTATAAATACGCCTTTCCACTTTCTCTGGATTGTAAGGAGAATCAAACTTCATAATTTAAGATTAGCATTTGCTTCTATTTTTTTCCATGAATCTTTCACCGGTTTTTTTTGAATATAATTGAAATAACCGGCGGCCGCAATCATTGCCGCGTTGTCTATCGTATAAGGTAAGTCGGGAATAAAAAAGGGGATTTCAAACAGCTTGAGTTTTATAGCCATCTCTTCGCGCAGTTTTTTATTCGCTGAAACACCGCCGGCAATCATTACGGTTTTGGGGTTTAAATTTTTAACGGCTTTCACAGTTTTGGCCGTCAAAACATCGACTATGGCATTTTGAACTTCGGCGGCCATCGCCGGCCTGATTTCTTTGGCTGGGTATTTTTTTATTAAATCATTATATAAATAAAGAACTGCCGTTTTTAGTCCTGAAAAAGAAAAGTTGTAATCTTTTGAATTAATCATTGGGCGCGGGAGTTTAATAGGTAGTTTGTAGTTTGTAGTTTGTAGTTTGTTTGCTTCGGCGGCAATGGCGGGACCGCCAGGGAAACCCAATTCCAAAAGCCGGGCGGTTTTATCAAAGGCCTCGCCGCCGGCGTCATCCAAAGTTTGACCGATAATTTTATATTTTCCATAATCACTCATCAAAACCAATTCGGTATGCCCTCCGGAAACTACCAAAATTAAAGCCGGAAACAATGATTGATTCCGGGAATCAATCATTTGTAACCAATTAGAGTATATATGCCCTTCAATATGGTTTACTCCGATTATGGGTTTCCGAAACCTATAAGCGAGAGCGCGGGCAGTGTTGACGCCTATTAGAAGTGACGGCATCAGACCGGGGCCTCGAGTTACGGCGATTAATTCAATTTTATCGGGTTTGGTTTTTGCGACGCGAAGAACTTCTTTTATTGTCGGGATAATTTTTTCCAAATGAGCGCGGGAAGCGAGATTGGGTACAATGCCCCCGAATTTTTTATGAATCGCGACTTGAGAATATGAAATATTGGCCAAAACCGAGAAGGACGGCTTAGCGAGCCCGCCTTTAGCTTCAATCACCGCCGCGGCGGTGTCATCGCACGAAGTTTCTATGCCTAAGATATACATATATAAGTAGCCCTAACGGGAATCGAACCCGTGTTTACGCATTGAAAGCGCGCCGTCCTGACCACTAGACGATAGGGCCATAATCTATGTATTCTATTTAATTTTTTAACTTTTGGCAACTTTTGTGTTATAACGAAGGATAAGTAATTATGGAAAAAGATTTTTATTTGGGCATTGGTAGGGCTTCAGAAATAACCGACAAAAAAGAACGGCGCATTTATCGTTTCTTGGAAATTCTTCCTGGGCTCTTATCCTGGCTGACGCTTTTTTTAATCTTTTTATTTTCGTGGCTGCTCCCTTTCTGGATTGCTGTTTTTATTATCGCCTTTGATGTTTATTGGTTTTTTAAAACAATTTTTTTGTCGCTTCATATGCGTTCGGCTTTTAATAAGATGAAAATTAATTTAAAAAAAAATTGGCTAAAAGAGTTGGATAAAGTTACGGTCGGTTCAGAGATTTTGGGGGAAGTTAAATGGCAGGATATATACCATTTGGTAATTTTTCCGATGTATAAAGAACCGCTTGAAATTGTCAGATCCAGTTTTTTAAGTTTAATGAAAATAAATTACCCATTAAATAAATTAATTGTAGTTTTGGCAATTGAAGAAAGAGGCGGCGAGACGGCTTTAAATATAGCCAAAGAAATGAGTCATGAATTCGGAAATAAATTTTTCAAGTTTTTAATAACAAAACACCCCGCCAACATTGCGGGGGAAATTGCCGGTAAAGGAAGTAATGACAGTTGGGCGATAAAAGAGGTAAAAAGCGAAATTATTGATGAACTTCAAATCCCATATGAAAGGATTATTGTTTCTTGCTTTGACGTTGACACTATGGTTCACTCTGATTTTTTTGGTTGCCTAACTTATAATTATTTATCATCAGAAAAACCGCTTCGTTCGTCATTTCAACCTATACCGCTTTTTACAAATAATATTTGGCAGGCGTCGGCTTTTGCCAGAATTTTTGCTTTTTCCACCACTTTTTGGCAAATGATTCAGCAGTCGCGTCCTGAACGCCTTATAACTTTTTCTTCGCAATCAATCGCTTTTAAATCGCTGGCCGAAATTGGCTTTTGGCAGACCAATGTGGTTAGTGAGGATTCAAGAATCTTTTGGCAATGCCTTTTAAATTTTGATGGAAACTGGCAGACTATTCCTCTCTTTTTCCCGGTTTATATGGACGCTAATATTGGCGATACTTTTTGGCAAACCATGAAAAATCAATATAAACAAATTCAACGCTGGGCTTACGGAGTTGAAAACAACGCCTATTTTTTATATGGATTTTCAAAAAATAAAAAAATCAGCAAAAATAAAAAATGGCATCTTAGTTTTGTTATGATTGAAGGAGCTCATTCATTAGCCACCAATGCTTTGATTATTTTTTTGTTGGGGTGGCTTCCGACTATGATTGGCCGCGGTCAATTTTCGGGGACGCTTCTTTCTTATAATTTGCCGTATATTACCCGCCTGATTATGATAATGGCTATGGTTGGGTTGGTTTTTGTCGCTATCATCGCGACAAATCTTTTGCCGCCTCGCCCGCCCTATTATGGTCGTTTCAAATATGTCTGGATGGTTCTGCAATGGCTGCTATTCCCAGTTAATATGATTCTTTTTGGCTCTATTCCGGCTCTTGACGCTCAAACCCGCTTAGCATTCGGTAAATATTTGGGCTTCTGGAACACCCCAAAATCCCGTTCTTAAAAACAAAATCTGTAAGCATAAAACCGATCGGTTGAATACTCGCAGTTTTTATAGTAGGCTATTCAAATAAACTATTCAATATGAAAGGTTACCCAAATAGAGCTCCAAGATTTAAAATGGGTCCAGTAATGCAAAAGACGCTCCTTCTTATAGAAGGTGGATTAGTTTTAGGATTAACAAGGCGCCCGGACAGCTATTTTAAAATTCTTAAAAAAATGTCCAAAGAATGGCGAAAGATAAACGAGAGAGCCCTACGAAGCGCAATCCGCAAACTTTATCAATCAAAACTTATTGACTATAAAGAAAGCAATGACGGTACAGTTTTAATGACATTAACTAATAGTGGAAAGAAAAAAATTGTCCGATTCAACTTGGATTTTATGAAGATTAAAAAACCCAGATATTGGGATCATTTGTGGAGATTAATCATTTTTGATATCCCCGAAGAAAAAAGACAAGGAAGAAGAGCTTTGGTTGCCAAATTAAAAGAACTTGGATTTTGCCCCGTACAAAAAAGCGTGTTTATTTATCCGTTTGAATGCAAAAATGAAATTGATTTTATAACCGAGATTTTTAATTTAAGGCCATATGTGAGACTTTTTATTGTTAAAGAAACCGATATTGAACTGGATTTAAAAAACAAGTTCAATCTCTAATTGGTTAAATCCAAATAATCTGAAATTATCTTATAAATTACAAATATGTAAGTACAAAACCGATCGGTTAAGTACTTGTTTTTTGTGATTGCTGAAATTCTGTAAATTTTGCTTAAATAAAAAAGAAAAGCCACACAATATCTTGTATGGCATAATTTCTATCCTTATTATTATGTAATAACCTTTTCTTCCGGCGGGCGATTGTGGTTCTTGAGATCGACGAGTGTGTAAACTCGGTTTGACCAGAGGACGCCTTGAATGAAACCAAGCCAGCGGAACACTTTCTCCATACGTCTCTCATTAACAAACTCAACCATCTTATTGAGCATTCCATGACAATGGTCAAGTCCAATCTCGACATGATTGAGAAAGCCATCGTGCGGATAGTCAACCTTGCCGACGCCCCTCTCGATGAAAAGCCGACGGTAAGTTTCGACAACTTGCAAAACTTTTTCAGGTGTCATATTGCTCCTTTCCTGTGTTGGGAATAAACGAATTAAACCGGATATTCCAACTTGCATACCAAAATCATATTAGCGAAATATTAGGGAAAGTCAAGCCTGTATGATTAGAAAACATTAGTTTTTTGCGGTAATGTTTATTCCAAATGAATTTTATTTCTAAACTCCGAAAGCCGCGAGGAGAGAAGCGGGTATTTTTTTAATAGAGGGTCCGTATTAAGAATTTGTTTTGCCGCTTCGCGGGTTTCTTCAATAAGTTTTAAATCGGTTAAAGAGGCAATGGCTAAATCCGGCAGTCCTGACTGGCGCACGCCAATGAAATCGCCGGGGCCTCTGATTTCTAAATCGCGTTCGGCCAAATCAAATCCGCTTTGAGCCGATTCAATGGCTTTTAAACGTTCGTTAGTTTTACGGGATGGCGAATCGGTTAAAAGAAAACAATAAGATTGATGACCGCTTCGTCCCACCCGGCCTCTGAATTGGTAAAGCGAAGCCAAACCAAATCTGTCGGCTCCTTCAATCATCATCACCGTGGCATTAGGGATATCAACGCCCACCTCAACCACTGAAGTGGTTACTAAAATATTCAGATTTTTATTTAAAAATTCGGACATTATTCTTTCTTTTTCTTTAGGTCGGAGCCGGCCGTGCAGAAGCCCAATTTTTAGTTCGGGGAAAACCTTTTCTTGTAATCTTTCGTGTTCTTTTTTCACGGCCTTGGCGGATAATTTTTCCGATTCTTCAATAAGAGGGCAAACCACAAAAGCTTGTCGGCCTTTTTTGATTTCGCTTTTTATAAATTCATATGTCCAATCCCGTTTAGATGGAGGCACAATTTTAGTTATGATATTTTTCCGGCCCTTTGGCATTTCTTTTATCAAAGACAAGTCAAGATCACCCCAAATGGTTAAACCCAGCGTTCTTGGGATCGGAGTTGCTGTCATGGAAAGCAAATGGGGGATTATTATTTGTTGTTCGGCGCCCGTTGTGTGTTGCGCGAGCGTGGCTCGCTGGTTTACACCAAAACGATGCTGTTCGTCAATAATGACAAATGCCAGATTATCAAACTTAACATTTTTTTGTATTAAAGAATGAGTGCCAATGACGATTTTTATTTCTCCGCTGCCAACTTTTTTTATAAAATCGCTTTTTTTAATTTTTTCTTTGCCCATTCTGGCCTCGCTTGAGGTTAATAAGCCAATCGTTATTTTGAATTTTTGGAGCAGAGGAGAAATTTTTTCATAATGCTGGCGGCTCAAAATTTCTGTTGGCGCCATAAAAGCTACTTGATGGCCGTTTAAGGCGGCAAGGTAAGCTGCCATAGCGGCAACAATGGTTTTGCCACTGCCTACATCGCCTTCCAAAAGGCGATTCATCGGCCGGTTTCTTCCTATGTCCTGAATTATTTGCCAAGCGGCTTTTTTTTGGCTATCAGTTAATTTAAAGGGCAATTTATTAACAAATTTTTTGGCCATTTTTTCGTCAAATTTTAACACCGGCGCCATTTGCTTTTGGAGTTTTAAGCGTTCCAGTCCCATAAAAAGTTGAAGAACAAAAAGTTCTTCAAAAGCAAAACGCCTTCGGGCTATCTCGGCTTTTCCAATAGTTTCAGGAAAATGAATTTGGGACAAAGCCTGCCCCAAATTTGGCAAGTGATAAGTTTTTTTTAATTCGTTTGGCAAAACATCGGGGATTTGATTTACAAAACGAAGCAAGGGCTTAATGCCCAATCTTAACCAGCGGGAGGTGAGGCCGTATGTTTCGGGATAAACTGGTACTAGTCGGCCGGTATGAAGCGGTTCTTTTTTGTTGTTCCGCCAGCTGGCGGATTCACTGTAGCTCGTAATTTCATAGGCCGGGTTAGAAAAACAAAGTTGTTTTTTGTTTAAAACAACTTTGCCGGAAAGATTAAGCTGGCGGCCCGGCTTGAATTGGTTTAAAAGATAGGGCTGGTTAAACCAAACGGATTTAATCGCACCGCTGTTATCTTCGACAATTATTTCAGTTAAGACCAGGCGTCTTTTGAAAATCTGAATGTTTTTGGCATTTAAAATTGTTCCGTGAGCCGTGGCTTGGGAATTCGGTTTTAGGTCGGCAATTGGGGTAAAATTTGAAAAATCTTCATAGCGGTAAGGGAAATGATAAAGTAAATCGCGGGCAGTTTTTATTTTGAGTTTAGATAGTTTTTTAACTGCTGCCGGCCCGAAATATTTTATGTTTTGAATTGAAACGTCAAGAATAGATGCCATATGTCCCCTCGGTAGGAATCGAACCTACATCGCGAGAACCGCAGTCTCGTGTCCTGTCCATTGAACGACGAGGGGATTTTCGGCGTATATTGTACCTTAAAAAAATCTTTTTCTCAATAAATCTATCAACGATTCCTGCTCTTCGCTCTCCGGCAGATATTTATTTAAAATTATTCTTATTCTTGGTTCGTCATTATTATGAAAGGGCACTATTAAAAGAGGCGCTAAATGCCTCTTGTATCGCAAAGCCAATTCGCGCTCTTTGTCGGTCGTATTTTCTCCCCCTTCGGGGGATCCGCCTCTGGCGGGGAAAACCCAAAAAGATTCAAAACTGTCATAGGGATAGAATTTGCTTTCAATATATAATCCGTCATTGTCTAAGCGGAAATTAATAAGCTCCGGCTTTTTGTTTTTGCTGCTGTAAATAATGAATATTGCTAAAGCTATAATAATAATTAAGAGATAATTTTTCAGTAAAATAGAAAAAACAATAAGCGCGAACGCCAAAATTCCAAATGCCCAAAACCACTCGGTGGTTTTGGGCGTAAAATCCGGCTCTTCAATTTCCCAAATTATTTCGCTGAAATCAACGCCTGTTTCGGAAGTATTGTTTTCCGTTTGCACTTTAATTTTTACAGTTTCGTTTATCATTTTTATATTTTTACCTTGCTTTCTTAATGTTATATAAAAAGAATAAAAGATGCAAAAATTTGGTGGGCTTTTCTGTTTACAATTGACATAAATAATAAATTTGCTATTATAAAACCGTAATTGAATATTACAAAGGGAGGTAAATAAAGATGGAAAATGATGGAGGGTTTTTGGATCGGCTTCGTGAAGTAGTTCGTCGGAAAAAGGATGATGCGTGGGTGAGACTTTTCGATTCTGCTGCTCTCTACGGCGCGTCAAGCTGCCTTGCGGATGCTAGAGAAATTACTGATCCGGTTGAACAAGTAAAGTACCTTTTCAATCGCTTTGAGGATAAGGAAGCACATTTTAGGAACATTCCGTGGGCATGGCTAACTCATTGTATTGAAAAAGGTACGATTACAAAGATGCCAATAGAGGAGGATTGGACGACATGTCTTTTCATCCATCGTGCCAGGTTTGTGGGAGGCACTGAACTCGTCTTGCAGTTTTTATCAAAATTGTGAAAAGAGAAAGGAGGAGGGTGCTATGTCCAAATTTGAAGAAAAGGGGCGTCTTATTTTGACAATTCTTGACAGAATTAAGCCGATACCGGAGAGCGCGCCGGATGAAGTCAAGGATGCAATCGACACTGAAAGACAAATACTGGTCATGCGAGCCGGGTGGAATAATATGTCCATAAACGAGCTCCGAGCGTTGATTGCCAAGTAGTACATTTATTACGAAAGGAGGAATCCGATGGAACAGAAGCAAACGATAGAAAAAAATCGGATGAAAATTGCGATGAAGGTTGCCGATGAGTTAAAGAAAGGAGAAATTACCGAGGAAGCAGTAAAAAATTTTGCAAGGCTCATGGAACCGGAGACATTGAAAAAACTTTCATCCGGAACGCCTCATTTCGGGACCGCGCCTTTGCCCGATGATGACTGGTAAAACCTCTTTCAGTAATTAGCCACTAATCATATAGCAATATTGTTTGATTAGTGGTTTTTTCTTTCCCAAAAAAATTTCAAAAAGCGAAATTTCGCCTAACTCGTTTATGATTTCCACAAGCCATGTATGTTACAGTATTCTCTTGCTTCAATCTTCTCCGCTTTTATTTCAAATTCTGTTTCCGGTTTATCTCCCGGTTTTAAGAATTTTCTAAAAGACCTTCCATCGGCAAATATCTCAATCCACTCAATGTAATGTTTTTCTTCCATTGGATGAGGGATAGCGCCAACTTTTATTCTCCACCCAGTTTCTGTTTTCTCAATTATGGGCACATGTTTTTCTTGTCCGATATCTTCTGTTTTTTCTTTTAATAATTCCATTGGCTGGCCGCAACAGACAAGTTCGCCGCCTCCGACAGTTAAAACTTCAACTATATTCCCGCAGAGGTTGCATTTGTAGATTTGTTTTTGTTCTATCATAGTTTTTGCCTCCTTTTTAGTTATAGATTTCTATTTTATATATTTTACCATTTTTCCATCCGAAGTCCACGATTTCATATATGCTATTGAAATTTTTAGTCAAATATGCTATTATCTGCAAACAACTGAATATGAAGGGAGGTGAAGGAGACTTTATGCCCACGGAGAAATGGCTGGTCAAATGGAAGAAAAATCGGAATCATCGTAGCGAGGAGACCGTCTTCTCGCAAAGGAGAGCCATTACGTTAGCCGAGGAGAAAAGAAACCTCGGCTACAAAGTAACCGCAGAAAAGGTTCCTCGCCGGAGTCTCCGATAAGTGCAAGGCCCCACGACGCTATATAAGGTCGTGGGGCATTTTTTACGCTGTAGTTTTTCCCTTCTTTTTTAGAAAATATATGGCCCCGCCGATTGCTCCAAGTCCTGTCGCAATTCCACCGCCGATCGTTAAAATCTTTTTTAGTTTCCCACTTGTTTCTTCCAGCGTTTTTCCTTCCGTTTCTTTTTTAAATTCCTCTGCGATTTTGTCCATTTCTTTTTCATCTTCCTCGCTCTAGTTGCAGAAATTCTCAAGCGGTTTTATCACTTGTGGCCATTATTATCACCTCCCTTTTTAATTTTTTAAAGGACGAAGTGCGGGAGTAGTGGACGACGTTAGGACCTATTTTCAGACCACTGCTGACCATCCCCTTATTCTTAAATTATCACTTAACGCAGCTTTTATCAAAAAAAAAGCGGCTTGATATTATCGCACCGCTTCATACAGAACTCGATAAAACTAATCGTCGCCACCTTGCCATCCCGAGGTACTGTAGCCCCTACTAATATTACTACGGCTTCCACCTTGCCAGTCACCAGAGTTACTAGAATAGAAAAAACTAACAGAGTCATTCTTGATACGAACTTGCTCAAGTTTGTTGTTGATAGTCATCGGATAATCGCCGTCTGGGAGTTGGCCTTTACTGAAGAGAGGATTATCGGTTGTACCGCCTGAGGGGGTAAAACCATAGACATCCCTGAACTGACGTCTGATCTCCCTAATGGAAGTTATTACGTCCGCATGCATTTCAACCCTCCTTTTCCTTGAAGTTGGTTTTTAATGGGATAATAGCACTATGCTACTATTCCGAACTGTGTTGCTATTATATAGCAAAAATATAACTTATGTCAATAGCGGTGTGTCGCGGTCTAGAACCACACCAATGTGAGCATTATAGGGCTTTTTTGGCTATTTTTCCAGAGGGCGGTTTGATAGGAGTCGGTCTGTCTCATTTTTTGTCTTTTGTGAGGGAAATGAGACAAATGAGACACTGGAATAGTGTCTTATGCTATGTCTTAATTATATTGACTAAAATAATAAATTATGCTATAATTAAAGTGTGCTATAATTAAAGCACAAACTGATATAGCGGGATGCTATATCAAAACTGTGGCGGGAAGCCACAAGGAGGTCTGTCATGAAAGAGGCATTGTACGCAAGGATCGAAGCTTTTCTCAGGGAGTTTCCATTCGTCGGTCAGTATGTCCGGATTCACGGGTTCAGTAAGCGACCAATAGTTCAGAGGATTGATCTCGATCTTATGGATCGCTATGGCTGGACAGATGCCTGGACTCGGGGAAATCGGTGCAGCGAAATGGGAAGCGTCCGTTTCATGCTGATCGGTACTGACGGACAGGAACTGAGCGAGGCCAAACCGCACGACGTGGTGAAGCCAAAATTCAGCCTCTGGCGTGTCAGCACTTGGTTTCGCCAGGATATTGATGGCGAAACCGTGTACGAAGCGATTCAGAAGTTGGACCCGAATCGAGTGAGGTATGTGCTCGAGATCAAGGACCTCTTCGGCGGTTCCCGTGAATGCGACTTCGATCCAGACTTCGGTATCGAGGTCACTCTGCACAAAGTTCCTTCCGGTAGATCTTTCTCGGAATGGCTCGTCAAGATTCGGGAGATCGCCACCAAGGAGCTCCAAGGCGAACTGACTAAGGTCAATATGGACTGAGTAGACCAACTGCTTGAACCCGCCGGAACATCGGCGGGTTTTCCATTTTCAAATATTATTTAAATTTCAATCTCAGCTGAGGCGGTCTCTCGATAAAAAATGTTGTCTGCGGAAGCGGGAGGATTCGAACCTCCGATCCCGTTTCCGGGATACCGCTTTTCGAGAGCGGCCCATTCAGCCTCTCTGGCACGCTTCCTTAAATATCTTTATATCTTCCAATAGACTTTAAAAAACTTGATAGCTGTCGATTTAAAAATTTTTTACCATCAGAGGTTTTAAGAAATTTTTCTCTACGTCTTGCATCTTCTTCAAGTATGTAAGCTTCATAATGAATTAGTTTTAATGGCCGCAAATATTTGGTAGATTCGACTTTGCCTTCATTATGTTGTTTGACTCTTTCTTTTAGATTGGCAGTAAATCCAGTATAAAGCCTTTTATTTTTTAGTAAAAGGATATAAACGTAAAACATATTTTTATTTTAATTTTCGCCACGGGATGAACCCGTGGCGCCCCGAGTTTATCTCGGGGCGAGACCGGCGCCTTAAACCACTCAGCCAACCCTCCTTAGTGTTGATTTTATCATAAAAAAAACCGGGCTGCATCTTTGACGCGGCCCGGGGTTGAGAGATTGACGAGAAGTTTTACTCGACGTAGATCTTCTCGTATTTTTCAGGAAGCGGGGAGAGCGGCAGGGCCTTTCCACCTGCGCTCTTTACGGCCACCACTCTCTGGTGGCTGACGGAGAATTCTACTATGGGTAGGTTAGCGTACCAACGAACCGTCCATAACCAGAGCCCAAAAATGCAAGCGGTGGCGAGCAAAAGCAAAATTCTTTTAGCCATAACAAACCCCCTTCCTCTTTTTAGTTTATGTTAAACAGCTTTTATACTTAATATAAGTATACTATATTAAACATAACTTGTCAACCCCTCAATTTTAGGGAAATAGTTTTTAACAATTGCATTGCTTTTTAATCTGTATTAAAATTTTTTTATGGTTGCGGATAAAATATTTTTAACCAAAGGCGTTGGCGTCCATAAAGAACAATTAACCTCTTTTGAAATAGCGCTTCGCGATGCCGGCATTGCGCCGTTCAATCTCGTTTATGTCTCAAGTATTTATCCGCCGAATTGCAAGCGCGTTTCCAGAGAAGACGGGTTGGCTTATTTGAAGCCGGGCGAAATTATTTATTGCGTGATGTCAAAAAATGCCACTAATGAACCAAATCGTCTTGTTGCCGCTTCAGTTGGTTTGGCGATTCCGGCAGACAGCAATTCTTACGGCTATATTTCCGAGCACCACGTTTTTGGGGAGACCGATGAAAAAGCCGGCGAGTACGCGGAAGATTTGGCGGCTTCAATGCTGGCTTCAACTCTTGGGATTGAATTTAATCCTGATCAGGCCTGGGATGAGCGGGAACAGATTTTCAAAATGAGCGGGAAGATTGTGAAAACGACAAATACAACTCAATCGGCTCAGGGCAATAAAAACGGCCTTTGGACAACTGTCATCGCCGCCGTGGTGTTCGTGTGTCCTAAATAAAACGTTTTAAAAGCCGCACTACGCCTTCATCGGCATTCACATCCAAGATGAGTTGGGAAAAATCAGCGTCGTAATACCCTGACCTCTCCCTTCTCGTCAATCTCCAACCAATCTCCATTCTTCAAAACCCTGCTGGCTATTTTAGTGCCAACCACGCAGGGTTTTT
>Ga0265296_1002266_pt1 | contig 19772 bp, 15 predicted proteins | sample MunlanPumphouse1_FD_189073 | JGI IMG/M metagenome (GOLD analysis project Ga0265296, IMG submission 189073) | Groundwater microbial communities from a municipal landfill in Southern Ontario, Canada - Pumphouse #1 | ecosystem: Environmental > Aquatic > Deep subsurface > Groundwater | place...
GGCCTTAGAACAAGTATTAAAAGACAGCATTGCCATCATGTTCCGACGTCGTGCACGTTAAACCCAGGAACTATTCGCTCTTTTGCTTATCAAGCGCTGCCTGATACAACACGTTCTTGCGCACTCCGGTTATTTCCGCCGCCAGGGCCGCGGCACGCTTGAGGGGCATCTCCTTGAGCAACAGGTCCAGCACGCGCATGGCTTCGCTACCCACCGCGTCTTCGCTTTGCGGTGCAGTCCAACCCGCAACCAGTACCACGCACTCGCCACGCTGCTGATTGCTGTCACCCTCGACAAAGGCGCGCAACGCTTCCAGAGGCAGGCCCTTGAGGGTTTCAAAGGTCTTGGTCAGTTCCCGCGCCAGCAGTGCCAGGCGTTCGCCACCGAAGACCAGTTCCATGTCTTGCAGACACTCAAGGATACGGTGCGGTGCTTCGTAGAAGATCAGGGTGCGCGGCTCTTCCTTCAATAACTCCAGGCGCGCCCGCCGCCCCACGGCCTTGGCCGGCAGGAAACCTTCGAAGATAAAGCGGTCGGACGGCAGGCCCGCCGCCGACAACGCGGCAATCAACGCGCACGCACCGGGAACCGGGACTACATTGATACCAGCGGCACGTGCCTGGCGCACCAGGTGGTAGCCAGGGTCGGAGATCAGCGGCGTACCGGCGTCGGAAATCAACGCCACGTCGTCGCCCGCAAGCAGGCGGGTAATAAAGCGGCTGCCTTCGTCGCGCTCGTTATGTTCATGGCAGGCGGCCAATGGCGTGGCAATACCAAAATGCTGCATCAAGCGCAGGGAGTGCCGGGTATCTTCGGCAGCAATCAATTTGACGTCACGCAACACTTTCAGCGCCCGTGCACTGATGTCGTCCAGGTTGCCAATGGGCGTCGCCACCACAAAAAGCGAGCCAGCAGTGGAATTCAAAGGACCTGGAGCAGTCAAAGCGCACACCTCGAAGATTGGCAAAGGCCATATTGTAGCGCGTAGACGTCAAGAAAATGCGCCGACGAGGTTGCGTCCAGAAGGTCTGTTTGCGGCGGTTACCGACGCCCTGCAACATTTAAACGATCTAAATAGACGGTTTCACGCCACTAACATCGCGCCCCGGCCAGTGCTTGGGTACAATTCCACGCTAATTTGATCGGTATCAGGAACACTTACATGATCGCTTGCCTGCGGCTGTTCTCTGCCCTTTGCCTGGCTGCCCTGTTGGCGGCTTGCGCAAGCTCGCCCTCGTCAAGCCTTGGCGAACTCCCACGGACCCCGGATGCCACCATCGAGCAACTGCTCGAACAGGCGACTTCGGCCAAGACCCCGGAAAAAGCTGCACTGCTGCGCCTGAGCGCGGCAGACATGGCCTTTCACCAGAACAACCCCGGCCGCTCTGCGCAGATCCTCGCGCAAGTGCCACTGGACAGCCTCAAGCCGGCCGCCCAGGTCTTTGCCAGCACCCTCACGGCAGAACTGGCCATGACCCGCAACCAGCCGAAGGCTGCGTTGACGGCGCTGGGCCATCCAAGCCTGCAAAACCTCAAGGAATTGCCGCCGGAGCAACAGATCCGCACTGGCACCGTGCATGCTCGCGCCTATGAAGCCGACGGCCAGACCCTGGCTGCCGCCCGTGAACGCGTAGCCATGGCGCCGCTGCTCACCGGCGATGTCGCCGCCAGCAACCACGACGCCATCTGGAGCCTGATTGCCGCCGTGCCTGGCGAGCAGTTGCAGGCCAGTGGCAACCCGACTCTCGATGGCTGGATCACCCTGGCGCAGGCCGTGAAAAACGCCGGCACCCTGGAGCAGCAGCAAGCCGCCATCGACACCTGGCGCGCGCAGAACCCTGCGCACCCGGCTGCGGTGCAACTACCAACGCCGCTGACCAAGCTCAAGGAGCTGGCCAGCCAGCCGCTGAATAAAATCGCCCTGCTGCTACCCCAGCAAGGTCCGCTGGCCAGCGTGGCCAAGGCCCTGCGCGAAGGTTTCATGGCCGCCCATTACCAGGCGCAGCAGGCCGGGCAGAAGCCGCCGGTCATCGAGGTCTATGACAGCTCACGCGTCAGCTCCATCGATGAGTTCTACAAGCAGGCCCAGGCTGACGGCGTGCAATTGGTTGTCGGCCCACTGGAAAAACCGCTGGTCAAGCAACTCAGCGCCCGCCCGCAATTGCCTATCACCACCCTGGCCCTGAACTACAGCGAAGGCGACCAAGGCTCGGCCCAACTGTTCCAGTTCGGCCTCGCGGCCGAGGACGAAGCCCGTGAAGTGTCGCGCCGCGCCCGCGCTGACGGCCTGCACCGCGCCGCTGCCATGGTGCCCAAAGGCGAATGGGGCGAGCGCGTGTTCAAGGCCTTCCGCCAGGACTGGGAAGCCAACGGCGGCACCCTGATCGGCGTCGAATATGTCGACCAGCCGGTGGCCCTGGCCCAGCAAATCGCCGACCTGTTCAAGCTGCGCCAGAGCGAAGGTCGCGCCAAGAGCCTGCAAAGCACGGTTGGCGCTGACGTCGCGGCACAGCCATCGCGTCGCCAGGATATCGAGTTCATCTTCCTCGCTGTGACACCGCAACAGGCCCAGCAGATCAAGCCGACGCTGAACTTCCAGTACGCGGGTGATGTGCCGGTGTACGCCACGTCCCACGTGTTCAGCGCCAGCGGCGACAAGAACCAGTACAACGACATGAACGGCATTATGTTCTGCGAGACGCCGTGGCTGCTCAACACCACCGACCCGCTGCGCAACCAGGTCGCGACACAATGGCCACAAGCCAATGGCAGCCTGGGCCGCCTGTACGCGATGGGTGTTGATGCCTACCGCCTGGCACCGCGCCTGGGTCAGCTCAAGGCGCTGCCTGATACCCGTATCGAGGGTCTTTCCGGCAACCTGGGCATGAGCCCGAGCCAGCGGATCGAACGCCAGATGCCGTGGGCCAAGTTTGTCAGTGGCCAGATCGAACGCCTGCCCGATACCCCGCGCTGATGCCCCCACGCTCCAGCGCACAAAGCGGCAAGGACGCCGAACAACAAGCACTTGAACACCTGCAGCAACAGGGTCTGCGCCTACTGGCGCAGAACTGGTTGTGTAAACGCGGCGAGCTTGATCTGGTCATGCTTGACGGCGATACAGTAGTATTTGTCGAAGTCCGCTACAGAAAATACGCACAATGGGGTGGCGCACTCGCCAGTATCGACGAGCGCAAACGCCAAAAGCTGATACTCGCCGCGCAGTTTTTCCTGCTCAGTGAACGTCGCTGGGCTGACTCACCCTGCCGTTTCGATGTGGTCGCCATAGAAAGCACCGCCCACGGAACCGCTGATCTGAACTGGCTGCGCAACGCCTTCGATGGTTGAGCGCCACCGCTACGGATCGGACATCTTCACCGCACACTTTTGCTCTTTGCTTTGCGGGCTGCACATTCGTGTGCCATACAGCCGCGCTACTTAAGGTCACACAGATGGACATGCAATCCCGAATTCGCCAGCTTTTCCAGGCCAGTATCGATACCAAGCAACAGGCGATGGACGTACTTGCACCGCACATCGAGCAAGCCAGCCAGGTCATGGTCAACGCCCTGCTCAACGAAGGCAAAATGCTTTCGTGCGGCAACGGTGGTTCGGCCGGCGACGCCCAGCATTTCTCTTCGGAGCTGCTCAACCGCTTTGAGCGCGAGCGCCCGAGCTTGCCGGCGATCGCCCTGACCACCGACTCGTCGACGATCACCTCGATCGCCAACGACTACAGCTACAACGAAATCTTTTCCAAACAAATCCGTGCCCTCGGCCAACCGGGCGATGTGCTGCTGGCTATTTCAACCAGCGGCAACTCGGCGAACATTATTCAAGCGATCCAGGCCGCACATGATCGCGAAATGATTGTCGTAGCATTGACCGGGCGCGACGGCGGCGGCATGGCCTCGCTGCTATTGCCTGAAGATGTGGAAATCCGCGTCCCGGCCAATGTCACTGCACGTATTCAGGAAGTCCATCTGCTGACGATCCACTGCCTGTGCGATCTGATCGACAGCCAACTGTTCGGGAGTGAAGAATGACCGTTAACCGCCTCAGCCTTATGGCCATCACGCTGTGCCTCGCTATCAGCGGCTGCACCTCGGCCATTACTGCCACCCGCGACACACCGATCCAGGACGACCGGGGCACACGCACCTTTGGCAGCAAGATCGATGACTCGCTGATCGAAACCAAGGTCGGCGTCAACGTGGCCAAGGCCGCGCCCGACCTGGGCAACGGTGCATCGCGCATTGTCGTGACCAGCTTCAACGGCATCGTGCTGCTCGCCGGGCAAACCCCGCGCGCCGACCTCAAGACCCAGGCTGAACAAGCCGCCTCGACCGTACAACGGGTCAAGAAGGTCCACAACGAATTGCAGGTCGCACAACCCATCACCCTGCTGGCTATCAGCAACGATGCGGTGCTGACCACCAAGATCAAGGCGCAGATGCTGACCGACAGCGCGATTCCCGGCTCTCGGATCAAGGTCGTGACCGACAACGGCATCGTCTACCTGATGGGCCTGTTGACCCAGCAGGAGGCCACCCGCGCTACCAACCTGGTACAGGGTGTGTCCGGAGTACAGAAAATCGTGAAGCTGTTCGAATACATCGACTGATGTAATCACCAGCCACAAAAAAGGGCGCCGTGCATTGACTGCACGGCGCCCTTTTTATTGGCTGATGGTTACTGGTACTGCTGGTATGGATTGCCCTGGAACTGGTTGCTCTGCTGCTGTTGCTGAGCAGGCTGGCCATACTGCTGGCCGGGAATCGGACCGAGGTTGACCTCCACGCGACGGTTCTGCGCGCGACCATTGACGTCGGCGTTGCTGGCAATCGGGTTATCCGGGCCGGCACCACGGGTGGTCAGGTTGGTCGGGCTGACACCTTGGGAGGTCAGGTAATTGGCCACGCTTTGCGCACGACGCTGGGACAGGTCCATATTGAGCTGGCGGCTGCCGGTGCTGTCGGTATAACCGACGATCTGGATGGTGTTCTGATTGAACTGCTTGAGCGAACCGGCCAGGTTATTCAGTGGGGTATAGAAGCTGCTGGCGATAGCATCGGAGTTGGTGGCGAACGTGATGTTACCCGGCATGATCAACTTGATCTGATCACCCTGGCGCTGCACTTCGACGCCGGTGTTGGCCATGCTTTCGCGCAGTTTCTTTTCCTGCTGGTCAGCGTAATAGCCATAACCCGCAGCACCGATACCCGCCACTGCTGCGCCGATCAGCGCGCCCTTGCCACGGTTGTTATGGTCAATGGCCGCACCGGCCAGCGCACCCGCCAGCGCGCCGAGGCCGCCGTACTTGGCGGTTTTGCTCATGCCTTGTGAACCGTTGTCCGCCTGTCCCTGGCTGCCATCGTAAGGATTAGGGGAAGCACAGCCCGACAATAGGGCTACCGCGGTAGCAACAACAAGCAGACGACGCGAAGTGAACATGAAGGAAGCTCCTACTTTTGCATTCTGTGATGCAGAGGACATTGGCAATGGACCTGTGCCGAGTTTGGAACGCGACAAACGGCAAAAATTCCATGACCGGCCTCTGTCCTGTAACAAAAGATGGAGGCCGGTGCAGCTACCTAAACCCTAGCAGAGCCTCGCGATTTCACGCCCTGACGAACGGATTCTCACGCATTTCATCCCCCAGGCGTGTATCCGGGCCATGCCCCGTCACCACGGTCGCGTCTTCGTCCAGGGTATACAGGCGCTGCTGGATCGAACGCACGATGGTTGCCTGGTCGCCACCCCACAAATCCGTACGCCCTACCCCGCGCCGGAACAGCGTATCCCCGGCGATCAGCAGCTTGGCATCGGCAAACCAGAAACTCATGGAACCCGGCGTATGCCCAGGCGTGTGCAAAGCCACACCACAGCCACAGGCCAGCTCCTCATCATCGGCCAGCCAACGATCCGGCGACGGCACCGGGGTGTAGGGCACACCGAACATCTGGCACTGCATTTCCAGGTTATCCCACAGGAACTGATCTTCCTTGTGCAGGTGCAGCGTGGCGCCGGTCTTTTCTTTCAATTGGCCGGAAGCCAGGAAGTGATCCAGGTGCGCGTGGGTATGAATGATGCTCACCACCTTCAAGCCCAGCGCATCCAGGCGTGCCAGGATCAGCTCATGGTTGCCGCCCGGATCGACCACGATCGCCTTCTTACTGATCGGGTCGCCAATGATCGTGCAGTTGCACTGCAATGGGCCGACGGGAAAGGTTTCGCGGATCAGTCGGGGAGTTGTCGCGTGCATAAGGAATCCCTTCTAGCTGTTGGCCCGTGCGGCGTGCAGTTTCTTGTAGCTGTCGATCAACCGCAGGTGTCGGTCCAGGCCTTCGAGCTTCATGCTGGTCGGCGTCAAGCCATGGAACCGCACGCTGCCCTGCACCGAACCGATGGCCGCATCCATGCGCTCGTTGCCAAACATCCGGCGGAAGTTGGCCTCGTAGTCTTCCAACTCCAGGTCTTCGTCCAGTTGCATCTCCAGCACCGCATTCACCGCCTGGTAGAACAGGCCGCGCTCGACGGTGTTGTCGTTGTATTGCAGGAACATCTCTACCGCCTCTTTCGCCTCTTCATACTGCTGCAGGGCGAGATAGATCAACAGCTTCAACTCCAGGATGGTCAACTGGCCCCATGCGGTGTTGTCGTCGAACTCGATACCGATCAGCGTGGTGATATCGGTGTAGTCATCCAGCTCGCTTTCCACCAGGCGCTCGACCAGCGCTTGCAGGCCTTCCTCGTCCAGGCTGTGCAAGTTCAGGATATCGGCACGGAAGAACAACGCCTTGTTGGTGTTATCCCAGATCAGGTCGTCAACCGGATAGATTTCCGAATAGTCCGGCACCAGGATGCGGCAGGCCTTGGCGCCGATATGCTCGTAGACCGCCATATAGACCTGCTTGCCCATTCCTTCGAGAATGCCGAACAACGTGGCGGCCTCTTCGGCGTTGGAGTCTTCGCCCTGGCCGGAGAAGTCCCATTCCACGAATTCGTAATCGGACTTGGCACTGAAGAAGCGCCACGACACTACGCCACTGGAGTCGATGAAGTGTTCGACAAAGTTGTTCGGCTCGGTGACCGCATGACCTTCGAAGGTCGGCTGCGGCAAGTCGTTCAGGCCTTCGAAACTGCGGCCCTGGAGCAGCTCGGTCAAGCTGCGCTCCAGCGCCACTTCCAGGCTTGGGTGGGCACCGAACGAGGCAAACACCCCACCGGTACGCGGGTTCATCAGGGTCACGCACATCACCGGAAATTCGCCGCCCAGGGAGGCGTCCTTGACCAGCACCGGGAACCCCTGTTCTTCCAGGGCTTGGATACCGGCGAGGATGCCCGGGTATTTGGCCAGCACGTGGGCCGGGACATCCGGCAGGGCGAATTCGCCTTCGATGATTTCGCGTTTCACCGCACGTTCGAAGATCTCCGACAGGCACTGCACCTGGGCTTCGGCCAGGGTGTTACCGGCACTCATGCCGTTGCTCAGGTACAGGTTTTCGATCAGGTTGGAGGGGAAATACACCACCTCGCCGTCCGACTGACGCACGAACGGCAGCGAGACGATGCCACGCTCCTCGTTGCCGGAGTTGGTGTCGATCAGGTGCGAACCACGCAATTCGCCATCGCGGTTGTAGATCTTCAGGCAGTACTCGTCGAGGATCTCAGGCGGCAGCGCATCTTTGCGGCCCGGCTTGAACCAGCGCTCGTCCGGGTAATGCACAAACGCCGCGTTGGCGATGTCTTCGCCCCAGAACTGGTCGTTGTAGAAGAAGTTGCAGTTCAGGCGTTCGATAAACTCGCCCAGGGCCGATGCCAGTGCGCCTTCCTTGGTCGCGCCCTTGCCGTTGGTAAAGCACATCGGCGAATGGGCATCGCGGATATGCAGCGACCAGACATTGGGCACGATATTGCGCCACGAGGCGATTTCAATCTTCATGCCCAGGCCCGCCAGAATCGCCGACATGTTGGCGATGGTCTGCTCCAGCGGCAGGTCCTTGCCTGCGATATAGGTGCCCGCGTCTGAAGCAGAAGCCGGCATCAACAATGCCTGGGCGTCGGCGTCGAGGTTTTCCACCTCTTCGATGACAAACTCAGGCCCGGCCTGGACCACCTTCTTGACCGTGCAGCGGTCAATGGAGCGCAGGATGCCTTGGCGATCCTTGTCGGAAATATCCGCGGGCAACTCGACCTGAATCTTGAAGATCTGGTTGTAGCGGTTTTCCGGGTCGACAATGTTGTTCTGCGACAGGCGGATGTTGTCGGTGGGGATATTGCGCGTGCTGCAGTACAACTTCACAAAGTAAGCCGCGCACAACGCCGACGAAGCCAGGAAGTAGTCGAACGGACCGGGGGCCGAGCCATCGCCCTTGTAGCGAATCGGCTGGTCGGCCACCACGGTGAAGTCATCGAACTTGGCTTCAAGCCGGAGGTTGTCGAGAAAATTGACCTTGATTTCCATGCGGGATTACCAGAATAGCGGAGCAAACGAATTGGCCGCCATTATCCGGCTTTTGCAGCGCAAGTCTCCCCCTTACCCCAACAACCCCATCTCCTGTGCCCGCGCGACCGCCTGAGTGCGGCGCTCGACCCCCAGTTTGCTGTTGATATGACTGGCGTGGGTCTTGACGGTGTGCAGCGAGATAAACAGCTGGTTGCTGATTTCCTGGTTGGAGCACCCTTGGGCGATCAACTGCAGCACCGCCAACTCACGGGCGCTCAAGGTTTCGCTGGAGTGGCTGGTTTCGACCGGCTCACGCGGGGCAACCGCCGGCAGCAGGGCCCACAGGCTTTGCCGTAGCAAGTCACGCGGCGCCTGGAGTTGCTCGCGCATCCACTCGGGATAACGCTCCAACAGGCGCTGGAAGGGTTGCAACGCGCCGCCGCTCGCCATTTGCAGAGCCCGGGCAAAAACCGGCCGAGCTGACGCTGCCTGGCCATCATCCAGCAACAACAAGGTGTGCTGGTTCAGGGCCATCACCGCGATCATCTGCTGGCCCTTGCCTTCAGCCTGCCGGGCGAGCGCATCGAGCCGACGCAGGGCGCTTTCGGAGTGACCACGAATGGCCTCCAGGGCCGCCTGTTGCAATTCGATATGTTGCGGCAGATGTGGATGAAACTCCGGGGCCGCCGCTGCCTGGTCGCCGTTATAGGTCTGCCCCAGGCGTACCAGCCAGGCATCGGCCAGGTCAGTACGGTCCTGGGCCAGCCACAACTCGCATTTGATCAGGGTAATCATGGCCAGGTAGTAAATCGGCGGCACATCCCAGATATGCATCAGCCGCTCGGCTTCGGCCAGTTCGGCAAAGGCCTTGGGGAAGTCGCCACGGCGCCCCTCAAGGTTGGCGATGACACAGTGGCCGATCAGCACGCTGATATCCCGGCAGGCGCGGGCCTCGGCAAGCCCCGCGCGCAGGCGCAACAGGCCGGCTTCGGGCTGGCAACGCATCAACAACAGGAACCCTTCGTACAGCGCAAGCCGCGCGCGCACCGCATACAGGCGCTGGGACGCCAGGCCCTGCAAGCGTTGCAGGCCGTCACGCACTTCCTCCAGGGAACGCAGGATTTCCCCACGCGCCTGCAGCACCCGCGCCCGGTCGTAATGGGCCAGGGCCTCGAACAGCGGGTTGCCGACGCGTTGCGCCAGCTCCAGGGATTCGCGATTCAAGCCCCGCGCGCGCCACAGGTCGGCATCGACGATGGCCAGGTTCGACAAGGTCGACAGGCACATCAGGCGCTGGCCGTAACGCTTGTGCGGCAGGCTTTCCAGGGCTTCGCTGCAATACAACTGGGTCAACTCGCGATTGCCGCGCCCCCGGGCAATGATGCCGCTGAGGGCCAGCCATTGGGCAAGCATCGACTTCTGCGCCGTGGCGGACGGTGCCGGCAAGAACCGGCTGAGATGGCTGGACAATTCCTCTGCGGCGTCCAACTGACAGGCCAGCCCCAGTGCCCAGCTGTAGAGCACGATCAGGCGTGGCGTGCTGATCAACAGGCTGTCGGGCAAGTCCATCTTCCAGCGCAGGAGCATGCCGACGTTCTGTTCGGCCAGCAGTTGCTCTTCGGAGAGGTTCTGCACCAGGTTCGCCGCTACATCCAGATGCCCCGCGCGCAGCGCCTGTTCGACCGCCTCATCGAGCAAGCCCTGGGCATTGAACCAGCGACAAGCGCGCAAGTGCAGGCTGGCGGCCGGCAGCATCGCGTTCGGTGAGCGCCGGGTGCGCAGCAAATCGGAAAACAGGTGGTGATAGCGATACCAGTGGCCCTGCTCGTCCAGCGGCACCAGGAACACTTGGTGGGCTTGCAGGTAACGAAGGATCTCCGCACTGTCATGGGCCTCGCGCACGGCGTCGCACAGCTCGCTGCAAAAACGCTCCTGGGAAGCGGTGTCATAGAGGAAGGCCTGGACCTCCGGCGGCAGGCAGTCGATCACCTCTTCCAGCAGATAGTCACGGATCAGCCCTTCCCCACCATGCAGGCCTTGGGGCAGGTCGGCCTCGCTGCCGGCTTCGGAGGCCGCCAGCAACCAAAAACGCAGGCCGGCAACCCAGCCTTCGCTACGGCGGATCAGGTTGTCCAGTGCCTCACCGCGCAACGAGCTGCTATGGCGGTCGAGCAAGGCCAGGGATTCATCGTTGGTCAGGCGCAGGTCCTGTTCGTGCAACTCCAGCAAATGCCGGGACAAACGCAACCGCGCCAGATGCCAATCGGGACGCTGGCGGCTGGTGACCAGCACCAACAAGCCATCGGGCAAATGGTTGAGAAAAAACTGCAGGCAGCGATCCAGCACCGGGCCCTGGGCCAGGTGATAGTCATCCAGCACCAGCAACAAGGGCGCGCGGGTGGAAAGGCAGACGGTCAGTTCATCGAGCAGGCCATCCAGCCACTCTTCAAAGGCAAACGGTTGATGGCGCTGGCGCATTTTCAACAGGCCCAGGGCCTGGTTGCCTACCTGCGGGAAATACTGTTGCAGACCTTCCAGCAGACGCTCAAGAAAACGTCCCGGATCACTGTCCCGCGAACTGAGACCCAGCCACAGGCTTTGCCAGTGATCGGGCAGGCTTTGGCAAAACTCCACCGCCAGCGAGCTCTTGCCAAACCCGGCTGGCGCGCTGACTAGCAGCAAACGGCCATCCAGGCCCGCGCTCAAACGCTCGCACAGGCGCGGGCGCAGCACATAGCCATCAGGCAGCGGGGGTCGATAGAAGCGCCCTTCCAGCGTGGGGATTACCGCACTGGCAGGCCCTTGGATTCGGGACAGATCAGTCATCGCCGGGCTCTTGTAGTAGGCTGTGGTCGGCATTGCAGATGTCGGCAGACTAGCGTTAAAAGCGGCAGCTTTGTAGATCTTTGCAACATTTGTATGAAAAAGACTACAACAAGAAATAACCAGCGATGTTCAGGCCCCCCAAACAAATGTAGGAGCTGGCTTGCCTGCGATTGCATCGCCTCGGTATGTCAGATAGACCGAGGTGATGCCATCGCTGGCAAGCCAGCTCCTACAGAGGCCAACGTGTTTACTGCACGTTAGCGAACACCCTCTTGGCGCAGGGCTGCCGGGGTGAAGTCTTTGGTAGTGGCGGTAAAGCCGAAGTCATAGGCCTTCTTCTCTTCGTTCTTCATGCCCAGTGCCAGGTAGCGGCCGGACTGCAGGTCGTAGAGGGTTTCGAGGGCGTACCACGGCACTTGCTTGTCGTAGTAGTTCTCGCCATGGGCTTCGGCCACGCGCCACAGTTGGCCACGACCGTCGTAGTGGTCGATCACGGCGGCTTGCCAGGTGTCTTCGTCGATATAGAAGTCACGTTTGGCGTAGATATGACGCTGGCCTTCCTTCAGGGTCGCGACCACGTGCCAGACGCGGCGCAGTTCATAACGTGCCAGGTCCTGGTTGATGTGGCCGGCCTTGATGATGTCGGCGTACTTGAGCTTCGGATCATCGAGCTTGTAGCTGTTGGAGGCGATGTAGATTTCCTTCTTGCCTTCCAGCTTCCAGTCGTAACGATCCGGCGCGCCGTTGTACATGTCGAGGTTGTCGGAGGTCCGCAGGCCATCGGCAGCGGTACCCGGCCCGTCATAGGACACTTGCGGTGCACGACGCACACGGCGCTGGCCGGCGTTGTAGACCCATGCCGCGCGTGGCTCCTTCACCTGGTCCAGGGTCTCGTGTACCAGCAATACACCACCGGCCAGACGCGCCGGTGCAGTCACTTGCTGCTTGAAGTAGAACAGGATGTTGCCCGGATTGGCCGGATCGTAGTCCTTCATCTTGTCGCGGAACACGAACTGATCCTGGAAGTACACCAGGCTGTACGAGCCGTTGGCCTGCGGCGTGGCCTGGGTCACCAGGCGCGTCACGCTGCCGCCGCGATAACGGGTGATGTGGTTCCAGATCACCTCGACCCCGCTTTTAGGGATCGGGAACGGAATCGCGGTCTCGAAGTTTTCCAGGCCGTTACCGCCACCTACCAGGTTGGTGCTGGTGGCGTTTTTCTTGATGGAGGCGAACACTTCGGCCGGCACAGTGGCGCCGCGATGGGTGGTGTACACCGGCATCTTGAAGGTTTCGGGGTAGCGCTTGAACATCGCGTACTGCCCCGGCGCCAGCTTGTCTTTGTACTGCTCGACGTTCTGCGCGGTGATGGTGAACTGCGGTTGCTCGCTGGCATAAGGGTTGGCCAGGAAGCCCTTGGCATCCACGGCGCCGGCGTTGGTTGGCAGGGCTTTCCAGGCGGGGATGGTGCCGGCAGCGTTGCCGGCCATTTCCGCGCCCATCGGGGTCAGCGTGGTGCCCAGCTTGGCGGCTTCATCCGCCGAGACGGCCGCCATGACGCTGCTGGCCATGATCGACAGTCCCAGCACACCCACGTGCAACAGACTTTTGGTTATTTTCATGTTCTGGTCTTCCTGAAATGCAGTGTGCTTAGAAGTTCGCGCCGAAACTCAGGGCCACGAAATCGCGGTCAACCGAGGTGTTGTAGTCGCCACCAAAGAAGTTGGTGTAGGCCAGGCTCGCGGTGTAGGTGTTCTGGTATTCCGCATCCAGCCCCAGGCTCACCGCTTTGCGACCTTCTTCGAAGTTGCCGCCAGGACCTGGCGAGTAACCGCTCACGTCATGGGACCAAGCCACACTAGGCTTGAGGTTCACACCAGCGAACACATCCGGGTATTCCCAGATGGCGCGGCCGCGATAGCCCCAGGATGTGGAGGTGGTGAAGCCGTCGTTGTTGCAGTTTTTGGAAAGGTTACTTGCGTCTGTTCCCGGACCCGCGCCACCGATAGTGCCGGTGTTGAGGATTTGCGAGCAGGTATTCGCGGCGCCCGTGTTAGGCAGCGCACCCGGGCCATAGACCGGGTCACGGCCATAACGAATCTTCGACGAGCTCTCAAGCCCACCCACGTGCGTGACTCCCACTTCACCCACCAATGTCAGTCGACTGGCGCCCATCACCTGATCGAAGAAGTGGGTCAGCGTGGTCTGGAACTGGGTAATTTCCTTGCGACGGTAGCCGTGCATGTCCTGCCCTGGAACACCATTGAGCAGCGAGGCATTATCGTAAATGCCCTTCAATGGTTTAACTGCGGAGTACAGGATATCGGTGGTGTTGAGCTGTACCGGAGCATTCGGGCGATAGCTGACCTCACCGCTCCATGCGGTGCCGGTAGGCAGTGTGGTGGAGAAGCTCAAGCCATACAGACGGATGTCTTCCGGGTACTCGATGAAGTACTTGGAGTTACCCGCAATAAACACCGGAGCCAATGATCCGAAGTTAGGTGCTATCGCATAAGCCGACGCAGGCGCAGCCGTGGCACTGAAGATCGGTGCCCGGCTGTGATAGTTCATGAAATACGCGCCGAACTCGGTATCCAGCGGCTCGAAGTTATAGTGCAACGCCGCGCCGAATTGACCACTGTCGCGCGCATCCCTGTCGGCACTGCGGCGAACCAGTGTGCCCTCGTTATTGATATCCATGCCCATGGCGTCGAATGCCGCCAATGCACCACGGCCCGGGGCCGATGCAGCAATGGTCGAACGCTTGGCCAACAGGCGCAGGTTATCGCTGCAACCATCGGACACCACATCCGGCTGGGAGAAGAATGTCCCGCAGTTGTCGGTAACCGTCTGGTCCCATTCCAACTGGTAGAACGCTTCTGCCGACAGGTTATCGGTCAAGGATTGCGACACGTAGAACATGTTGACCGGAATCAGGCCTTCCTTGATTTCGGCGCCCGGACGACGGAACGCAGACACGTCGATCGGGTTGACGGAGTTGATACCGCCGCCGATGAAAGTACTTTCACCCCAGCTCACGACTTGCTTACCGAACCGCACCGAACCCGGCGCATCGGCAATGGAGTAGTTGTGGTAGATGAACGCATCGAGGATCTGCCCGCCAGAAGACTTGGCGCCCTCTTTGCGGTTGTGATCGCTGATGTCCTTGAACTCGCGGCTCTCATCCTTGAGTTCAAAGTCATACCAATACTTGCCACGCACAAACACACCGGTATCGCCGTACTTCAGCTCCAGGTCATGGATACCCTTGAAAATCTTCGAGAACGTCTCCCCACGCTTGAAGTTCAAGTGACCGTCATCGGAGGTCTGCGACAGGCCCTTGCCACCGTTGTTGACACCAATCAGGTCGCGATCGGGCTTGGCCGTGCTCCAGCTGGCCCCCACCGACAGGGATGAGTCGAAGCTGCCTTCGACTTCACCGATGTTGAAACTGACGCCGAATGCGGGCCCGGCGAGGGTCGAGGCAAGACTGACCGCCAGGGGCAATCTCGCCCGGCGCCAGAACTGATTTACTGAGGTCATCGACGCTACTCCATGTGCATTTTATTGTTATGGCAGTGAGCCTTTTCAAACACGCTTGTAACGGCCGGAATACAACGATTCCAATGCCAGACAGCCGCCGTACCACCCAGGACCGCAGCGCCGCATCCTTGAAAAACTCTGGGAGGGACTATAGCCAGCAGGGGGTATCGCTTGATCCCTCTAAAGTGTGATTTGCATCACCAACCCGTCTGCAACAGCCCTTTCGCCATGTCAGCGAAGGCTGACGCGAGAGAGGATGGCTCAAATCTGGGAAATGACAAGGCGAAGGCTTGTGATAGAGCATTGCCGTGCCCGAACGGGCACGGCGCAAAGGGTCAGAGCGTGGAGAGGAAGGTGCTGTTATTGGCCTGCCATTCGACGATGTCGATACGGATACGCTTCTTGTCCAGCTTGCCGACGCTGGTCTTGGGAATTTCCGTAACAATGGCAATCTGACTGGGGATTGCCCACTTGCTCAAGTGGCCCTGCTCGACATACGGCTTGAGGTGTTCCTTGAGTTCACGGGCGCCAATCCCGTGGCCTTCACGGACCACCAACAGCGCAAACGGGCGCTCGCCCCACTGCGGGTCGGCAATCCCCACCACCGCTACTTCGCGTACCGCCGGGTGACGGCTGACCAGGTCTTCGAGGGCCAGGGACGAAATCCACTCGCCGCCAGTCTTGATCACGTCCTTGATGCGATCACGAATATCGATCACACCAAAGGCATCCAGGGTGGCCACGTCGCCCGTGTGCATCCAGCCGCCTTCCCAGAGCTCGGCGCCCTTCTGCGGCTCGTTGAAATAGCCTTCGCTGAGCCACGGCGCACGCAGCACCAGTTCGCCCTGGGACTCGCCATCGGCCGGCAGGAAGTTGCCAGCCCCGTCGATGATCGCAGCTTCCACCAACGGCCCGGGCACACCGGCCTTGATCCGATAGGTCGTGCGCTCGTCTTCGCTGCCGGCCATCAGTTCTTCATTGAGATGGGCACAGGACACCAGCGGCCCGGTCTCGGACATGCCATAGGCTGCGGTCAACTGGATGCCACGGGCCTTGGCCGCTTCATACAACGAACGGTTGAGTGCGCTGCCACCAATCACGATTTTCCAGCCGCCAAAATCCACGCCTTGGGCGGCCTTGGCGTTAAGCACCATCTGCAGGATGGTCGGCACGCAGTGGGAGAACGTGACCTTTTCCTTGCGCCACAACTCCACCAGGTATTCCGGGTCGTAGCGGCCCGGGTAGACCTGCTTCAGGCCGAGCATGGTCGCCACATAGGGCAAGCCCCAGGCGTGCACATGGAACATCGGCGTAATCGGCATGTATACGTCGTTGGTGCCGAGCAAGCGCACGCTGTCGACGCTGCCCATGATGGTCGCCACGCCGATGGTGTGCAGCACCAACTGACGGTGGGTGAAATACACACCCTTGGGGTTACCGGTGGTGCCGGTGGTGTAGAAGGTGGTGGCCACCGAATGCTCGTCGAAGTCCTCGAAGGTGTATTGAGTACTGGCGGCGGCCAACAGGGTTTCGTACTCACCCACCAGGTTGGGCAGGTCGGCGGTTTTCTCGTCGCCATCGGTCAACAGCAAGGTCTTGTCGACCGTGGTCAACTGCCCGGCAATGGCCTGGTACAACCCGACGAACTCACTGTTGACCAGCACAAAGCGGTCTTCGGCGTGATTCATCGTGTAGAGGATCTGCTCCGGCGACAGGCGCACGTTAATGGTGTGGATCACCGCGCCAATCATCGGGATGGCGAACATGCACTCCAGGTAACGGTGGCTGTCCCAGTCCATCACGGCCACGGTATCACCGGCCTTGACCCCGGCTGCGGTCAGCACGTTGGCCAGGCGGGCGACACGTTCGATCAGGGTCGGGTAGGTGTAGCGCAGCTTGTCGCGGTAGACGATTTCCCGGGTTTTCTCGTAGCGGGCACCCGACATCAACAGGCGCTTGATCAACAGCGGGTATTGGTAGGCGCCTTCTGCGGGCGGGATAACACGAGTCTGCAACATACGAATCCCTTTTTATGACTGCACGGTCTTGGCTAAAGGATTTGCACTGTAGAGACCTTGCACGCCGGCCAAATCAGCCGAAGGAATGATTTGCAGAGCGGGATGAATGCTAGCTTTGCGCCAGCATTCATTCAGCCGATGACGCGCCTAGCGCTCAGTGAGGGCCACTTTTACACCGATAGCAATCAGCACTGCGCCCATGCTCCGGTCAAACCAATGGCCCATGCGCGCAAAGCCGGCGCGCACGCGTTGTTGGCTGAACAGCATTGCCACCATGCAAAACCACAGGGCGGTGGCCACGGCCAGGTACAGGCCATAACCGGCCTGGATTGCCAGCGGCGTGTGGGGGTTGATCACCACGGTGAACAGCGACAGGAAAAACAGCGTGGCCTTGGGGTTCAGGCCATTGGTCACAAAGCCCGAGGTAAAGGCGCCGCGGGCAGTGCGCTCGCCCACTTCGCGGTGCAGGTCTTCTTCACTGGCAGGCTTGGCCGGTTGCGCACGCAGGGCCTTGAAGCCGATGTACAGCAGGTAGGCCGCTGCCGCCCATTTCAGGGCGTTGAACAGCACGATGGACTGGGACACGATCAAGCCGATACCGAGCAGCGAGTAGCCGACGTGCAGGAAAATCGCCGAGCCGACGCCCAGCGCCGTCCAGGTACCCGCGCGCCGGCCATGGGTCACGCTCTCGCGTACCACCACGGCAAAGTCCGGCCCGGGACTGGCCACGGCCAGCAGGTGAATCAACGCCACGGTCAAAAACTCGGTGAGGTACATGCACACTCCAAGAAGTAACTGATTATTTCATCTGGTAGGCTCGGCAGATTACGCCTTCGAACCCTGTCGCAAAAGGTACAGTTGATGACGAACAATCGCCGCGCGGTCTTCCTTGATCACCCTTCCCTGGACCAGGGGGACCTTGACCTCAGCGAGTTGCGGGAAGTTTTCAGCGACTTGCAGCTGTGCGAGCAGACCTCGGCGGACCAGGTGGTCGAGCGCCTGCAAGGTGCCCAGGTAGCGATCAGTAACAAGATCCTGCTCAACGCCCAGACCCTGGCCGCCTGCCCCGACCTGAAGCTGATCCTGATCGCCGCCACCGGCACCAACAACGTCGACCTGGCCGCCGCCCGTGCCCAGGGTATTACCGTAAGTAACTGCCAGGGCTACGGCACACCTTCGGTGGCGCAACATACGATCATGCTGCTGCTCAACCTCGCCACACGCCTGAAGGACTATCAAAAAGACGTCGACGCCGGCCTGTGGCAGCAAGCCAAGCAGTTCTGCCTGCTGGATTACCCGATTGTCGAACTGGAAGGTAAAACCCTGGGTTTGCTCGGCCACGGCGAACTGGGCGGCGCCGTCGCGCGCCTGGCCGAAGCCTTCGGTATGCGCGTGGTGCTGGGAGCCATTCCTGGCCGCCCGGCCCGTGCAGATCGGGTCCCCCTGGACGAACTGCTGCCGCAAGTCGACGCCCTGACCCTGCATTGCCCGCTCAATGAACACACGCGTCACTTTATCGGTGCCCGCGAGTTGGCGCTGCTCAAGCCGGGCGCGTTTGTGGTCAACACCGCACGCGGTGGCCTGATCGATGAACAAGCCTTGGCCGATGCCTTGCGCGGCGGTCATCTGGGCGGCGCGGCCACCGATGTGCTGAGCGTCGAACCGCCGACCACCGGCAACCCACTGCTGGCCGGCGACATCCCGCGGCTGATCATCACCCCCCACAGTGCCTGGGGCAGTCGCGAGGCGCGGCAACGGATCGTCGGCCAATTGACCGAAAACGCCCGGGGCTTTTTCAGCGGCGCACCGCAGCGCGTCGTCAGTTGATAAACTGCGCTCCTTTTTCAGGGAGCAGACCATGGATCCGCGCAGTGAAGTACTGCTTCGTCAGGCCGAACTTTTTCAAGGCAACGTGTTGCTGGCCGGCCTGCCCGCCGACGACCTGCTGGGGCGGCTGCCCAATGCCCATGGCTGGTGCTGGCATGCCGGCGATCAGGCGGCGCTGGATGCACGGTTTGCCGAGCGCAGCCATTTCGGGGTGAATGTGCCGGATCGCGCATTCGATACGGCCGTGGTGTTCCTGCCCAAGTCCAAGGACCTGGCTGATTACATCCTCAAGGCCGTGGCCGCCCGTCTGCCGGGCGCCGAGCTGTACCTGGTGGGCGAAAAACGCGGCGGCATCGAAAGCGCCGCCAAGCAACTGAACGCCTTTGGCAAACCACGCAAGCTCGACAATGCGCGGCACTGCCAACTGTGGCTGGCTACCGTGGCCGACGCCCCGCCAGCCCCCGAACTGGCGAGCCTGGCCCAAGTCTTTGAAGTGCCACTGGCCGACGGCCCGCTCAAGGTCGTCAGCCTGCCGGGCGTGTTCAGCCATGGCCGCCTGGATCGCGGCACCGCACTGTTGCTGGAACACCTGGACAAACTGCCCAGCGGTCATCTGCTGGACTTCGGCTGTGGCGCCGGCGTGCTGGGCGCGGCGGTCAAGCGGCGCTACCCGCACAACACCGTGACGCTGCTTGATGTGGACGCCTTCGCCACCGCCAGCAGTCGCCTGACCCTGGAGGCCAATGGCCTGGAAGGCGACGTGCTGACCGGCGATGGCATCGACGCCGCGCCCATGGGCCTGGATGCGATTCTGAGCAACCCGCCGTTCCATGTCGGGGTGCATACGGACTATTTCGCAACGGAAAACCTGCTGCGAAAAGCACGCCAACATCTGAAAAACGGCGGCGAACTTCGGCTAGTCGCCAATAGCTTCCTGAAGTATCAACCGCTGATCGAAGAGCATCTGGGCGTCTGCGCAGTCAAGGCTGAGGGCCAGGGTTTTCGCATCTACCGCGCCAAGCGCGGCTGACGGGCGTTTGAAAAAGAAGGCTTGCCGAATGGATTTTGCCAAGGCAGAATCCGCTCCGTCCTAGGGGAGTAGTCTCCCACGA
>Ga0265296_1002267_pt1 | contig 19769 bp, 21 predicted proteins | sample MunlanPumphouse1_FD_189073 | JGI IMG/M metagenome (GOLD analysis project Ga0265296, IMG submission 189073) | Groundwater microbial communities from a municipal landfill in Southern Ontario, Canada - Pumphouse #1 | ecosystem: Environmental > Aquatic > Deep subsurface > Groundwater | place...
GGCCTTCAAGAAGCCCTTCAAGCCCCCTGGCAACAACCCAGTGTATCTCTGATTTGGGGAATCTGTCTCTTATGGCGTTTAAAAAAGGCAGGCTGTGGACTATGTCGCCAAGGGAACTTGGTTTGATGACAAGAATCTTTCCCGGAGCTTTCCTGAATTTAATCGTCTTATCACTCACGGAAATATATTAACCGAAATACACGTTTTTTAACAGCACAACCCCCTTTCATCCCCATAGATTAAGTAATGTTATCCTGTCTTTTAATCAGCCCTCGCTGTCATGCTGGCTTGTCCAGCATCTTTCTTAAAAAATCATTCCGAACAAGTCGGAATGACAGAAAAAGAAGCAGAGTACGTTATATAGATTGACAATAGAAAACCGTTTGGATATATTCATATTGTCAACGGAGGCAGAATATCCGCACTCTTTGGTGCTGATGTGAACACGTTAAATGAAATACGTTGAAGAATAGCATATGAAGAGACCCATTGATGAGTGACTTCACTAAAGTTAAAATTGGATTCGCCATAGCTCTCTTGGCTGCTCTCTTTACTATTTCGCAGGTCACATCTAATCTCGGAGCGTTCGGTTTTTACGTTTTTGGTATTCATATCGAGATAAAACATCTTTACTACTTTATTTCGCTATTCCTTACATTGGCAGTTTACTTCTACAGCATTCAGTTTCTCACAGAAAGGCAGGTCAGATTTGTACGATTTGCACAAGTGTTAGCAGATTGGTCTTATGCTATTGCGATTGTTGCCCCAATTTTATACCTGTCTTTGTTTTTGGTAGTTCTGCTCACAGTAGCCATTTCTCCTATTGTGAAATCGGAAAATTTACAGGGAATATTTCAGAATGTCTTAAGTGGAATCATGGGGGTATTAAGTGTTTTAGCAAGTCAACGACTAATGAAACTATTTGCCAAGCGTGAGAAACAATCTTCATCAGAAGAATATGATAAACAAGCAATCTCTGTACTGGATCGCGCCAAACAATTATTTGAGGATGGACACTACGATTTATCTGTAATTGAATGTTTCAAATCTATAGAAACGGCTGCTCGAAAAGTTCTCCTTCAAAAAGGCGTCCCACTGAAAAATCGCTCCACGCGTGATTTAATACAAGCTGCTCAAGACCAAGGCATTATTCCTGAAGATCGAATTTCCTTAGTCCACACAATCAGACAATCAAGGAATATCGCGGCTCATGGAGATAAACCGTCACAAAAGAGGAAGCAATGCTGGTACTTGAAGCTGCAAGACGTATTCTCGCATCTATGGTTAATCCTGAGGAGAATGACAATAAATGAGGAACATACGCCAGCTAAGAATGAAGAGAGTAACGGCAACGGTTCTATTTGATTTTCAAACTTCCGTCAACATGCGGGTAAGATGCTTTATGACTCTGCCCTTATTTACTAAATCTTTTATAAGGAGGATGCTATGACCAAGCTACGTATTGCAGCAATTTTTCTTGTCCTGCTTGCGGCAGTAACATTTGCCCAGGCCGCCGAAGAAAAGGATGTTAAGGGAGGCAAAGACCATCCTTTACTCTCGCGGATGCCTGGCTACTATCTTGACACCTACGATGTCAAGGACTTCGATAGCTACGACGCTTCGGCTTATATCTCGGGCAAAGACGCCAAATGGGAGGGAAAGCTCACAAAGCTGAGTTATACCAAAAAAGAAGGTTCAAAGCCGGTGAGCATGGCACAGATTGCGCTTAATTACGAGAATGCTATCCGGAAACTCGGCGGAAAAATATTATCCAGCGATGGCCGCGTAAGCAACGCCAAGATACAGAAGGGAGGCGCAGTGACATATGTCCAGGTCTCAGCCTTCAACGACGGCAGGAATTATGAACTCGTCATCGTAGAATCAAAGCCGATGGAGCAGGAAGTGACTGCCGACGCCTCTGCGCTGAACCAGAGCATCTCTTCCACCGGAAAGGTTGCAGTGTACGGGATATACTTCGATACCGGTAAATCTGAGATTAAGCCTAAATCTAACCCAACTCTGGACGAGATTACAAAGCTGCTCAAGCAGAATACGCGTCTCAAACTTTATGTGGTGGGACATACTGACGATGCAGGCATTCTTGAATCCAATCTAAAGCTGTCTTCTGACCGTGCCGCTGCGGTGGTGAAGGCGCTGACCGAGCGCGGCATCAATTCGTCCCGCTTAAAGCCTGCAGGCGCAGGTCCATACTGCCCTGTGGAGTCGAACAAGACCGAGGAAGGCAAAGCGAAAAACAGGAGGGTGGAGCTGGTTGAACGGAACTGACAAATCCGGGAAGAATAAAATAATTTTCCTGAGTTCGCGATTACTATGAACGATGTGTTGAGAGGGGAAGCATTCTCTGACTATTTCTGCCTTGGGTTATTTTTAAGGTATCTTTGCAGCCCAAACAGTAAAGCTACTTCCCCTCAAAGTTTTTAATGAACTGGCCGACCTGTATGCCGAGATAAATACATTTGATTCCATCCATGCACTCATCAGCATCCTTCTTCTCAATATGGGTCTTGAGTTCATGCTTGTCTTTCCTGAAGCTCACAAGATATGCGTGCTTTGCCTTGTCAAAATCAAGAGATACTGAAATATCATACTTTGCAATCTCAGGATACATCTCAAGTATCTTGTTCTTTAAGTCAGCAATTGTGTAGCCCATAAAAACTCCTTCCCTTGTTGTATTTATATATTAGTTCTAAGCCCTAATCAGCCATTTTCTATTTTGTCGGCAATAGGGGTCGAGGGGCCAAGTTAAATACTCGAACCCTTAAACCTTTGAATCCTTGAACCCTAAATAAAAATCACGCCCAGGGCGTTCATCCTTCAACAATGCTGTGTTCTTCCCACATGAACCAGCTTCCGGTGTCTGACATGAAAAAATATGTATTCGCAAAAATATTATAGTGCTGTTCTTCCTCGTGGACAAGCCTTTTAAAAAGATTTTTCCCCTTCCCTGTCTTTGCCCCTTTAGCAGCTTTCTTATAAAATTCCACCCCCTCTTTTTCCATCTGCATTGCGATCTTAAATGCCTCAAGCTCATCAGAGGTTGCCTTAACACGCTTCATCATCTTGCCCTTCATTGCTTCAAAGACTGTTTTGATGTTTTCCATAGGGCTGACATCCGTGAGCTTTATGTTAAGCCCTTTAAATATCTGAGAAAGCATTTTTAGGTGCCTTTTTTCATCCTCTGTTATTGTCAGAAACATCTTTTTGCCAACAGGATGTTTTGTTTTCTTAGCCGCATCCTTATAGAAACTTATCGCGTCCTTCTCCATCTTGACTGCTATCTCAATTGCATTTGTCATTGTTGCCTCCGTTCTTAGCCGTTATTGATTCCTTCATAGCCAATGATGCGCGTCATTGTCTCGTCGTCTGTCACTCCCTCTTGGCCTACTTCGCCGAAGTAGCTACGAAGGCTGAATCGGGAGTCTCGGAGCGAGTCTACGCGAAGAGTCGCTTCGACCTTCTGAAGAAAGATTCCGGACATTCATCCTTCGCAGTAATGCTACGGAGAACGGAAGCCGGAATGACAAATTGAAAGAAGAGGGCGAGAGATTTGATATCTCAAGCAACTCTCTAATTTTGTCATCGGAAAGCTCCTTCCCTGTTTCAAAAAAATTTATTGAACGCCTTTCCTTTATTGCCTGAATTACATCCATAGCTGCCTCCATATTAAGTCCCTGTTATTTCAGTCTGGCCTCAACTGCCTTCCAGTCAATGTTCTTGAAGAATGCCTCTATGTAATCTGCCCTCTTAAGTCCGTAATCGAGCATAAAGGCATGCTCAAATACATCCATTATAAGTATAAGATTGCAGCCGGCAGGATGAGCTACATCATGCTCATTTATCCAGAAGTTAATCAGTCTGCCGCTCATGTTATCCTGATAAAGGGCTGTCCAGCCAATGCCCCTCATAGCCCCTGTTCCTTTAAAATCCTTCTCCCACGCTTCATAGCTGCCAAAACTCTCAGAAAGTTTCTTCGCAAGTTTACCGCCCTTATCAATGCCTCCCTTCCCTCCAAGATTTTCGAAATAATATTCATGCAACCTCATGCCGTTAAATTCCCATCCAAGTCTTCTCTTTAGCTCGGCAAATTCAGGGGTTCCGGTTTTTCCGTCTTTCAGCATCTGATCAAGAATATCAAGCACCTTATTCGTATTCGTCACATATCCCTGATACAAAGTAAAGTGGTTTTTAAGTAAGGTCTCGCTGAACCCCTCCATCCCGACAATCTTTGAATAATCCTTTGCTGTATAAGGCATAGCCACCTCCTTACTTTTAGCGCTTATTATTCGATTGGAATCTTTTTCTCTTTCTTCTTGGCCTCTTCGGTTTTGGGAATTCTTACCTCAAGAACCCCATCTTTAAAATTTGCTTTAGCTTTATCTGTCTGCACCTCGGTCGGCATGCGAAAACTACGGGTAAAAGAACCATGTGAACGCTCCAGCCTGTAATAATCCTTCCTTTCGACCTTCTCTTCCTTTTTCTTCTCCCCGGAAATGGTTATTGTGTCATTAGTAATATTTACATCAATATCCTCTCTCTTCATCCCCGGCAGCTCTGTCTTTACCACAACATCGCCGCCTTCCTCAAATATATCCACTGTTGGGGAAATCTCCTCTCTTTCAAGTAATCCAAACCTCGGCAACCAGGATGGACCGATTAAAGAAAAGGGTCTCCTGAAAAACTCCTCAAACATCCTCTCCATCTCCACAAAGGGTGAAAGCGCCCTTGTCGGTTCAGCTTTTACCAACTCTTTTGTCTCCTTCTTTTTCTTTGCCATAACCCGCCTCCTGTAATTGTTAACTTTGATTATAAAACCTGCCTCTTGTTTCCAATTATATCCTAACCCAAAAAGTTGTCAAGCCGAATTTTTTTGAATTTTCCTTTATCTGATAAAACATAGAGACAAAACATAGGGACACTGAGCTTGTCTAAAAACTCAGTATTTGTCATCCTCCGGTCGATGCGACTCCTCGCGGAGATCCGACTCGGACTTGACCGGGGGATCCAGAAGGTATTGAAAACACTGGATTCCCGCCTTCGCTAGTGTCCTGTCTGTAACAGTTCTTTACACTTTTGTGTAGTGTCATTCTGGCTTGTCCAGAATCTTTCCCCTTTTAAAAGAAGGATTCCCGACAAGCGGGAATGACAAAATTGTGTAAAGTTATTTATGAGACAGTACACTATAATGACAACTTTATATGGGAATGGTAGTTTTTAGACAAGCCCTGTGTCCCTATTCAAAAGTGCAATATTGTTGCCTTGCTATGTCGAGGTGATATTTCTGAGAACACAATAACAAGTGTATCACTGAACAAATACAAGTTTGCCCTGGATGTGACATATAGCGGCTTATTGAAAGCATAACCAGCGAATAGACCTGTTTAGCTTCGCTTTCAGGTCATCCGCAACGACGTTAATCCAATATCCCCTTAATATCCCCCTCATTCACAGGGCCGAAGACTGTGACAGCGAAGGCATTTTTGGACATAAGCCTTTTCGAGAGTTCCTTCACGCGCTTTAAATCTACTGCATTGATATCCTTTATTAACTCAGAAGGCGAATAATATCTGCCGTAATATATTTCCTGCCGGGCTATGTTCTGCATCCTGCTGGACGTTGATTCAAGGCCGAGGATGAGATTGCCTTTAAGCTGTGCCTTAGCCCGTTCAAACTCGATCTCTGTCATATTATCAGCCAGTTCCCTCATCTCCTTAACTATGAGCTCCATCACCTGGGCAACCCTCTTCCTGCCTGTGCCTGCATAGACAGCCCAGAGACCTGTGTCTATATATGAAGATATGTATGAATATATCGAATATGTAAGCCCCCTCTTCTCCCTTATCTCCTGAAAGAGCCTCGAGCTTACGCCGGCGCCAAGGATTGTATTAAGGAGAAAAAGCACATACCTTTCATCGCTTGCCACAGGAATGCCCTCGACCCCGATACAAATATGAGCCTCTGAAAGTTCTTTACTGCATACTCTAACCTTTCCGTTAAATGCAGGCTGCGGCCCTTTTTCAGGCTCCGAACCTCTCCTCAGAGACCCGAGGCTGTGATTAAGCGCATCAAGGAGTTTATCTGCATCAAAATTACCTGCACATGCCATAACCGTATCTTTGGTCCCATAATATTTTTTCAGGTGACTGACAAGGTCTTCCCTCTTAAATGATTTAATTGTCTCCTTTTTCCCAAGGACAGATTGTCCTATGCCTTCATTACCCCATATCGTCTGGTTAAAAAGGTCGTGTATATAGTCATCAGGAGTATCCTCAACCATTTTTATCTCTTCTTTTATAATCCCCCTTTCCTTCTCCACATCATTTTCCGGAAATGCAGAATGAAGAAATATATCCGACAGAAGCTCGATACCCTTATCAAAATATTCGTCGAGGACCTTTATATAGAATGTCGTGTTTTCCCGTGAAGTAAACGCATTGAGGTCTCCGCCGATCGAATCAGTGTCAATAGCTATATCCTTTGCGGAACGCTTCTGGGTGCCCTTGAAAAACATGTGTTCGAGGAAATGTGATATGCCGTTCTTTTCAGGCGGCTCGTTTCTTGAACCGACCTTGACCCATATGCCCAGGGCAACTGAGCGGACATCCTTAACCTGCTCCATAACCACAGGTATGCCGTTTTCAAGATATGTTTTTTTGAACATAATGTCCTTTCTTAAAGCACAATGGACAATAAGTAATGGCTTGTTCGCTTCAGAAATGCTTTTTTGATTTAATACAAACGTACTAATTGCTGTTACGTTGTCATTGCGGCAGAGCCTGTCCACGATTGACGGGAATCGCCGCAAATCCTTCCCACGTCTGTGTCATGCTGGCCTACTTCGCCGAAGCGGCTGCGAAGGCTGAATCCGGAATCCTTCTTCAGAATGATTCCGAACAAGCCCCGTTAGAAAAGACTTTCTAATCGGGGCAAGCCGGAATGACACAAAATGCAAAAACAATAAATGCGTTTATATTCGATATAGAGCGAGAATACTATGCCCTGTCTTTAAACTGAACCCTACTCTTTTGCTGCCTTTTCTCTCAGTGCCTCTTTTCTGCTTAAACGTATCTTGCCGGTCCTGTCCATCTCAATTACTTTGACAAGGACTTCCTCTCCCTCTTTCAGAACATCGGTAACCTTGTCTATTCTCTTCTCATCTATCTGGGATATATGAAGAAGGCCTTCGGTGCCGGGCATTATCTCTACAAATGCTCCAAAATCGACAATACGCTTCACCTTCCCGAGATATATCCTCCCAACTTCCGCCTCTGCAATGATTCCGTTTATTATCTCTATTGCCTTCTGGGCTGATGTTTCATCAGCAGATGCAATGTTTATCACACCTGCATCATCAACGTTTATCTTAACCCCTGTCTGCTCTATTATTCCCCTTATAACCTTGCCGCCTGTTCCTATGACATCCCTTATCTTTTCCTGTTTAATCTGCATTGTATATATCCGCGGTGCGTACGGAGACAAGTTTCCCCTCGGTGATGTAATCACCTCTTTTATCTTATTAAGGATGAAAAGCCTTCCCTGTCTTGCCTGTTCAAGCGCCTTCTCCATAATAGCGGCGTTTATACCGCCTGTCTTAACATCAAGCTGGAATGCTGTCACACCCTTCTCTGTTCCTGTAACCTTAAAATCCATGTCGCCGAGATGGTCTTCCAATCCAAGTATATCTGTAAGAACAATATTCTTGTCGCCTTCCTGTATCAATCCCATTGCAATACCCGCTACAGGAGACTTTATCGGCACCCCTGCATCCATAAGCGCCAGTGTTCCGCCGCAGACCGTTGCCATCGAAGACGAGCCATTGGATTCAAGTATGTCCGAGACAATCCTGATAGTGTAAGGGAATGCCTCTTTAGGCGGAATTACAGCCCTTAATGCCCTTTCAGCAAGCGCTCCATGCCCAATCTCGCGCCTGCCCGGAGAGCGCAGAGGTTTGACCTCTCCAACGCTGAACGGCGGGAAATTATAATGAAGCATAAATGACTTATAGCTTTGTCCATCGAGCGAGTCTATTCTCTGTTCATCATCCGCAGTGCCGAGGGTTGCTACGGCAAGCGCCTGTGTCTCGCCCCTTACAAAAAGCGCTGAGCCATGAGTCCTCGGCAGTATCCCTACCCTTGAGGTTATATGTCTTATCTCATCAGGTCTTCTGCCGTCAGCCCTGATTCCTTCCTCTATAATCATCCTTCTAACAAGGTTCTTTTCAAGTTCAAAAAATGCATCAGCTATTTCCTTGGTCATATCCTTCTCGGGTGTATTAAAATGCTTGATTGTTTCAGCCAGCATGATGTCAAGCGTCTCCTGTCTCCTCTGTTTGCCCGGGATCTTGATCGCGTCTTTCATTTTTCCAAGGATATGCGCCTCTACATTCTTTCTGAGTTCCTCATCAAATACAGGCGGGGTTAACGTACGTTTCCCCCTGCCGACCTTTTCCCTCAGGTCTTTCTGCACTGCAATAATACGCTTTATCTCTGCATGTGCATAATCTATAGCCTTAAGGAGTGTCTCCTCCTGAACTTCCAGTGCCTCGCCTTCCACCATAAGAACAGAACTTTCTGTCCCGGCAACAAGAAGGTTTATATCAACACTTCCTGCTTCAGACAGGTCCGGATTAACAATAAACTCTCCGTTAATCCTTCCCACCTTAACAGCTGCAATCGGTCCCTCAAACGGGATATCGGAAATCATCAGCGCAGCAGATATGCCGATTATTCCAAGGATGTCGGATACATTCTCCTCGCCGTATGAGAGAACCTGCACTATGCCCTGTGTTTCACAATAAAATCCTTTCGGAAAAAGCGGACGAATCGGGCGGTCTATCAGACGGGATGTCAGAACTTCCTTTTCACTTGGCCTGCCTTCCCTCTTAAAGAATCCTCCGGGGATCTTGCCTGCAGAGTAAGCCTTCTCCTGGTAATCAACTGTTAGCGGGAAAAAATCAAGCCCTTCCCTGGGCTTCTTTGCTGCAACTGCCGTAGCCAGTACAACTGTGTCTCCATACCTTAAAACAACTGCTCCATCTGATTGTTTAGCTATCTCTCCTGTCTCAATTACCAGTCTCTTTCCTTTAATCTCAACTTCTACTGTAGTCATTTATCCTCTCTCTCTATTCTCTCTATTTTCTAAGTCCTAACCGCTCAATAACCTTTGCATAGCGTTCCTTGCTCGAGGCCTTGAGATAGTCAAGCAATTTTCTTCTCTGACTGACAAGTTTCAGCAGTCCGCGGCGTGAATGGTGGTCACTGCTATGGGCTCTAAAATGCTCTGTAAGATAATTTATCCTCTCACTTAAAATAGCCAGCTGCACCTCTGGAGAGCCGGTATCTTTTTCGTGAACCTTAAAGCCGCTTATAATTGTACCTTTCTTTTCCTTGCTGAGAGGCATTAAATCACCACCTTCCTAATGTTTTGCTTTGTTATATAGTTTATAAGGATAACATACTGCCTTTGATTCTGTAAACCCCGGCAGAAACTTCTATTCTTCATTATTTCATTCTGCAACTCTTTTTCACGGGGTAAAAGATTCGGATAATTCTTTATTGTATGCAGTCCCACACCCTGTTTTGAGACAGATGCTAAAAAACCGGCCCTAATCCGCAATCAAGCGTCTGCTTTTTTTAAGATATCTTGCAACCGCATATAAAACAGTAACAAAAGCAAATAGCAGGGATAAAATCAAAATTACGGTTTTATCTGTCCCGCTGCCGTATTGTACATAATAATTTTTCATTACCAGCACTATCATGCATATTACCCATATATATGTCGTCCCGTATTCTTTAACGATCAGGCGCGGCCAATTGAACCTCATATTACTTATGGTTTTTCTGATTCCTGTCAGATTCGGAATAATTCTGTTGACATTTTTGCAGTATCCGATAAACTCTTCTCCGAACTTATTAGCGAGATAGTTTTCTTCCGCCTTTATAATCGCCATGTACATGAATATGAATAACGGAATCCCTGCGAAATAAAAATAAATGGAATGGGCGACGATACCAAGTCCCATGACGATCAGAATATTCCCGAGATATAACGGATTCCTGCAATGAGCAAATATCCCGTCTTTCACCAGTGTTTCAGCATAGACCTTTCTGTGTCTGCCGCCGCGGATTATATAGGCAAGCCCGATAGTCAGCGCCCTTATAGTCTGCCCGGCAACGGCCACCAGAATCCCTGTTGCATATCTCCAATTCTCAAGATGTTCGCTGCCCGGGTCAGGCCTTGTACCAAATACCAGCAGGACAAAGAAAAGAGGGAAAATAAGATTCCTATGTCTGAAAATAAAGTTCCCGAGCTTTACCATTATGCTATTTTACAGCCACCATGCCGCTGAAGTTATACCATTTAAAAAAAGCATCACAGTATCTGAACCCTTGTTTCAGCAGGAGTTCCCTGTTTTCAAGCAACTTATAGGGAATCAGCACATTTTCGAGCGCTTCCCTCTTTTGCGCTATTTCCAGGTCACTGTAACCGCTTCTCTTTTTCATGTCATAATAGTACTTGATAAAAAGCCTGTTAAACAGTGAATCTTCTCCCAGTACTTTTTCTACAAGGATAAGACACCCGTTATCATTCATCCCCCTGAAAATACTTTCTATTATTTTTTCCCTGTAGAGAGGCCTGATGAACTGAAGCGTAAGCACCATGACAATGACCGAGGCATTTTCTATGCGTATCCCTTTGTTCAGGTCGGCACAGATAAGTTCGTATTCCCCCGAGAAATTATTCTCCGAAAGCTTTTCCCTGCATTTCACGAGCATTTCTTCAGAATAGTCTACGCCAAAGAATTTGACCCTGTTGCCGATATGCCGGTTCAGATTTAACAAGGTAGTGCCGGTAGAGCAGCCCAGGTCATAGACATTTGTCCCATCCACTGCAAAATCGAGGGCTAATTCAGTTATCATTCTCTGAATCTCCTGGTAAAACGGGACGGAGCGATAAAGCATATCGTCAAATACAGCAGCGACTTTTTCTCCAAAATCAAAATCACCGATGGAATCAAGTTTATCATTAAATACTTTATCTTCTGACATCTGTACCTCCGTCTTTTTATATTTTAAAGGCTGCGCCATCACTGAATGCAAACTTTTGGGATTCTCCTGATGGCATACGCTTAGGGTATAATATAGCTAATTGCCGGCAGCTATGTCAAAAAATTAATAAAAATCCTTGACACTTCATGATTAAAATTTTATCCTTACATCAGCATGAAAAAACCATGGGCAGGAAGATTTGCCGGGAAAACATCAAAGATAGCGGAGGCTTTCACAGAATCTATCTCCTTTGACAAAAGGCTCTGGAGATATGACATCGAAGGAAGCATTGCACATGCCAGAATGCTCGGCAAGCAGGGCATCATCCCGCATAAGGATTCCGCAAAGATAATCAGCGGGCTTAAATCAATAGCAAAAGAGATGGAGGCCGACAAATTTAAATTCAGCGAAGAACTTGAGGATATTCACATGAACATAGAGGCGGCCCTCGTAAAAAAAACAGGTTCCGCAGGCAAGAAACTTCATACAGCCCGTTCAAGAAATGACCAGGTTGCTCTGGATCTGAGACTTTATCTGAGAGATGAGACTAAAGGGATAATATCTCTTATTAAAAATTTTCAAAAGACCATTCTCAGTATGGCAGAAAAATACGGCGGTATTATCATGCCCGGATATACACATCTGCAGAGGGCTCAGCCAGTGCTGTTGTCACATCACCTTCTTGCATACATCGAGATGCTTCAAAGAGACAGAAACCGTTTTGAAGATGCATTAAAAAGAATTAATATACTTCCACTCGGCTCGTGTGCCCTGAGCGGGACAACGCTTCCGATTGACAGGGTTTATGTCGCTAAGCTGCTCGGGTTTGAAGGCCTCTCTGAAAACAGCATGGATGCAGTATCTGACAGAGACTTTGCAATAGAGTTTTTAGCAGATTCGAGCATATTAATAATGCACCTGTCACGCTTAGCAGAGGAACTCATACTATGGTCAACAGAAGAGTTCTCTTTTATTGAGCTGCCTGAGGCCTTCACAACAGGCTCGAGCATAATGCCCCAGAAAAAGAATCCTGACGTTGCAGAACTTATAAGAGGAAAAACCGGAAGGGTTTATGGGAACCTGTTATCCATCTTAACAGTCATGAAAGGCCTGCCGTTAGCATATAACAGAGACCTTCAGGAAGACAAAAAACCGGTGTTTGATACAGCAGACACTGTCAAGGCATGCCTGACAGTCCTGGCAGAGATGCTGCCGGAGATAAACTTTATGAAAGAGAGAATGCGCGCGGTTGCAGGAAAGGCATATTCTACAGCAACGGATATTGCCGAGTACCTTGTAAAAAAAAGGATTCCTTTCAGAGAGGCGCATGAGATAACAGGGAAGATTGTTCTTTACTGCATCAGGAACAAAAAACAGTTTGAAGAGCTTTCTATAAATGAATTCAAGAAATTCTCTTCAGCTATTGCAAAAGACATTTACTCCCGCATCAGGGCCGAGGATTCCATAAAGGCAAAGACTTCAAGAGGCGGCACAGCCCCATCAGAGGTCAAGAAGCAGATAAAGAGACTGAAGCAGCTAATAAAATGAAAGAAGTCAGAAGTCAGAAGTCAGAAGTCAGAAGCATGTTCACTATTCACTATTCACTATTCACTGTTTGCTGTCTGCTGTTTACCGTTTCCTTTTTTTTGACAGCCTGCGGCAAAAAAGAACCTCCTACACTTAAGGCATATGAAAAACCCGAGGCGCCATCAGGCCTTAAGGCAATCCACAGAGAGAACAATATTATCCTGTCCTGGCCGTACACTTCAAAAAAAGAAAATCTGAAAGAATTTTATATTCTCAGGTCAGAAGACAGCAGTTTTCAGAAAATAGCGTCTGTAACCAAAGAGGAAAGTTCCTACACAGACGTTAACTTTAAGATAGGCGCTCTTTATAAATACAAAGTCGTTGCCGGAAGCCTGAAAAAAGTACTCAGCGATGATTCAAATATAATCATAATAAAGCCTGAAGTCGTCCCTCCTGCCCCGAAGAATATATCATTCAAGGTTGGTAATGATGCCCTGTCCATATCATGGGGAAGTGCGGGAGAAAACATTTTTTATAATATTTATAAAAGTCCCGATAGAGGGAAATACGGCATTAATCCTATAAACGCTGAGCCAATAAAAACAACGTTGTACTCTGATACTTTTGAACTGACCAAACCCATTTATTACACAATACGGAGTTTACTTAATAATGAATACCGGAATGAAGGCCCTGCATCAGATGAAATGGAAGTTAACCCTGTGGACTTTGTACCCTCAAGGCCGGAGGGGCTTCAGGCGATATTTGCAGGTGATAAGGTCGTTATCGCCTGGAAGGAAAATCCGGAGGTATGGGTAAAAAAATACAGGGTTTACCGGAAGACAAATGAGAGAGAAGGATTTAAACCTGCAGGAGAACCTGTGACCCCTGCATTCACCGAGAGAGAAAAAACAGGGACAAAACATGTCTATAAAATAACTGCCCTCGGGCCGTCAAAAGAAAGCGAATTTTCCGGGGCAGTTGCAGTTGATTTTTAATTTTATACAAATACAAAACTATAGACCAACATACAAGGCATTGTATTTGAGCGGCTTATTTTGCCGATAGTCTGGGAATGTCCGCCCCAGCGGATTCGCCGAGGCGAAAGCGAGAATATTATGCCTTGCATATAATATATTAATAGATAACACAAAGAATCCAAGGAGAAGCAATATATGCCAAAAATAACTATTCAGGATTTTTTAAAGAAAAAAACGGAAAAAAAGAAAATCACGATGCTCACTGCTTATGACTATCCGTTCGCACAGATAGTTGATGAGGCAGGGCTTGATGCAATACTTGTCGGCGACTCTTTGGGCATGGTAGTTCAGGGTCTCGAAAACACACTGCCTGTTACAATGGACGAGATGATTTACCACACAAAGATGGTCTCACGCGCTGTAAAAAATGCAATGGTTATCGGAGACATGCCATTTATGTCTTATCAGACAAGCATTGAGGATGCTGTAAGAAACGCAGGGAGGTTCCTGAAAGAGGCAGGGGCATCAGCAATAAAGATAGAGGGCGGCGCCGAGGTTGCAGGGCATATAAAGGCAATGACAAAATCAGACATACCTGTGATGGCACATATCGGACTTACGCCGCAGTCAATCCATAGGATTGGAGGATATAAGGTTCAGGGCAAAACCGAGGAAGCTCAGAAAAGATTAATTGAAGAGGCGCATATTGCAGAGGATGCAGGTGCATTTTCATTGCTGCTCGAGGCAATACCAATAGAGCTTGCAAAAAGGATTACAGAGGAACTCTCAATCCCTACCATCGGCATTGGGGCAGGACCGTTTTGTGACGGGCAGGTATTGGTGCTGCATGATGTCCTCGGGCTCTTTGAGAGATTCGTGCCAAAGTTCGTAAAAAGGTATGCAAATCTAAAGACCGATGCATTAAAGGCAATAAAGTCTTACAAAGAAGATGTTGAAAAAGGCATATTCCCTTCAGAAGAACAGAGCTTCAAATAAACCCCTTTAGATAATTTAAAATTTAAGCCTGATTGAGGGGAGAAATGTTACACTACATAACAATATGACAAAGGCAAAGATTCTCCTTGTTGAAGACAGTAAAACCCAGGCAGGACTCATAAGGGACTTCCTCGAAAAAACCGGATATGAAGTTATCTGGGCAGAAAATGGCAAATCCGCAATCAAAATAGCCAAGAGCAAGGGTATTGACATCATACTCCTTGACCTCGTACTGCCGGATATAAGCGGTAACGAGGTATGCCGCTGGCTGAAACTCAATGAGGACACCAAAGGTCTCCCCATAATAATGCTCACGGTAAAAGACACCTTAACTGATAAGGTAGCCGGTCTGGAGGCAGGCGCTGATGATTACCTTCCCAAACCCTATAATGAGATTGAACTTAATGCAAGGATATACGCGTCTTTAAGGACAAAGGCCTTGCAGGATGAATTAAGACAAAAAAACCACCAGTTGGAAGACCTGTTAAAGCAGGTTGAGATTATGGCAATTACAGATCAGCTCACAGGTATTTATAACAGGAGGCGGCTTGAAACTGTTCTGGAGAAAGAATTCAGAAGGACAATAAGATACAAGACTCCGCTTGCCTGCCTGATGATAGATATAGACCATTTTAAAAGGATTAATGACAGGTTCGGCCACCACACAGGAGACATAGTCCTTAAAAAAATAGCCCAGATAATAGCAAGCACCGCCAGAGGAATAGATGCTGTAGCAAGATGGGGCGGCGAGGAATTTGTTGTCTTGTTCCCTCAGACAAAAAAAGAGGATGCCTTGCAGCCTGCATCAAGGATTCTCTCAACAATTTCAGAGCATGAGTTCCCTGACATCAATGAACAGATTACTGTAAGTATCGGGATTGGCGGTGCCCCTGCCCCTTCTATAGATAATGAGGAGAAACTGATTCAGGCATCTGATTTTGCCTTATATGAGGCAAAGAGGAAAGGACGCAACAGGATAGAGATTGCCCCGAATTAAGCCATTATATCTCAATGGCCTTTGTTTTATTACCGATAGAAATCTATGTGACCTCACTTCAAAGGAGATGGTCTCTATTGTTCTAAGGGCAGGTGTTAAATGGATTCAATACAGAGAAAAAAATAACCCTCGCAGAGATATCTATAAAGAGGCGATAATACTAAGAAGGCTGACGGATGAATTCAATGCCACATTCATAGTAAATGACCATGCCGACATAGCCCTTGCAGTCAATGCAGATGGCGTTCATCTGGGACAGGAAGACCTGCCTGTAAAAGAAGCCAGAAAGATTCTCGGCAAAGAAAAGATAATAGGAATATCCACGCACAGTATTGAACAGGCAATCGAGGCAGAAACAGGTGGAGCTGATTATATAGGCTTTGGCCCGATATTTCATACAAAAACCAAGGATGCAGGTGAGCCAAAAGGCATTGCTGCGCTGAGAGAGATTAAGAGGCATGTGAAAATCCCTGTTGTTGCCATTGGCGGTATAAACACTGAGAATCTCAAGTCTGTAATTGATTCGGGTGCCGATGCTGTTGCGGTTGCCTCAGCAATACTCAGTGGCAATATTTCAGAGAATATAAAAAACTTCCTAAAAGCACTTTACAAAAAACGTTAAGTTGTCTAAAATCAACCTATGGATAACCCTGAAAAACACATCCTGCTAAAGAAAGAAGTCATAATTAACGATATTATTAAGGGATATATCTCTGATATAAGCGAGATAGGCATGTATATACATGCCCAGGTAGAATTCCTGCCAGCGGCTATACTTGACCTCAGTTTCACTATTAATGAAAATCAGATTAAAGTAAAAGGGTTTGTCCAGCATATACAGCCTGGAGTCGGGACCGAAATAATATTTCTAAACCTCTTGCAGGATGACCTTTCTCATATCAAAAAGTTTCTCCACTTGCAGTCTGCTCAACTTGAAAAAAAGTCGGCAGTTAAAAAGATTTTGCTTGTTGATGATAACACTCAGGTAAGGTCTGCATACAGAAACAAACTGCTCGAGGGCGATTTCAATGTGATAGAGGCACAGAGCGGGACAGAGGCTTTCATGAGACTTCAGGAAACAAATTTTGACCTTGTAGTGCTCGACCTCTGGATGGAAGGCATTGATGGATTCAAAATCCTACAACTTATGAAGGTAAATCCAGTTCTGAAAAACATACCGGTCGTTATCCTTTCAGCAAGAAGCACCCATGCCGATCTGGAAAAGGCAATAGCGCTTGGGGCAAAGGACTACCTTATAAAAATGACCACTACCCCTTTAAAATTAGCTGAAAAGGTTAAAAAAATTCTGGGAGATTGAAGAGGAACCCATGAAAAAATCATTACTGTTATTACTTCTGTTAATCATATCAGCCCTGATATTTTCAGGATGCCGGGAAAAAGAAGATGTCATCAAAATCGGCGTCGTTGGACCGATGACAGGCGACCAGGCAAAGATGGGGACTGATTTTAAGAACGGAGTTGCACTCGCAGTTGAGGAATGGAATGCAAGAGGAGGCGTGCTCAACAAAAAAATTGACATGCTCATCGAAGACGACCAGCACGACCCTAAGCAGGCAGTCTCTGTTGCAAATAAGCTTGTGAATGCAGGCGTTGCAGGTGTGATCGGGCATTTTAACTCGAGTTGTTCGATCCCTGCATCAGATGTATATAACCGCGCAGGCATTCCGATGATATCTCCCGGCTCAACAAACCCCCAGCTTACAGAAAAAGGACACAAGGGCGTTTTCAGGGTATGCGGAAGGGACGACCAGCAGGGAAAAGTAGGAGCTGAATTCGTAATAAATAAACTCAACCTTAAAAAGATAGCTGTAATACATGACAAGACAACATACGGCCAGGGACTTGCCGATGAGTTTAAAAAATTTGTTGAGAAAAATGTTGAGGTTGTCTATTACGGCGGCGTCATACAGGGGGACAAAGATTTCAAGACAGTCCTTATATCAATAAAAGAAAAAAAACCTGAACTCATCTACTTTGGCGGCATATATCCTGAGGCAGGCCTGCTCGTAAAACAGGCCAGGGAATTGGGACTCAAGGTACCGCTCATGAGCGGCGACGGCACCATAGACCCTAAGTTCATAGAGATCGCCGGGCCAAAGGCAGCAGAAGGCACATATCTTACATTCAGCCCCGATGCAAAAAAGATTCCGACAGCAAAAAAATTCGTTGAGGACTATGAAAAGAAATTCGGCGAGCTTGGCCCGTATTCAATATATGCTTATGACGCAGCCAACATTATGCTTTCTGCAATAAAAGAGGCCCAAAAAACAGAGGAAAAGGCAATAATCGAAAAACTTCATTCTGTGAAATTTGACGGAGCGCTGGGCAAGATCAAGTTTGATGGAAAGGGCGACGTCACTGTTGCGCCTTATATTATCTGGATTACGAAGAACGGGAAATTCGAGGAATTCTGGAAACCATAATTTCTTTGCCGGCAAATTAAAACTATGTGACATTGCTGTTTACTTTTTTTATACTTAAACCACTATGAACTACACTAAAATCACAAGCGCATCTAACCCAAAAATCAAACAGGCTCTTGATATTAAAAATAAAAGGAGCAAGTACAAGAGCACTGCGTTTATCATCGAAGGCCCGCATCTGATAGAGATGGCAGCAGCCTCAGGCCATAGGATAAAAGAAGTTTTTTTTACCTCTGCATTCTCGTCAAAAAAAGAAGGACAAAAAATCCTGATGCAGGCTTTAAAAATTACTAATGAACTTTTTGAAATTTCAGAACAATTATTTATTAAACTCACCGGCACCGAAACTCCACAGGGCATTATTGCAATGGCATCTTACAACCCAACAACTCTTGACGATATAGTCTTTAAATCAATTCCACTTATAGTCATTGTTGACAGCGTTCAGGAACCCGGAAACCTCGGTGCAATCATCAGGACATCAGATGCAGCAGGAGCAGATGCAGTTATCATCCTTAGAGGCACATGCGATGCCTTTTCTCAGAAGACAATCAGAGCAACTGCAGGGAGCATATTCAATATTCCTATTGTTTATATGGAAACAGACAAGTTACTTGAATGGCTAAAAGCAAAAAAGATAAGTCTTGCTGCAACATCACTTGATGCAAAAAAATCAATATTTAATACAGACCTCAAAAAACCTGTTGCGTTTGTATTCGGAAACGAAGCTCACGGCATAAACACTCAAATGAGAAAAACCTCTGATTTAATCCTGAAGATTCCGATATTTGGAAAAGCAGAAAGCCTTAATGTTTCAGCTTCTGCTGCGGTGTGTCTTTATGAAGCGGTAAGGCAACGAGTCCTTCTAATGCCCGCAATCAAGTAATTTATCCGCATCCTAACAGGGAGGCGCATTTTTTATCGCGCCTCCCTAAAAAGTCAGTTTACCTCGGCATTGCAGGCATTACAGAGTTGCCGGTGTTATTCGTCAGTCTCTGGAATTGCCAGGTCGATCGGGGCAACGGGGTGTCAGGTCTCTAAATTTGGCATAGAGAAATAATTCGATGCCTCTTTCCCCCTCATGCCAGACTCACTTACAGCAATCCCATTTAATGCCTTATGATATCTCAAATGAAAAACTTACCGACAAGTTGGCATAAAGGAGAATGAAACTTACCCCTCTCATGTCCCTCACTGCTCCCCATTCTCCACAGCCTTCCCTCGCCGCCTTTCCCCTACTCATCCAGTGCAGCTTTGTCTATCAAGCACCTGCCATGAACAACGGTAACGATTTTTATCTCGCCAGCGGCTGCGTCATAACGAAATGTCTGCTATTGCTCTTTCGCTCCAAATTAGTTCTGCCATTTCCCTGATAATCTCTTCATGGCTTCGGAGTGCGAAAACGTACGCCCTTCGCGGATATCAGCCTCTCCACTCTGAATTTTCTGAAGCAAATACAGGCGGTACATCATTTCTTCGACATCCACCTCATCAGGCAGTTCTTTAAGTATTTTTTCAATCTCAGACTTTGAAACTTGCCTTGTTAACATATCCCAACCTCCTTCTCGTTCCGGCAAGGGATGATATCATTTTTTACATTCAGTAACCCTTTGTTCATCTTATATAAATAATCACTGCTGTCCGATTAAAATAGCATTGCCTGTAATGGTTCATCCTGAAAGACTCGCAATCGTTCTGGTTTCAGGGTCAAGATATCAATCAGTGCCTTCCGGTCAAAGAGTGTTTCACGGATAAC
>Ga0265296_1002268_pt1 | contig 19769 bp, 19 predicted proteins | sample MunlanPumphouse1_FD_189073 | JGI IMG/M metagenome (GOLD analysis project Ga0265296, IMG submission 189073) | Groundwater microbial communities from a municipal landfill in Southern Ontario, Canada - Pumphouse #1 | ecosystem: Environmental > Aquatic > Deep subsurface > Groundwater | place...
GCCTCTTTTAAGTATTCAGGATCAACAATGACTTGTTCCCCCATAGTGTTAGTTTAAATGAATAATCTGTTGGTTGTTGATAAGAGTTTTTATTCAATAATTTTGTTCAATTTTGTCAAATTTCGTCCAATTTTAATAACTCGTTCACTCTCCCCAACACGCTCAATTTTAATGTTGAGTATTTTTTTATCCTCAAGCAACGAAACAAGTTTCTCCGGCCACTCAACCAGACAAACCGTACTTTTTTCTCCCAAATAATCTTCCGCGCCGATTTCAACTAATTGTTCTTCGTTTTCCAGGCGGTAGGTGTCAATATGCACTAACTTACGGATAACGGATAATCCTGATTTACGGATTTTTTGTTCCCATTTTTTTGTTTTATCTGTGTTTGTGTTGTAAATTTGCATCAACGTGAAAGTCGGACTGACTACGTCGTTTGGATTTAGGCCAAAATATTCGGCCATGCCTTTGACGAGCGTGGTTTTGCCGGCTCCCAGTTCGCCGTACAGCAAAACGATGTCGCCAGCATTGAATTGGGCGGCGATTTTTTTGCCGATTTCAATAGTTTCTTCGGTTGAATGGCTGGCGTATTTCATAGCGGTTCGTCAGAGCAAAGGCAGGAGCTCTTTTTTAAGTTTAGCCAGCTGGTTTTGTTTCAGATTTAACTCTTTCACCGCGGTTGTCTGTTTAAGCATGGTTGGCAATTCGGCCGCCAAGTGTTTTAATTGAAAATTATTAAGCAGAGTCCGATAGAACTGCCAGTCAATTTGCTTGAGATTGAGCAAGCTCAAAATGTCAATTTTGTCTTTTTCTCCTTTGGGCGAGCCGGCGCGCCCCAGATAGGCGATTAGTTTTAGGATTAACAGGATTTCGATTCTGGGAACGATAAATCCCGCGTGATTGAGGGTGTGTTTTTTAATTTCTTCCGCCGGCAGTCCCAATTCCGAGTAATGCGGCAGGTAAATGTCAATGTCAGTATTGTCTATTTTTATTTCGTATTTTTTCAAGCGGTCGTTTTTAATCACGGCAAACTTTTCTTTCAACTTCGCCAGCTCGTCATAATCAACGATCAGGTCAATATCTTTGGATTTGAGCGCGCCAGTGTATAAAAAAACCGCCCAGCCGCCGATGAGAATAAAATGGCGGTTTTTTTTGAATTGTTGCAAGAGTTGCCAGCTTTTTTCTGTGACCAACTGATGATAATATTGCATAACGTTAAAAAATTTTTTCTTTCAAACCGTTCAGAAAGTCCTTCGCGTACCATTCCGGCAGATTCCATAGATCCGCGTATAACTGCGCCGCGGGAACAGTCGGTCCGTAATTTTTTAAATAAACATCAGGTTTCAGAACGATTAGATTGACATAGCCCTTTTGGGGAGGAAAGCGTTTTTTAATTTCCGCCGGGTTTGCGGCGTAAACATACACCTTGTCATAATCGGCCGGGGCGTCGGAGAATTTTTGGCGGTAAGCCGAGTAGGCGGTGAAAATCGCGTCCGCGGGCATTAGTCCTTCTATTTGGAGGGCGGGTGCGTCCACGCGTGTCTCATAAATAATATCTTTGGCCAGATTTCTGAAAGTGGACCAGATATTTAAAAATTTTTCCTGGTCGCGGACAGTGAAAAACTTGCTTTTTACCTCAACGGCGCCGCTCGCGCGGGGGATTTTCAGAGCGTTAAAAATCGTGCTCAAAGAATAGCCGAATTTTTTTGCCAGTTGTTTTTGGGTGAATTGACGGGTTTTTTTGTCTATTGACTGGCATAAAATCTCCCGCCAGACAATTTCTTTCTTTTTAAGCATAAGTTTCGTTTTTTATAGTCAAAAAATGGCTATGTTTCTATTATATTAGAAACACATAAAAATGTCAATCTTTTTATAAAAACTCTTTCAAACCAGAAATAGTAGCCAATTTGAGTAGGAGATCCTCCGGAATCGGCTGTTTATCATCCAGTGCTTGTCGCAATCGTGTGAGTTCTTCCGGTTCAAGATTTTCTGCTATTTTTTTCCAGAATTTTTCAATATCAAGCGATTCAAGAAACGGTTCTTTTTCATCGTCATTGCTTGGCCCGATGTCCCGGTTGTAATCCAGTTCTCTTCTTACGGTCGGCAGCTGACGCATTTGTAAGCGAAAGCGCACGTATTCTATACCTCGCGGATCTCCTTCTATTGTTTGCTTTGCCACGGCCGGAATTTTGGAAATTGAGAACCATAATATCTCCGGATAAGATACAACCAGATCCTTTACAGTCATATTTTTGTTCTTACATTTGTCCGACACATTAACAAAGAGCGCGTTGAATTTTCCGCGCACAGTTTCCGGGTTTTGCCCCCACAGACTGGGTTGCGTTTTCACCACCTCCCGCGCCATTGTCGGCGCTTCCGGACTCTCGCCCAGCAACGCGGCGATGTTATTTAAGTTTGTCCGCATGGTTTCCGGGTTTTGCGTCCACAGACGGGGTTGCGTTTTCACCACCTCCCGCGCCATTGTCGGCGTTTCCGGACTCTCGCCCAGCAACGCGGCGATGTTATTTAATTTTGTCCGCATAGTTTCCGGGTTTTGCGCCCACAGACTGGGTTGCGTTTTCACCACCTCCCGCGCCATTGTCGGCGCTTCCGGACTCTCGCCCAGCAACGCGGCAATGTTGTTTAGGTTTGTCCGCAAGGTTTCCGGGTTTTGCGCCCACAGACTGGGTTGCGTTTTCACCACCTCCCGCGCCATTGTCGGCGCTTCCGGACTCTCGCCCAGCAACGCGGCGATGTTATTTAATTTTGTCCGCATAGTTTCCGGGTTTTGCGCCCACAGACTGGGTTGCGTTTTCACCACCTCCCGCGCTGTCTGTCTATCGTTGTTAAGCAGTTTAATAATGTTTTTATGCCGTTTATTTAATTCTTCTGCCAGACCTGTTCTCTCTCGCGCTGGCATCTTGCTGATAACACGATTTAAGAGAGAGACATCTTTTGTGGTTTGCAGATCAAGATTGAGCGTTTGGACAGTAAAAGATAGCGCCTCTTGGATTGGAGATAAAATAGCCAGCAGTTCTTTTTTTAGTAATTCTTGTTGATCTACCGCGGCTGACGCGTGAATAAGCGCGTATTTTTTCGGATCATGGCGCTTCATATCCAACATCGTAACATGGACGGCTCTGGCCAAAAGAGAAGAGACGGCGGCGGTTATTTTTGTATAGTCAGGGTTTTCGGGCTTGCCTATTTGGGCGAGCGAAACAAAAAAGTCCTCGACCATTTGTCGCGCGGTTTCAATGATGGGCGCGTCTCGTCGGGAAATCTTGCTTGCCTTTTTTTGGTCCTTTCGTGCGCTTAGATCAAAGAACGGGTACGTGAGTGAAGGGAGATGGGCCGGATCTGCCGGGCGCTGTTTTTTGAGGTGATCTTTTGGCCTGCCAGTGCGTTGGTTTATCAGCCCTCGTTTGGTCCGTATCTCGGCCATCTTATCTCGCGCCAGTTCCACGAGTGGCGGTAAAATCCGTACTTGTCTCGCCCCAGTCCATGGATGAGCGACTAACCGAAAAAATTTGGGGTCGTGTCTAAGTTCGGGATTATCTGAGAGGATTTTTCGTATTATTCTTTTCGCCGCGTCTTCTTCAATACCCAGCTCGTTACCCACTTCAAAATATGTTTTTCCTTCACCAAAAGATAACTCTGGTGATTCAACTGTAGTAGGATGTTCTGCTACCATAAGTTTTTAGCGGTGATTTATCTCGGCAACGGAAACGACCCGCACATTTCTCTCACTTCCGCGTGTATTTTATCCAGTTCCGCGCTGTTGTCAACATTGTTAATAGCGCGATCAATAAATCCGGCAACCATGTGCATCTCGCCTTCTTTCATTCCTCGTGTTGTCAATGCCGGAGTTCCCAAACGAATACCTGAGGGATCAAACGGTTTGCGCGGATCGTGCGGAATGGTATTTTTGTTGACCGTGATGCCGGCTTTGCTTAATGCCGATTCTGCTTGTTTGCCTGTAATATTTTTGTTTGTTAAATTTATCAGCAAAAGATGGGATTCGGTTCCGCCGGTAACTAATTCATACCCCTTGGCCAAAAATTCTTCGGCCAAAATTTTAGCATTTTTCAAAATTTGTTTGGCGTAATTCTTGAATTCCGGCGACATCGCTTCTTTGAGCGCCACGGCAATGGCCGCGGTTTGGTGGTTGTGCGGACCTCCTTGAATCCCCGGAATGATGGCGCGGTCAATCAGCGTGGGGATGTTTTCTTTGGTTTTTTCCGCGGCTTGAAGGGGGGTTGACGGATTGCCGTTCGCGAGAATAATCGCGCCCCTAGGACCGCGCAAAGTTTTGTGGGTAGTAGTAGTAACAACATCAGCAATGCCAACGGGATTGGGGTAAACGCCGCCGGCAATCATTCCGGCCACATGGCTCATGTCGGCCAGATGGAACGCGCCAACCTCATCGGCGATTTCCTGAAATTTTGCCCAGTTATAAATCTGCGGATAAGCGCTGCCGCCGGAGACAATCAATTTTGGTTTATGCTCCAAGGCCAATCGCCTTACTTCATCATAGTCAATGAATCCGTCTGTTTTACAACTGTACTGAATGCTGTTGTACAATCGTCCGGAAAAATTTAATTTTAATCCGTGCGACATGTGTCCGCCGTGGTAGAGTTTGAGTCCCATCACCGTGTCGCCGGCTTCGCACAGAGCGTAATATACCGCGAAGTTGGCGGGGGAGCCGGAATGCGCCTGCACATTAGCATGAGTCGCGCCGAAAAGCTGTTTGGCGCGGTCGCGGCAAAGATTTTCCACCACATCCACATTTTCACAACCGCCGTAGTAACGTTGCCCCGGATAACCTTCGGAATATTTATCCGTCAGTCGTGAACCGAGCGCTTCCAGCACCGCGCCGGAGGTGTGATTTTCCGAGGGGATCATTTCCAATCCTTCCGATTGGCGGGCGGTTTCTTTTTGAATTAGGTCGTAAATTTGGGGATCCTGTTGTTCTAATTGCATAATATTGAATAAAAATTATATTTGACTAAAAGATTAAGTTAGTTTATGTTATCATAATCTGATGGATTCTGCAAAAGTTACTTTTCTGATTTTGCCCAGGTTAAATAGATACGCGGATTTAACGGATTAAACTGATTTTAACGGATTTTTGGCCAATTTTAATCGTAATCCGTTCCAATTCGTTTAATTCGTTAAATTCGTGTTCTATTAAATTTAGGCTACCTTCAAGATTTTTTTTGTAATTCCTTAATAATCTCTACCACATTCGGCGCGCAGTTGTCTGGCAAATTATTTATATCAAACCAGCCCCACTCAACAATATCCTCGCCAGGTTTTATTTCGCCAATTTTTTTTGCCAAATAATGAATCAAAATAATTACCCGTCCGTCCTTTTTTAACATTACCGGTTTGAGCGGCTTGATTATCTCCACATCAATTCCCATTTCTTCTTTAACTTCACGCCTACAGGCGTCCTCGAGCGATTTGTCAAAATCTTCAACTTCACCGCCAGGGAATAACCACTGGGTTGCGCCGTTGTCTTTTTGTTCCCGGTTTAACAAAACTTTATTATCTTCTATGATAACAGGACCAGAGGCAATAAACGATTCGTTTGGTAGTTTCATAATTTTAGAATTAAATTGAACATTGCGTTTTAGTTAGTTTATGTTATCATAATCCAGCCTTTACTGCAAAATAGGATTATGAATAGAGATTTCTCCATCATTGACGCCAACATCAACCGCGCCCGAGAGGGTCTGCGGGTGGTTGAGGATATTTGCCGGTTTGTTTTGCGGGACAGGGTTTTGTTTGAGAAAATTAAAGAGGCCAGGCACCACTTAGCTGAAATTGAACAAAACTTCGGCTCGGCTTCGTCTGTAAACGCCAGGCAGGGGGAGGACATTGGGCTCGAAGCGGTGGTGGAAAGCGAATATCAGCGTTCTTCCATTTATGAACTATTGCGCGCGAATTGTTCGCGAGCGGCGGAGTCGTTGCGGGTGCTGGAAGAATTAGCAAAAATTTATTGCCGAGACAAAGTGTATTTTATAGAAAATTGCCGTTATCAGGTTTATAGTTTGGAAAGACGACTGCTCGTAAAAACGCCGCATTTTTGGTTAAGAAAATATTTTGAAGAGGGGATAGTGTATCCGATTTCCGATTCGGTTGATGAATTGATTTGGCTCGTTCAACATGGAGCGAAAGTGATTCAGTTGCGGGATAAAAAGTCTTCAAGACGGGAAGTGTTTGAGAAGGCGAGGAGGTTGTGCGGGGGGTTGGTCCGCCTTCGCTGTGACATTGCGGCGGACAAGCAACGTTTTTCCCCCCGTCCGTCAACACCGCACCCCCCGTTTTTCTACCCCACGACACCTCACCCCCCTGCCCCCTCTCCTATGAGGAGAGGGGGAGCGAACGGTGGCGAGCCGGTGTTGTTGATTGTCAATGATTATATTGACATCGCGGCGCGGTTGCCGGTGGCGGGCGTGCATTTGGGGGCGGATGATGCTAAAATAGAGCAAGCGCGCCGGGCTTTGGGAATAAACAAAATTATCGGAGCGTCAAACGGTTCGGTTGAGCAAATAAGAAATTCAATCGCCAACGGAGCTGATTATGTCAGCCTCGGGCCGGTTTTTTCCACGCCGACCAAGCCGGAGAGGCGGGCGATCGGTTTGGGTGTTTTGCGAAAGTGCGCGCGCGAGGCGGCAGCGCCATTAGTAGCGATTGGGGGGATTGATACGGGTAATGTCGACGATGTACTTGCTACCGGGGTGAGAAATATCGCGGTTGTTCGGGCGGGGAGGGAGTTTTTTAAACTTACGGATAACGGATAATTCTGATTTACTGATGACAGTTAATAAATTGTTTCAATATCCGTAAATCAGGATTATCCGTTATCAGTAAGCATCCGTAAATCAGGATTATCAGTAATCCGTAAGTATGGTTTGGATAACTTTTGCTCTCCTGACCCACTTCTTCTGGGCAGTGGTGAATATAGCGGAAAAATATTTTGTTGATAAGCGGTTTCGGAACCCTTATATTTATATTTTGCTGGCATTCATGGCCGGTCCGCTGTTTTTGGTTGTACTGCCATTCATGGATTTTTTTGTTCCCGCGCCGGAGTATTTGCTCTGGATTTTATTTATCAGCGTCTGTTTTGTTTTTGGCGCGATTTTTTATATCAAGGCATTGAAAGCGGAAGAAGTAACGCGAGTAAATATCTTATGGAATTTTATACCGATTTTCACTTTAGTTGGCGCTTGGTTTTTTATTGATGAGAAACTGGGAGCAAAAGAGCTGGTTGGTTTTTTTATTCTGATGGCCGCGAGCGTCGTTGCTTCACTGCATGTTAAAGGCGGTGGTAAAATAAAAATATCGCCGGCGTTTTTTTGGATGGCGTTGGCTTGCGTATTTTTCGCCGCTTATGATGTGGTCGCGCGTTATCTATCGTCGCTTGTTCCGTTTTCCGTAATTTTTCTTTGGATGACGATATTTATGCCGGTTTTGGCGTTTTCATTTTTTATTTCCAAAAAATTTCGGCTGGAATTTAAAGAAGAAAAAAAGAACCTGACTTGGCGGCTGGTCGCTCTGGTGGCGGGAGTGACTATGATTAGCAAGCTGGGGTTGCTATTCAATATCAAAGCGATATCGTTGGGGCAGGTGGCTTTGGTAAACGCGATGGAAGGATCGCAGGCGCTGTTTGTTTTTATTTTCGTTGTTCTGTTTTCATTATTCGCGCCGAGGATTTTAAAAGAAGAATTGGACAGACGGAACGTGATATTAAAATTGGCGGCGATTGTTTTCATGGTGGCGGGGGTGGCGGTGTTGGCGTTGGGGTGATATAATTGTGGAGTGGGTGATGTAATTTTGTAAATTTTAAAGTTTTAAATGTATGGCGGAAACAGGAGAACATAAAATTCATTTGACAAGAGACCACGAACGACCTGGACCGCAAGTTGGCGGCGGTGAATTAAAACCGGGGGAGGAAACGATAGAATTGGATGATGTTGATTTAACGCAACGGGCATTATCAGCGCTTGTAGATGTTGTGCGTCGGCGTCTTTTGGGTGAACAGGGGCCTTTTTTACCGGAAGTAGAGAATTATGCGCGGGAAGAAGGAGGAAAATATTTGTTAGATGTTGAAGGATATAAACAATATCTTCTTGATTTGGCAAAAGCGAAAAAAAAGGCGGAAGAAGAAAAAGTAGAAATAATAGTATTGCCAGGGATAGGAGAGACGTCCGGACCAAGAAAGGGCGGTGGAGAAGGATGGGAAGATCGTCATATAAATTTACATAAAGTTGATTTATTAAAAAATGCTTTGTCGACAGCAGGAATTGATTTTTCCGAGCCGTTTATGACCGCAAATACTCAAGGCATGATAAGGAGGGAGCCATACGCCGTTTTATTTTTACCAGGTCAGCGCAAGCTGGTTTTAGTCAACAATTTTGCGGGGGAACAGACATTTATTATATACGGGGTCAAAGACGCAGACGATGCCAAGAGAATCGCGGAAATGGACAAAGATTCTTTATGCCGGGATCGCCGAGGTTATTCAGTTACGCCAATCAGACTGTCTTCCGGCATAAAGTCGGCCACACAAAGAATTGCGAATGAACACGTAAAGCAAATCATGGAGCACCTAGGCAGAGAAGACGGCAGATTGCAAGACCGTGGTTTGGACGCGTTCGTGGAAACTTTATCGCCCGCTCCCGGCGGGGCACTGTCAGCACACGAGATGTATGGGAGCTTAAGAAAGACAAGGGTTCTTCCCAACTGGTATGACTTTATTGACATGGTAAGGCAGATCGCTGAACAGCTTAAAGAGAAAAATTCCCAAGAGGTCTTTGAATTTAAAGGAAATCGCTTTGCGAGACAGGTCTATGAATCATTAGAAGAGTTTTATCCGATTGCGGACCGTCCTCCCAATGGATGGATTACCGTTCGAGGATTACAAAGAATGTTGAGTGCGGAGTTTAGCAGGGAATTCAGTGAATATGAAACGTTAAGTTATGTTGAATTTACAGCTAAACAAAAATATGAGGAAATAAGGAGCCAATCGCAATTTGAATTTGAAAATATTGATGCCGAGGAACGACAGCACTTGGCTAACGATAGGGGTTATGGGTTTTTTAACATTGCGAGTGAGTCCAAGTCCCTGACACTAAGTCCCGATTTCGTTGTGAAAGTTGAGGATGAAGTTCGAAAGGGGAAAAGGGAATTGCCCGGGAAAATGCTTACGCGTTATGAACTGATCAGTCGTTTTAAGGAAAAATATGGTGTAGGTTATTATGTTGAAGTGGACGCGAAGATTGCCGCAATAAAAAAATTGCCGGCGGAAGAAAGAAGATTTTATATGGTTGACGAGGAGTCCCGTTATCCACAGTTCACGGATTTGTTTGTGCAACAGATGATGGAAGAGATTGAACGGAAGCAAAAAGAGGACGAAGATTTTTTGCGTCCGGATAAAACGGGAGCGGAAGCGATTAGTTTGGTTGGGCTTGCCAAGGAGTTGTCTATAAGAAGAAGCTGGATCGGGCAGATAATTGAAAGAATAATAAACAAAGAAGTGGAAGACGCGCGGAAGAGCGGGGCAACTCCCAGATATACGAAAGATGATTTAAGACAAATTCCTGTCAGATCCGGCAAAAGAATTGTGCGGGCGGTTTTTTGCCGTCCGGTTGTTGCGGAGGCGTTGAGACGATATTATAGTGAAAAATCCGTTTCTTCTAAGAAAGAGTAACTAAAGCGAGTAAATTGAATTATATTTTTTTTATCATGTAAGTTCTGTTTTTAATATACCCCAACTTCCGATAATACTCTCGCACCCCCACCCCCGAAATAACCGCGATTTTCCCGCGGTTGTTTTTTTTCGCGATTCTTTCCGCTTCGGCCATTAATTTTTTTCCCAAGCCCTTGTGCTGTACTCTTGTGTGCTGTCGTGCTGAAGTGCTGTCGTGCTGAAGTGGTATAAGTTCGCCGTAGACGTGGAGTTCGCGGATGAAACAAACACTGTCATTCCGACCCCGCTCTTCGCGAAAGGCGGGGGAGGAATCCCTTTGCGAATCGGGACTCCGCTCGGCATGACATAACCGCAACCGCAAAAAAGCAAACACTGTCGTTCTCTTCACATCCTCAAAACTTAAAAAATATTCAGTACCGCCAGTGGTTTCATATTTTTCAGTGAAAATAGTTGGTTGTTTGTCATTCCCGACCATGATCGGGAATCCAGTGTCATTAAGCGACTGGATTCCCGCCTTCGCGGGAATGACAGAAACGCGATGGCCAATTTCTCTACATCGTAAGCACTGGCATCGCAGTTCTCTTTTTTTCATCTCCCGCTGTAAATTTTCCCGCAAGTTGGTGATAATGTTTCCGCCTTTAATTTCACCAGCTGGAATGTCGCGGATCAATCTTGAAATACGGCAATAGCGAGGCGTGGCGAGTTTCATCTGAATCAGCGCTTCAAAAAGTTTTTTATTATCATAAGGTTTGTATTTGCCGGATTTTAGCCATGCATACAGCGGAGAATTTTTAATCACCGTGCAGGGATAAATTTTGACCATGTCGGGTTTTAGGCCCGGGTCAGTAAAAAGTTTTTTGTACATTTCCACATCATGTTTGGAAGTTGATCCGGGCAGACCGGGCATAAAGTGCAGATCAACTTTGAATCCAGCGGAACGCAACAATAGCATCGCGTTTTTGAATTGTTCCACCGTGTGCCCGCGTTTAACTAATTTTAAAATTTTATCATCCGACGCCTGTAATCCTAATTCAATTCGCGTGCATCCCTGCTGTCGCATGTGAAAGATTGTTTCATGGGTTACGGCGTCAGGTCTTGTTTCCAAAGTCAAGCCAATAATGCGATGATTCGCGGTTTCATTGTAGGTCTGTTCCTTTTCCAGTGTTTTCTGTAAATCTTTTAATCTTTTAATCTTCCAATCTTTATACTGTGTTGGCACAACAACTTTTAGTTTCTTAAAATTATTGCATGCTTTGAAACTTTCCAAAATGAACCAATACTGATACTTCAGCGGATAAGCATTCCAAGTGCCGCCTTTGACAATGAATTCAATTTTGTCGGTCGGATGGCCGTTCGCTTCCAGAGTTAAAATTCTTTTTTGCATTTGTTCGTAGGGGTTAAAATTAAGTTTGAACGCTCTTGCCGCGGCTGGTTCGCTCGCCAGATAACTTTTGGGCATGCCTTTTTCTTGGGGGCAATAAATACATTTGCCCGGGCAGGGGTAGGGTTTGGTGAGAGAAGTAACTACCGCGATGCCGGAAAGAGTCCGGATTTCCGCTTTTTTTAACAGCTGTTCAATTTGTTTATCTTGCTTAATGCTTTTCTTTTTCAGCAAATCCTGGTAGCATTTAATAAGCTGACGGTTTGATGGTTGGGCGATTTTTAATACAGAACATATTTTTCGTTTGGCATTATCAAATTCAGCCTTAGTTTGAGGTTTTTGGGAGATTATAAATTCAGTAATTTTTTTTGATTGTTCACTCATAGATAGCACACAGATTACCATGATTGCCAGGATAAACCATGATTTTATATCCTGGTCAATCATGGTTATCATGGTAATCTGTGTTCCATCTTATGAATTTACATATAGATCAAAATAAAAAAGTTTACAATAAGATTGCCAAGCATTTTTCCGCTACCCGCAAGTTTCTTTGGGATGATTTGAAACCGTTGGCTAAGTATACCAAAAATGGAGACAAGGTGTTAGATATCGGCTGTGGCAATGGGCGATTGTATCAGCTTTTTTCGGATTTGTCCATTGATTATGTCGGCCTGGATAACAGCGAGGGGCAAATTGAGATGGCGCGAAAAAATTATCCGAAAGCCAAATTTATTATTGCCGAGATGACCGCGCTTCCGTTTGATGAAAATAGTTTTGACGTAATTTATTGCATTGCCGCGTTTCATCACTTGCCAGATGAAGAAACGCGTTTGCAAGCGCTTGCAGAAATGAAAAGGGTGCTGAAATCGGGCGGATATATTTTAATGACTAATTGGAATTTGTACTCTGATAGTGCCCAGAAAACAGTAAAAAAGGGCAAGTGGTCGCAAGAAGCGGGCGAGTTTATGGTGCCATGGTACAATTCCCAGCGCGAAATTTTGGGCCAAAGATATTATCATGGATTTACGCTGGGAGAGTTGGAAGATCTATTTAAAAAAACCGGCCTTGTTTTAGAAGACCAGTTTTATAGCAGAAAAGGGGAGAGGGGCGAGATTGATGATCCGGGGAATATTGTGAGTATTTTATCGCGAAAATAACGCTAAATTTTACGCGAAAACGACGCTAAAGACATTAAATCAAAATTTAGAACGTTATTTTCCAGTTACTAAACAAACTATTGGCCCATTAAATCTATATCCGCTCTCAACCGCCTTTTTTAATCCGGCGATAGAAATGGCGCTGTTGGGAGAGATTTCAATGCCGGTCGTTTGCTTGACTAATTTCATCGCTCCTTTAATTTCATCATCACTCACAATCCAGCCCGAGCCGCGGCTGTTTTTTATTATTTCAATTACCTTGTTTTTGCGATGGGCGATTTTGTCTACGATGGCGCCGGCAATTGATGGGCGTGTGCCGCCGCTCTTGTCATGCCCGGCTTGATCTGGTATCCAGTCGGCGTCGTGCGATTCCTGGATTCCCGCCTGCGCGGGAATGACATTTAGCGTGATAGCGATTGGGTTACAACTTTCTGTCTGTATAACGTGTATCTGCGGTTTATTTTTTAATCTCTCAAACGTCTCACCCAGCCCTTGCGCGGTTGTCCCCGAAGAAGTGGGAATAAAAATTGCTTGCAGGTTTTCTATTTTGTCCAATTCTTGCGCCAGTTCGTGGTAGCCGAGGAGAGCGGTGTCATCGGTGGATTGGCGGAGGTTTTTGGCTTTGCCTTCCTTATCTATTTGAAAGGCGGCTTGCTTTGGCCTGTCGGTTTGAATTATTGTAACTTGTAACTTGTAACTTGTAACTTGTAATTGACTATTGGCTATGAATTTTTGGCTATGAACTCCTGACGCCGTATTCATCAGCAGTTTCAATTTTTCCGCATCAATCTTTTTTCCTGCAAAAACCTTTAATGACAGGAGATCGTTCGGTTTATTTTTATTGTGCGCTTGCGCGGCGAGAATTGCGGCGAGGGCGGCGTTTCCCGACGAGGAAATAACAAAATTATTCCAACCTTGTTCGTGATAGGTTTTGATCATGAGCGGAATTGAGCGGCCTTTGTGCGAGCCGTATTTGTGCTGGTCTTCACGCTTGAGATAGATTTCAGGCACGCCGATTGCTGACGCCAGTTTGGGGTGGGATTGTTGGGGAGTTTTCATAACAAGATACAAAATACATGGAATAAAATACAAGTTATAAATCGGGGTTGTATATTATTCCGTGTATGTTGTATTTTGTAGAGAGGGGTGGGATTGTTGGGGGGTTTTCATAGGATACCAGATACCCGCTTAGTTATTCCAGAATTCTATATATATTTCCGATTCAGTAACGGTCATCACCGCGGTGGTGCCGATTCTTCTTATGAAAAGGTTTTCTAGTAATTTAAATTCTGCGTCTTGGCCGGCCAGAGAAAACACTTTTTTTAGCCAAGAACGTTCACACGTGATTTGAATATCCGATTGATGGTAGTCGTACCCTATAATTCCTTTTTCCATTTGTTGTTGAGATGAAATGAGGGAATTGGCCAGTTGTTTATATCCATCACCAATTATTATAAAAGATCGAGGATTATTTCGTTTATCTTGTCTTGCTCTGCTTAGTATTATTCTTAGCGTTGAAACCAACGTAGAAGCGCTTTCTTCTCGTTCAGATTTTAATGGTCTATCTTTGTGTTCGTGAGGGTAGTGGTAAAATTCTCTTTCTTGATTATTTTGTGCTAAAAATGTTTCCAGTGCCACGCGACTTTCTGGCGTTAATGAAAGTTTTCCAAATCTGGGGTTATCTTTTATAATTAATACATTTTTACCCTCTTTGACCGCCACATCTCCAGCCGATGACAATGTCAGATCATAGCGCCGGCCATTTTCATCTTCTGCCTGGAGAACCGTCGGGCAATCGCCGCGTTGTAAATACGACTGTATGTGCCTTAATGTGAGAGCGGTTGACAGCTCGGGCTTGAGACGATTTATTTCTAGTCCATCATCACCTTCCCCCGTGCGTTCTTTGTCCATACGCGTTATGTTAAAGTTAAATTTTTTTATATTTATGCTTCACTAATAAATGGTTATTGGAAAGAAAGGGATTCCCCTCGGCTATACGCTCGGGGCAGGCTCTCCGCTCGCTGCCCCGCATTGTGCGGGGTCGGTCGGAATGATATGAGAGTTGCAAATTTTAACTATCTTTGCTACAATATCTTCGTTATTCCTAATAATCATCTTATGAAACTCACTTGCGTTGAATGTAAAAATGAAGTTGACCTTTCTCCTTATCCCAACCTGGCGGCGGATCAGGTGATTGAGTGCGGCGCTTGCGGCATTACGTTGCTCGTTACCGACCTGACGGACGCGGAGGATATTAAGACGGAGATTGTGGACGAGGGAAAGTGATGCCGACAGATTGTTACAGATTTAGACGGATAGGGACAGATTACGGATTTTAAGAATAAAGTGCAATTGATAATAACCTTGTGGATAAGAGGGGTTGACAAGAGGTTAATCTATGATATAATTATAATCGGTGATAAGCCTGGCGCAAGACATCTACTTGCTCCGAACTTCAAGGCTCCCGAAAGGGGGTCTTTTTCGTATAAATAAAAAATGTTATAATGATCGTCGGTGGATATGAGGGCGGAGAGCAAGTGGCCTTGTGGCTAGGCTTATCACCCTAGCTCTTGGGGTTCGATTCCCCCTCCGTCCACCACCCAAAGCCCTGACCTCGGTCGGGGTTTTTGGTTTTTATGTGTTGTTAAAAATTTTCTTTTTAAATTTTTCCAATTCACCGCTCACCCGCAGCCGCAATACTTCCAGCGTGATTTCTTTGCCGATGAAATCTTTGGCCGAGACGAGTGCAATAAATTCGTCAAAATTTAACTCCACTGTCTGGGTTTTTTCGCCCGGGTCGTTTTTTACTTCCTGGATTTTCTTGCAGTCGCGCGCGATATAAGTGTAGATAGTCCAGTCAACTTTGCAATACGGCTCGCAAGTTTTGAACAGTTCCCAATCGTCCGAAACCATACCGGATTCTTCCAAAAATTCCCGTTTAATCCCTGCCAGCGGCGTCTCGTCATCTTCCTGCCGGCCGCCGAAAAGCGTGTGAAATTTTCCTTTCATCGGCTGTTCTTCGTATGATATAAGCACCTTGTCGCCGCGGGTGGCGATGACTTGCAGGGTGTTGGCGCGTTTGAGCATTTCAAAAGTGGCGGTGCTCTTGTCAAACATTTTTTGTTCCCATTGGTAGACGTCAAAGATGACGCCGGAGAAGATTTTTTTTGCCGTAGAAGGTAATTTCATAGAGTTAATAGAACACGGATTAAACGAATTTAACGGATTTTAACAAATTCGTTTTGATTCGTTTAATCCGTTAAATTCGTGTTCTATTTAATTTGTTTTATTAGTGCCTCGATCATACCACGGAAGCCGTGGCTTCCCATAAAAACCACTACATCCCCATCGCTCGCGTTATCCACTATATATTGAACTAATTTTTCGTCGTCGTCAATGTAGCGAACGCTGCCGTGGGTGGCAGAAATAACTTCGGCCAGCTTTTCCCCATCGCACGGCGGAGAGGGATCGTCTTTGGCGATTTTGATTTGCGTCAGGCGGGGGATGATTATTTCGTCCGCGTCATTAAACGCGTTGGCGTATCCGGGAATTGATTCTTGCTTTCTGTTGCCGGTGTTGGGTTCAAAAATTGTCGTAATCCGGCCGTTGTACAGCCGGCGAACCGTCGCGAGAACGGCCCGAGCTTTAGCGGGCGAGTGGGCGATGTCGTCAAAGACGGTAATCGGTTTGTCTAACCGTTTTTCCAAACGCCGCTTGAGACCTTTCCAACTGGCTATCGCCTTAATAATTCCCGCGGGTTCTATGCCTATTTGGTGAGCCATGGCGAAACAGCCGGTGATGATTTTAGGGATGAAGTCGCCGGCGAGTGAAGATTGAAGATTGAAAGATTGAAAGATTGAAAGATTGAAAGATTGAAATTTGATTTCAAATCGAACACCCTCTTTTATCATTGAGATATTTCTATACTGATAATCATTATTTTTTCCAGCACCATATCGAATAATCTTATAATCTTTTAATCTTTTAATCTTATCAACTTCCTCTGACACTACCAAAACTCCATTTTCAGGTAAACCGTCTATTAGATTCTGAAACGCTTCATTATACAACGTCTCGGTCGGATACACATCCGCGTGGTCCCAATCAACCGAGGTTAAGAGCAGATGAGTAGGGGAGTAGTGGGCGAATTTGGGGCGGTTGTCCCAGCGGGCGCTTTTGTATTCGTCGCCTTCCAGTACGGAGTATTCCCCGACAACCCTACCCCTAACCCCTCCCCTTACGAAGGGGAAGGGAGACGACGAGTCGGAGAGATGCGCCGCGTCTATCTCGTTCAAACTGATTCCGCCGAACATATAGCTCGGGTCATAACCGTTTTCTTTCAATATCCACGTTAGCAATGAAGCTGATGTGGTTTTGCCGTAAGTGCCGGCGCAGACGATGGATTTTTTTTTGACAAAATATTTTTTAATCAATTCCGGATAGGAAACATAAGGGAGGTTATTTTTTTGGACGTAAAGCCATTCCGAATTGTTTGATCCTGCGACATTGCCGACAACAACGAGGTCGGGGTTGCCGTCTTTTGTCATCTGGTCAACATGCCAGCCCGGGTAGTATTCAACGCCGGCGTTTTTGAGATGCTCGGAAACAGGCGGGAAAAAGCCCTTGTCGCTGCCGGTTATTTTATAACCTTTTTTGTGTAACGCAATCGCGAGCGCGCTCATGGCGACGCCGCAGATGCCGATGAAGTGTATATGATGGGGTTTTTGCATAAATTAATGCCACGGCTATTGACAACTTTTTTAAATATGTTATAGTATAGTTAATCACGATGAGAGGCTACCCGAAGGGTCTTGTCCCGAGGTTATGCCTCTTTTTGTTTTCTCCCCAGTTTGTCTTTGGTGTTATTTAGAAAGGTAATGAAATTGTTGAAGTGGCGCAATAGCGATGAATATTTGTATTTATTTGGCACAATCAATCTTTCTATTTTATTTTTACTAATCAGATATTCAATCAGACAATGAAAATTCCCGTCGCCCGTAATGATTATCGCTTTGTCATAATTCGCGTATTCAATCATGGTGTGGAATTATACAGAATTATTTTAAAAGTTTTTTAACTCTTTTTTTAAGCAATCGCGAGAGCGCTCATGGCGACCCCGCAGATGCCGATAAAATGAAAGTGTTGTTTTTGCATGCGTTTAATAGATACGCGGATTTAACGGATTCAACTGATTGGAACGGATTTTGTATTTGTTTTCAAAGACCTTGCGAATGAATTGCGGTTTTACGCCGAAATTGAATAGAAAACCTATTTCAATATCAGTGGCGCGGAGATAATTCATTAGTTGCGCTTCGTGTTCTTTGCACAGCGCTTCGGCCGCTTTTAATTCCAATATAACTTTGGTTTTTACAATTATGTCCGCAAAATACTCGCCAACGAGATAATTTTCAAAATAAACTTTTATTGGAGTTTGTCGTTTGCCGTGCAAGCCCAACTGTTGCAGAACAATGATCATTGTGTTTTCGTAGACTTTTTCAAGAAATCCATAACCGAGTGAATTGTAGGTTTTATAATATGCTTTGATTATTTGTTCAGTGAGTTTTTCCTCCTTCAGTATGGTAGTGTCCATAAATTTGATCGGCGAAAATCCGTTCAATCCGTTAAATCCGCGTATCTATTAAAAGATTCTTCAACTCTTGAATGTCGGTTTTCCACCCGCTTCCATTCCACCACTCCAACCCTCTAAACTGCAGTTTATAAGTATCAGTCGGACGCTGGAAAGAGCCGAGATAAATATATTCTTTCTTTTGCTGTTTGGCGTACTCTACCGCTTTTACCATCATGCCCATGCCAGTATTGGGTGACGGGGGATGGGTGACGGGTGATGAGTAAAAGGGGAATGAGTAGTGGATTATTTCATTAGTTTCTACTACAATACAATAACCAACAATCCCATCATTCTGCGAATAAACGAACAATTTATTAAAATCTTTTCGGTTGCCTGTTAGTAATTCTTTAACCTTGTTCGCGCTAAAAGTTCCTTTTCCAAATTTATTATCATAAAAATCTTTCGCCATTTTTCCCATCTCCCACGAATAATTTTCATACGGCAAATCTTCAATCTTCAATCTTAAATCTTCAATCTTTCGTAACACTCGCCGGTTTTCGCTGGACAGTTCAAATTTAGACAAATCAATCCGCACGCTCCGCGTTTCCTGCATTACGCCTTTCCCGACGCGCGTGAAAAGATAGCCCTGATTATAGAGAGAGTTGATGTTTTGGTCGGAGAAGTCGGTGATGGTTTGTTCATTCCACTTAAAATAGTTCTGCATATCTTGGTAAATCATGGCAATCATGGTAATCTGTGTTCTATCTAACGAAAGGTTGATGGCACACAGATCACCATGATTTCCATGATCCTCCATGATTTTAGAACAACGCAATCCACACCCCCAACAACACCACCGCCGCGTGAATCACCCAAAATCGCATTACCGTCTTTTCTTCGCTCCAGCCGCGCAGTTCAAAATGATGGTGAATCGGCGCCATTTGGAAAATTCTTCGGCCCAAAAGGTAGCGGCCGGCGACTTGGATAATGACTGTCAATAATTCAATATAAAAAATAAAACCCAAAAAGGGGAGGAGGAGCATTTTATTGATGACAATCGCGTTAATGGCGAGAAGCGCGCCCAAACCCAAGGAGCCGACATCGCCCATTTGAAATCGGGCTGGGCGGATGTTGAAATAAGTGTAGGTGATGAGGGCGCCGATAGTGGTGGCGTTTAGGATGGTGATCTCCGCGTAACCGCCGAGCCAGGAGAGAAGAGTTAACGCGGAAAAAGTGGTGATGAGCGCGCCGCCGGCAAGACCGTCCATGCCATCAGCAACGTTTACCGCGTTGGCCGTGAACATCACGAATAAAATAATTAAGGGAATTATCCACCAGCCGATATTGACATAGCCGTCAAACGGAATAAAGATATTGCGCCAGTGCTCGCCGAGTTTAAAATAAATCCACCAAGCGGTAATCGTTCCGGCCGTAAATTGTAAAATTAATTTTTCATGCACATGAATGCCTTTGCCCGGATGAGAGCCCAGCCAGAGCGAAGCGCGTTTGAAAATAGACCATGGGAGAGTGAGCAGATACCACAGGCGCATTTTCCATTCTTTATGCACGCGGATCAAAGTCAGCACTTGTTTCAGCTTGCGGCTGCGGCGTTTATGCCCGTAAATATGCAGGACATCGTCGATGCCGCCGAGAAGGGCCGCGAGAAGCATAACAGCGATCGGCACCCAGGTAAAACTCCGTTCCCAGTTGAAAAAATAAGTGATCACGGCCACGGTGACGATAATCAAGAGTCCGCCCATAATCGGCACCCCGGCCTTGCTTTTCCGCGCGCCCAAGGCGAGCGAAGCGTCATATTCCGGCCGGCGGGTGATTTTGAATTTATATAAAATTTTAATCAAAACCGGCGCCCAGAGAAAGGCAACAACGCAAGAAACCATGCCAAAGGTGATGGCGGTTTTGAGGAGTTCCAGAGTTTCCGGGGAG
>Ga0265296_1002269_pt1 | contig 19765 bp, 17 predicted proteins | sample MunlanPumphouse1_FD_189073 | JGI IMG/M metagenome (GOLD analysis project Ga0265296, IMG submission 189073) | Groundwater microbial communities from a municipal landfill in Southern Ontario, Canada - Pumphouse #1 | ecosystem: Environmental > Aquatic > Deep subsurface > Groundwater | place...
GCTCTCCTATCTGTGCCGGGGCCGGGAGATGCGGGGCCTCATCCTGAACAACGCCAAGTCCTTTTTCACCCAGCCTTCCTGGATGAGTTACCTGATGGTGATTTCCCGGGCCCGCCGGGCCAATCCCTTCAACCTGGTGGACATCTTTCTTCAGGGCGCGGGCCTTAAGCCTGACGGCGCCGGCCTGGCCGCAAAGATTCCCCCTGCTGCCCTGGACCAGGCCGACGAAGCCCTGGCGGGATTATCTTTAAGCCCGGGAACCTCCCTGGTGGGGCTGCTTCCCGGCGCGTCCCAGCCCCAACGCTGCTGGCCCCCGGAAAAATATGCCCAGGTGGCCCGCCAACTTATGAGTAACCGGCCCTGCCACTTCTTTGTCTTCGGCAGCCGGGGGGAACAACCTCTGGGGGAAAAGATCGCCGGGCTTCTCCCGCCGGGGACCACGAGTCTGTGCACCGGCGGCACCTCCATCGCCCAGCTGGCGGCCTTGCTGGCCCGCCTTAATCTGTTGATCACCAACGATACCGGACCCATGCACCTGGCCGCGGCGGTCAAGACCCCGGTTTTGGCCTTCTTTCTGGCCGGGGCCCAGGTGCGGGACACCGGCCCCGTGGGCGACGGCCATATCTCCCTGGAACCCCGGCTGAATTGCCACCCCTGCCATTACCCGGATTCCTGTTCCCTGTTCAAGTGCCACCAGGCCCTCTCGGTGGAGACGGTGGCCGCCTGGGCCCTCCATCTCCTGGAAAAGAGGCCGTCTTGCCCCATCCCGGACGCGTCCCGCTGGCAGGACCTCCAGGTCTATCTCTCCACCTGGGACGCGGTGGGATACCACGCCCATCTCCCCCTGATCCGCCGCCCTCTGGACCGGAAACACTTCTGGATCCTGGTGCACCGGGCCGCCTGGTCCCGCTTCTTGGAGGGGGCAGGGGCTGCCGCAGCCTCCCTGGAACCTTGGCTCCAGGAGGTCTTGACCCGCCATTTCCTGCCTCCTGAGGACGATCTGGGGTTGAGCGACGGCCAGGAGGCCCTCCGGGAGCTGCTGGCTCTCACCTCCCAGGGGGAGGAACTGGCCCGCAGGATTATGGGGCTGCCCGGGGATCGCCACACACCTTCTTTCCTCTGGCAACAGGCGGAGGCCATCCGCAGTATCGACCCCCAATTGCACCGCCTGGCCTTGAGCTCCCCGGAAATCGCCGCGTTTATTGAATTCTATTTCCAGGAGCAGCGGGGCCAGACGGAGGGGGATGTCAATCTTTTGGCGCGTCAGTTGGCCCGGGCCTATAGCCGCCTGCACCAGGCCGGTAAAATTTGCCTGGAAGTGATAGACGAAATTATCAGTGGAAACCCCAAATTATCTGCACATTTGGCGCAGTTACCGGAAATGGCACAACTTGTGCAACAATATCAAGAAAGTCCCGACCTCCAACAAATTATCGAGGTGGCCCCATGCAAGTAACCATCAATGATCAGTCCCTACCCGTGGACTTTTCCCACCTGCGGAATCTGGAAGAAGCGCTCCTGGAGCTCAATGATAAATTTATCCCCTCCGGACAGCAGCTTTTTCAGGTGCAGGTGAACGGCCAGTTTTTTACGGAGCGTTACCCCCGGGAATCACGCTACGTCACGTTGGGGGAGGTTTCCACCCTGGAATTAAAGACGGTCTCCGATACCGATCTGGCCCGCTCCATCCTCACCGATGCCGCCCATCAAGGGGAGACCCTGGTCCAGGCCCTGGAAAAGAGCGCCGCGCTCTTCCGCCTGGCCGCGGAGGATGAGGCCAACCACTATTTCGCCCAGGTTCTGGAGGCCCTACGCTGGCTGGTTCAGACCGGGGAGGGAGCCTGTCAAGTTCTTGACGTGCAACTCGACCAGGTAATCACCCCCCAGTTCGGGAATGTCTCCGATTTCCTCAAACGCTTTCCGGCCCTGCTGGACGAAATGCTCCAGGTCTTTGAGGAAGAAGATTACATCCTGCTGGCGGATTTAATGGAATACGAACTTTTACCCATGGTGCAAGAATGGCAAAAGATTCTTTCTCACATCTCACTCCATTGACCCGGAGCCGGGTGGCCCTGCTCATCGATCTCACCCGGGCCATCACCGCCGCGGTGCTCCAGGACGACCTGGATCGGGCCTCCAGCCTGCTGGACCAACGCCATATTGTCCTGCAGCACCTGGATTGGTCCCAGCCCGCGGAGGACCTGGGACACGACCTGGATGACCTGTGGGCCCTGGATCAATCCCTGGTGGCCTTCTGCGAGACCTGGCGGGCAGCCCTGGATGAACGCCTGCAAACCATCAACCTCGGCCAGCACCTGCGCCTGAAATACGCGCCGCCGCCCTACGAAGCCCGCTTTATCGACATGCACAAATAGGAGGTTGGTAGGAACGCTTGAGAGGGCCGGGAAAGCAGCAGCTCCCCGGCCCTCCCCCCCTCCAAAAAAATAGGGTGCGCCTCGCGCACCCTATTTTTTTATTTCTCTGTGTCTATGAGGTGAAATTTTTTCTTTTACCACCCCATGGTCAGGTAATCGTGGATGGAGTTGGAGGCCAAGCGGCCCGCGCCCATGGCTAGGATGACGGTGGCCGAGCCGGTGACGATGTCGCCGCCCGCCCAGACCCTCGGTTTCATGGTCTTGCCGGTCCTGGGATCGGCCACGATGTAGCCCCATTTATTCAGGGACAGGCCCGGGGTGCTCTTGGTGAGCAGCGGGTTGGACCCGGAGCCGATGGAGATGACCGCGGTGTCGATGTCCACCACGAATTCAGACCCGGGGATGGGCACCGGCCGCCGCCGTCCCGAGGCATCGGGCTCGCCCAGTTCCTGGCGCAGGCACTCCACGCCGGTAAGCCGGCCCTGGTCATCGCCCAGGAAGCGCAGGGGGTTGGTGAGTAGCAGAAACTCCACGCCCTCTTCCTCAGCATGGTGGACTTCCGCCCCCCGGGCGGGCAGTTCGTCATGGGAACGGCGGTAGATGATGTAGGAATGCTCCGCGCCCAGGCGCAGCGCGGTGCGGGCCCCGTCCATGGCCACGTTGCCGCCGCCGAAGGTGGCCACGTTCTTGCCCTTGACGATGGGGGTGTCATATTTGGGGAATTCGTAGGCCTTCATCAGGTTGGAGCGCGTCAGGTATTCGTTGGCGGAATAAACGCCGATGAAATGTTCCCCGGGGATCTTCAGGAAGACGGGCAGGCCCGCACCCACGGCCAGGAACACTGCATCGAAGCGCTCCAGGAGTTCATCCACGGTCTCCGAGCGGCCGATGACCGAGTTGACTTCGATGGTGGCCCCCATTTTCTCCAGGAAATTACACTCCTGGGCGACAATGGCCTTGGGCAGGCGGAATTCCGGGATGCCGTAGAGGAGCACACCGCCGGGGCCGTGGAGGGCCTCGAAAATGGTGACTTCATGGCCTTTGAGGATCAGATCCCCGGCCACGGTCAGGCCTGCGGGCCCCGCGCCCACCACCGCCACCTTCTTGCCGGTGGGGTCCGCCTTGGGGGGCAGGACTTCACGGCCGTGCAGCCGCTGGTAATCGGCTGCGAAGCGCTCCAGGTTGCCGATGGCCACCGGCGCGTCTTTTTTGCCGATGATGCACATGCCTTCGCACTGCACTTCCTGGGGGCAGACCCGGCCGCACACCGCGGGCAGGGAGTTCTTTTCCCAGAGTTTGCGGATGGCGCCTTCGAAATCACCCTCTTTAATTTTGGCGATAAACTGGGGGATATCGATTTCCACCGGGCAGCCCTGTTTGCAGCGGGGGTCTTTGCACTGGATGCAGCGCTCCGCTTCCTTCTGGGCCAGTTCCGGGGTGTAGCCGTGGGGGACTTCTTCAAAATTGCGGGCCCTGACCTTAGGTTCCTGCTCCGGCATCTTTTGCCTGGGGATTTTTTCTTTTTTGGGAGCCTTAATTTCTTCGGTCATTATCCTTCTCCTTCCTGGCTTACGGTCTTAGAGGGCAAAATTGTTGATTACCGGGAGCAGGAGCATCCCGGAGCATGGGCCGCTTTATACTCGTCGAAAGAGACCTTCTCTTCCATGACATAGGAGCGGAGGCGCAGATCCAGCTCATCCCAGTCCACGTCATGGCCTTCAAATTCGGGGCCGTCCACACAGGCAAACTGCATCTTGCCGCCCACCGACACCCGGCAGCAGCCGCACATGCCGGTGCCGTCCACCATGATGGGGTTGAGGCTCACCAGGGTCTTGACTCCGAATTCCTTGGTGACTTTGCAGCAGAACTTCATCATGGGCACGGGCCCGATGGCCACGGCCAGGGCGATGTCTTTATTTTTTTCCAGGGTTTCCCGCAGCTTATCGGTGACGAACCCTTTGTGGCCGTAAGTGCCGTCGTCGGTGCAGATCATCAGCTCATCGGACGCGGCCTTCATCTTGTCTTCCAGGATGAGGAGGTCCTTGCTGCGGGCGCCGATGACGGAAAAGACGTAATTGCCCATCTTCTTCAGGCCCCGGGTGATGGGGTGCAGCACGGCAATGCCGGTACCGCCGCCCACGCAGATGACCTTGCCCACCTTGTCCAGGTGAGTGGGCTGCCCCAGGGGGCCGATGACGTCCAGATAGCCCTGGCCGACCTGCAGGGTCTTAAACAGGGCGGTGCTCTTGCCCACCACCATGTAAATGATGTTGATCAAACCCTTATCCGGGTCGGTATCCGCCATGGTTAGAGGGATGCGCTCCCCTGTCTCGTTCGCCCGGAGAATGACAAATTGCCCGGGTTTGGCCTTGGCCGCAATCTTTGGAGCCTTAATCCAGTTGCTGATTATGGTCCCTTGAGCCATTTCCTGGCGTTCCACTATTTCAAACATACGCACCTCTCCTCAAATCGTATAATTATTTGATTCTTATACAAATTTCCTGCAGGCTCCATCTGAGCCCGCCTTTCACTCCTCTATATCCGCAGATTTTTATCACGGCTCCAGGGAGAGATGCAAGTGATAAATATCACAAAACCCCCGGGCTTTTTAAATTTCCGCAATTCTATGAGGGGGGTTGCGTTGGCTGATCTTTCCGAAAATAGGGGACCCCAGGGCCGTGCAACGGCTCCCGTTCTTGCCCCTTGGCGAGGTTCCGGCGCTCAAAAAAAACCGGCTTCCCGGATTAAACGCCTCGGGAAGCCGGTTTGTTTATTTATGTTTGGTGCGCGGGCGCACCTTACATTTTCTTTAGAACAGGCCGGTCACTTTGCCGGACTTCACATCCACGTCGACACGGCGGTAGGCCGGGTCGGAACCGGTGCCGGGCATCAGCGAAATCGCGCCGCAGACCGGGCAGATGAACTTGGCGCCGCCGTAGATGAGGAAGTCACGGACGGGCAGCCGCCAACCCTTCGGGGTGCCTTTCTTGCTGGGATCATGGGTCAGGGACAGATGCGTCTTGACCATCATGGTGGCGTATTCGTTGAACTTCGGGTCCTTCTCGAAACGCTCGGCCTTGGCGTTGGCTTCGGGAGCGAAGTCCACACCGTCAGCGCCGTACACTTCCTTGGCGATGAGTTCTACGCGTTTGCGCAGGGGCAGCTCGTTGGGATAGAGGAACTTGAAGTTGTTCTTCTCATTGCAGGCATCCATGACCGCGTCGGCAAATTCCAGGGCGCCTTCGCCGCCGAACTGCCAATGCTTGGACACCGCCACCCGGGCGCCTTCGGCCTCACAGGCCCGCCGGATCATGTCATGCTCTTCCTTGGAGTCGAAATGGAAGGCGTTGATGCAGACCACCGGGTTGATGCCGGCTTTCTTGATGTTGCGGACGTGGTGCACCGCGTTCTGCACACCCTCTTCCAACCATTTGAGGGTCTCGGGAGAGGATGAGAAGTACTCTTTGGGGACGGGGCGGCCCGGAGGGCACGGCAGCGCGCCGGCCTTGACGCCGTGGTGTTTCAAGCCCCGGACGGTGGCGGTGAGCACCGACACGTTGGGGATGAGGCCGCTGAACCGGCACTTCACGTTCCAGAACTTCTCAAAGCCGATGTCCGCACCGAAGCCGGACTCGGTGATGTGGTAGTCGAACAGCTTCAGGCCGATCTGGTCGGCGACGATGGAGGACTGACCCACGGCGATGTTGGCAAAGGGGCCGGCGTGCACGAAGACAGGCTGTTTCTCCACGCTCTGCATCAGGGTGGGGTTGATGGAGGGGACCATCCAGGCCATCATGGCGTTGCCAACTTCCAGGTCGCCGGTGGTGACAGGGTTGCCCTTCTTGTCGTAAGCTACGACGATTTCGTTCAACCGTTTTTTGAAGTCCGCCAGGCCGTTAAAAATGGAGAGGATGGCCATGACTTCCGAGGACACGGCGATGCCGGTTTTGGACTGCATCATGAAGCCGTCGGCCTTGGTGGCGCCCATACCGATGATCATGTTCCGCAGGGACTGGGCGCAGAAGTCCAGGATCCAGCCCATTTCGATGTTGCGGGGGTCGATGTTCAGGCGCTTCAGGTTCCGTTTGGCCAACTGGGCGTCGTCATAGTTGAATTCATGCTGCATCCGGGAGGTCATCGCCACCATGGCCAGGTTGTGGGCGTTCATGATGTTGTTGATGTCGCCGGTGAGGCCCAGGGAGAACTCGGTCATGGGGATCAGCAGCGAGATGCCGCCGCCGGCCGCGGTGCCCTTGATGTTCATGGTGGGGCCGCCGGAAGGCTGGCGGAGAGCGCCGCCCACGTTCTGTTTGCGAGCGCCCAGGCCCTCGATCAGGCCCATGGAGGTGGTGGATTTGCCTTCTCCCAGGGGAGTGGGGGTGATGGCGGTGACTTCGATGTACTTACCGTCAGGTTTGCTCTTCAGGCGCTCCAGGCACTTCATGTAATCAACGCGGCCGATTTTCTGGCCGTGGGGGATGCGCTCGTCTTTGGGGATTTCCAGCTTATCGCACATCGCGTCAAAGGGAATCATCTCCGCTTCGGCAATTTCCGCAATCTGCCAGTCCGCTTGTTTAACCGGATCATACTTCGCCATAGACCATAGCCTCCTTAAGGTTATATAATTACTGGTTAATTCCCGGCATACCGCGCCGTCCGGGTTGATTGCATAGTTAACCCTTGCGGGCCTGCCCACCTTTGGCAGGGATGCCGCCAGGGCTCATACTTTTTTTCACATAGTCCCCCATATAAACGAGCGCACTATTATTTGTCAACAAATATTTTTAGGGGAGAATGCCAGCCACCCAATTTTCTGCCGGAATTTTATTTGACATCCCCTCGTTTTGGAGATAAATTTGTGAATAGATGTACAAAATATCCCCGGTGGGCCTGTTTCTGCCTAACTCACCGTGGATAGCCGACTATATCCCCAGCCCTCCCACCTGTGAGCTTTTCGTGCGGTTTTGGGGTTCTCCCCGCGGCACTGGAAAGCGCTGCCGGACTGCGGCGGGGCCTGGAGCGATCTTTTATCTGCTCCGGAATTATTGGGACAGGAGGAGCATTAATGGTCATCGGGGAATCAAAACCCGTAGCGGAAATCCTGGAAATGATCAAGGGTTTCAAAAAAGTGGTGGTTGCCGGCTGCAAAGGCTGCGTCACCGTCTGCAATGTGGGCGGGGAAAAGGAAGTGGCCATCTTGGCCTCTGAACTGCGCATCGCCCGCAAGGCCGCCGGCAATGACCTGGAAACCCTGGAGTACACCTGCGAAAGGCAGTGCGATCCGGAATACATCGAGCCCCTGGATGACTTGGTGAAGGACGCCGAGGCCGTGGTCTCCATTGCCTGCAGCGTCGGCCCCCAGTACGTCACTGCCCGCTATCCCTTTGTCCCCGTCTTTCCGGGGATCAATACCACCTGTATCGGCGGCGCGGTGGAACACGGGGTCTGGAAGGAATTTTGCCAGGCTTGCGGCAGCTGCATCATCGGCGATTTCGGTGGGCTTTGCCCCATTACCCGCTGCGCCAAACAATTGCTGAACGGCCCCTGCGGCGGCTCTTCCGAAGGCCTCTGTGAAGTGGGCAAGGGCAGCATCCCCTGCATCTGGCAACTCATTTACGACCGCCTGAAAAACCTGGGGCAGCTCCACAACTTGCAGGAAGTCAAACTTTATAAAAATTGGTCCACCAGCCGCGACGGCGGTCTGCGCACTACTGTACGGGAGGAGTTGAAACAATGACCGCCGAATATTCCGCGGGAAGCAAACTGGAAAAAATTTTCAAAAGCGGCCAGAAGGCATTGACCGGTGAAGCCGGTCCGCCCCGGGGCTGCGACGTCGAGCATTTCAAGCACAAAGCGAGTTTTTTGAAAGGCAACGTTGACGCGGTCAACGTTACCGACAACCAGACCGCGGTGGTGCGGTTCTGTTCCATGGCCGCAGCCAAGATCCTTCTGGAAATGGGCCTGGAGCCGGTGATGCAGATGGTCACCCGGGACATGAACCGGATCGGCCTCCAGAGCAACATCCTGGGCGCCGCGGCCCTGGGCATCAAGAACCTGCTCTGTCTGACCGGCGACCACCAGTCCTTCGGCGACCATCCCCAGGCCAAGAACGTCCATGACATGGACTCGGTGATGCTGGCCCACACGCTGAAGACCATGCGGGACGAAGGCAAGATGGCGAGCGGCACCGAACTTCAGGGCCGGCCCCGGATGTTTATCGGCGCCGCGGCCAACCCCTTTGCCGACCCCGCGGAATTCCGGGTGATCCGCATGGGTAAAAAGATCGCCGCGGGGGTCCAGTTCATCCAGACCCAGTGTATCTACAACATGGAGCGCTGGCGGAAGTTCATGGAAATGGCCAATGACATGGGCCTCACCGAGAAGTGCTACATCATGGCCGGCATCACTCCCTTGAAATCCGTGGGTATGGCGAACTATATGAAAAAATTCGTGCCCGGCCTGGATGTCCCCGACCATTACATCACCCGTCTCAAAGGCGTGCCCAAGGACAAAGTGGCCGCGGAAGGCATCAAGATCGCGGTGGATCAGATCCACGAATGCCTGGCCATGAAAGGCGTCTCCGGCATCCACCTGATGGCCATCGAATGGGAAGACCACGTCCCGGAGATCGTCGAGGCCGCGGGCCTGCTGCCCCGGCCCAAGGTGGACGCGGATTAAGCCCTAGCCGATAAAATTCGACAAGCTCAAAAGCCCGGTCTTAGGACCGGGCTTTTTTATGGGCATCGGCTGGGACTTTGGATTGACAAGATGGGGCAAAGATGATATTTTGACCATGGTTATTTGACTATAATCATTTAGGGGCTGAGCCATGGAATCATTAACGGTTTCGAAATTCAAGGTGACCTGTCTGGCGGTGGTGGAGGAGGTGGCCAAATCGAAGAAGCGGGTGATCATTACCAAACGTGGCAAACCCATCGCCGAGTTGATTCCTTATGAAGGGGAAACGGAGCAGACCCCGCTCAAAGATACGGTGGCTTTTGTGGGGGATATCATGACGCCGGTGGCGGCTGAAGACTGGGAGGCTCTCCAGTGAAGCCGATCCTGCTGGACACCCATGTCTGGATTTGGCTGAGTATCGGCGATTTGTCATCCCTGGCCGGCAAGGCCCGGGAGTCAATTGCCTCTGGGGCTCAGAAATGGATTTCGGCCATTTCCTGCTGGGAATTAGCGAAATTGGTGGAGAGACAGCGAATCGGCTTTACCATCCCGGTTCTGACCTGGATGCGTCGCTCCTTAAACGAAAATAATATCCGCATTGCCGACTTGACCCCGGAAATCGCCGTGGAAAGCACCCAACTCGAAGGATTTCACCGGGACCCCGCGGACCAGATAATTGTGGCCACCTCCCGGGTGTTGGGAATGCCGGTGGTGACCGCGGACCAAAGGATCATCCGGTTTGGCGGTGTAGAGACCATCTGCTAGCAGCCCAGGATGCGCCCGTTTATCAGGAAAAAACCGGGGGGGGTTCTGAAAATTATATCAATAACCCCTTGAAAAGATGGCCTGAGCTAGCAGAATACCCCTGGATATGGGTTAAGTATGATTAAAAGGAGCGTAGGGCGGGCGTCCTCGCCCGCCTCTCATGAGACCAGGAGACGCCCTGGATGGCGGGCGGGACGCCCGCCCTAGGAATCAGTGCGAGGAAAAGTGATTGACAAGAATCGGAGAAATGGTTAGAAATTACTCATTCGTAAGTGCCCCATTTAAGTTTAGGAGGGAACGATGTCCGGTCCTGAACCTCTCCAGGTTAGCGACGCCACTTTTGAAGAGGAAGTTCTAAAGTCCGACATTCCCGCGATGGTTGATTTTTGGGCGGCCTGGTGCGGCCCCTGCCGGGCCATTGCCCCGGTGGTGGAGGAACTGGCCCGGGATTATCAGGGCAAGGTGAAAGTGGCCAAGATGAATGTGGATGAAAATGCCAAAACTCCCGCCAAATATGGCATCCGGGCCATTCCTACCCTGATCATCTTCAAAGGCGGCCAAGTGCTGGAGCAGATCACCGGCGCCGTCTCCCGCTCTCTGATTGAGAATGCCCTGAAAAAAGCCCTGTAATTCCGGGACACCCATGCCTGCGTGGGATTATGATATAATTATCGTGGGGGCCGGCCCAGCCGGCCTCACCGCCGGTATCTACGCCGGTCGCGCGCGGCTAAAAACCCTGCTATTGGAAAAACTCATCCATGGCGGCCAGGTGATGACCACCGACCTGGTGGAGAATTACCCCGGTTTCCCCGAGGGTATCTCCGGCTTTGACCTGAGCGATCGCATGCGTAAGCAGGCCGAGCGCTTCGGCCTGGAGTTCCGGAACGGCGAAGTCCTGGAACTGGTGCCCGGTCCCGACTATCATCTCCTGAAGCTGGAGGGAGAAGAGCTGCGGGCGGGCGCGGTGATCATTGCCAGCGGCGCCCGTTACCGGAGCCTGAGAGCACCGGGGGAAGCGGCCTTCACCGGCAAAGGGGTCAGCTATTGCGCCACCTGCGACGGCGCCCTCTACCGGGGCGAAACCATCGCGGTGGTGGGCGGCGGGGACACCGCGCTCACCGACACCCTGTTTCTCTGCCGCTTTGCCGCCAAGATCCATCTGATCCATCGGCGCAACGCCTTCCGGGCTGAAAAGTTCCTCCAGGAACAGATTTTGGCCTTGGAAAAACAGGGGAAAGTGGAGATCCATTGGGACACGGTGGTGCAAGAAATCAAGGGCACCCAGGTGGTGGAGTACCTCCTGCTGGAGAACGTGAAGACCGGGGCCACGTCCAGTCTGCCGGTGGCCGGGGTCTTCATTTTCGTGGGCATCACCCCCAACACCGCCTGGCTTAAAGGCCGCATACCCATGGATGAATGGGGTTTTATCTTCACCAACTCCTCTATGGCCACTTCCATCCCCGGGATCTTTGCCGCCGGGGATGTGTGCAGCAAACTCCTCAGGCAAATCTCCACCGCGGTGGGAGACGGCGCCACCGCCGCGTTCGCCGCGGAAAACTATCTGGTCGAACATAGTAAGAGGTAAGGCGTATGACCCTAAAAAAAGTCAGCCAATTCTTCATGGTTCTGGCTCTGGCCGCGCTCCTCGGCGGCTGCGCGACAGTCAAGGGTTGGTTCAGCAGTAAGAAACCGGAAAGGCCCCCTGATGTCATGGCCCAGGAAGGCCTCACCCACCTGAAAAAGAAAAATTATGACGATGCCATCGAGACCTTTGAAAAGGTGCGCGACCGGTATCCTTACAGCGAACAGGCCCTGCTGGCCCAAATCAAGGTGGCTGACGCCTATTTTTACAAAAAGAAATACGACGAAGCCCTGCAGGCCTATAAGGAATTCGAAAAATTACACCCCACCAACAAGGCCGTGCCTTACTGCATCTATCGCCAGGGGTTGTGCTACTATCGCCAGAAATCCACCATCGACCGGGACCAGACCTTTACCTATAAAGCCCTGGCGGAATTTCGCCGCCTGAAGCAGAAATACCCCCAATGCGAGTTTATCCCCAAGGCTGAAAAATATATGGCCGGCTGCCGCAAGGACCTGGGAGAACACGAATATTATGTGGCGGAATTTTACTTTAAAACCAAACGCTATAAGGCGGCCCTAGACCGCTTCCAGGCGGTGGCCCAAGAATATCCCGACTTGCCTAAACAGGCCGAGATTAAGGAGCATATTGCCGAGTGCCAGAAAATCCTGGCCGAGGCCGACAAGCAGCCAAAAAGCGGCCTTATTTACAATATAACCAACCTGTTCGACGCCAAGTGGTAAGCATTTTCTCCAGGGGCCGGGGTTATCCGGCCCCTGGAGATTTATTCCTCCCTCCCCTCTTTTGTTAATCCCTCTTTATAATTATTGAAAAATCTCCCAGAAGCTATTAAGGTGTTGGTATAGAAATTGGGGAGAGTGAACGGGGATTACGGGCATCCGGCCTCCTCACCCAAGGGCTTCCCGCCTGTGCCGCGGTTGGCGATATGGGCCCCAAGGCCGGGAAAGTCAAAGCCACCGGGGTGCGGCGCGGGGAAGGGAAATTTTCCGGTTAAACAAGTTTTTTAGCAACCGCCGGTTTCACCTAATCAAGGTTCTCTAAAATTGAGGGATAGTTCCATGGAGGCTTTGGAGCGCCGCCGGGAAGAACGGATCCGATGCATACTTGGAGTAGGGGAAATTAACGGGAAGTCTTGCCCTAATACCTTCCTGACGGATATCTCTTCCATCGGCGCGCAGTTAGAGACGGGGGTTTCTTTGGAAATCGGCGACTCGGTGGAAGTCGGCCTCTCCCCGTCGGTAGAGGCGCCGGCAGAGGAAGGGAGATATTGTTTAACGGCCCGGGTGGCGTGGGTCAGGGCATCAGAACCGGACCCCAGGCGTTATCGCATCGGCCTCCGTTTCTTCGCACCCTTGAGCGAAGCGACAAAAATCCTGGCAAAATTCCGCTACCGATTTGTTTAGGAAGCGGCAGGAAAGTATCCCGGTTCCCGGCCGCGGCCCCAGGTTCAACCCTTTATACCAATTCGCGACCCCTGCGAAAGTCCCTCTTTCTGTCATTCTGAGCGGAGCGAAGAATCTCTCATTTCCTTGGAAAATAGAGATTCGCAACGAAGCTCCGCTCCGTTCAGAATGACACGTTCAATATTACCTCTTTGACAGCAACCTGGTATCAGGCCTCAATATCCTTCCTCGTGCAGCATATCTTCTTCCGTAATCTTTTCCTTAAACAGGAAGTGGACCCAGACCTGGTAGGCAATGACCACCGGCACAAAGACCAGAGCCACGACCAGCATGATTTTCAAGGTCAAAGGGCTGGAAGAGGAGTTGGTGATGTTCAGGCTGTAGGCCGGATTGAGGCTGGACCTCAGGAGATCGGGATAGAGCCCCGCCACACCGAAGAGGGTGGTGGCCACGATGCTCAGGCTGGAGGCCAGCCAGGCCTTCCACCATTGGGCCTTTTTGATAAAAACCCGGATGGCGAGGAGAGCGATGACGGCCAGGGCCGGAATCAGGAAAAGCACGGGGTGGGCCAGGTAATTGTCAAACAAAAAGGTGGCCCGCCGGGTGGCCAGGAGAAAGACCACCGCCATGACCAGCAGCCAGGGCCAGATTTTGGCGGCCAGACGGCCGGCGCGCTGCTGCAAGGCCCCCTCAGATTTGACCGTCAGCCATAAGGCTCCGTGCACCGAGAAAAATAAAACAAAGAGCACCCCACCGGCAATGCCGTAAGGATTGAGGAGGGTGAAGAGGGTCCCCTGGTAAATGCCCTCGGCATCAATGGGGATTCCCTGGAAGAGATTGGCGAAGGCCACCCCGAAGAGCAAGGCCGGCAAGAAACTGCCCAGGACCAGGCAGGTGTCCCACCAGCACCGCCAGCGGGGGTGGTCCACCTCGCCCCGGAAGGCGAAGGAGACGCCCCGGAAGATCAGGGCGAACAAAATGAGCATCAGGGCCGAATACAAACCGCTGAACATGGCGGCATAGGTGGTGGGGAACGCGGCAAAGGTCACGCCCCCGGCGGTGATGAGCCAGACTTCGTTGCCGTCCCAGAAAGGCCCCATGGCCCGGTAAATCTGGCGCCGCTCGGCATCGTCCTTGGCCAAGACGGGCATCAGGGACCCCAGCCCCAGGTCAAAGCCGTCCAGCATGAAATAAACCGCCCACAGCACCCCCCACAGGATAAACCAGATAGTCTCATACATGGCTAGCCCCTCCCTGACCGGCAGCATCGGGTCCGGGTTCTGGACCCCGAGCAATGATTCTTTTCATGAGATAAAAGGCCACCGCCCCCAACAGGGAATAGACCAGGATGAAGCCGACCAGAGTAGTCCAGACCTGGGAGGCGGCGATGGGGGAGACTGCCTGCTCCGTGCGCATCAAGCCGTAGACTATCCAGGGCTGCCGCCCCACCTCGGTGACGATCCACCCCGCCTGGAGGGCCACGTATGGCAACGGTACGGCATAAAGCATGGTCTTTAAATAGCAGGGGCTGGCTGCCAGTTTATTACGCTTGAACCAGCCCACCACCGTCAGCAGCACAAAGAGAAAACCCAGGCCCACCATAAGCCGGAAGGCCACAAAGGTCAGGGCCACCGGGGGCCGGTCTTCCTTGGGAAAGTCTTTCAGGCCCTTGACCGTGGCCTGGGGAGTGTGAAAGGCCAGCATACTCAGAAGGCCGGGGATACGCCCGATCTCCAGAAGATTCCGCTCATTTTTCTCATCCGGAATGAGGAACAGGGTCTGGGGGGCTCCTGCCTGGGTCTCCCAGTGGGATTCCATGGCCGCCAGCTTGGCGGGCTGGATCTTGGCCACTTCGCTGGCGTGGATATGTCCCTGGATCACCTCGCCGATGGAGAAGATCAAGGCCAGGGTCAAACCCAGTCGGAAGGATTTGGTAAAGAAGGAAAGGTGTTGTTTCCGCAGCAGATGATAAGCGCTCACCCCCATGACGAAGAAACCCGCCACGATATAAGCGCCGCTGACAGTATGGAAAAATATCTGGAAGCCGAAGGGTTGGGTGACCACGGCCAGGAAATCGGTGAGTTCCGCGCGGCCGTTCCGGAGGACGTAGCCCACCGGGTGCTGCATCCAGGCATTGGCCATCAAGATCCAGACGGCCGACAGGTTGGAGGCGAAGGCCACCAGCCAGATGGACAGGCAGTGCAGGCGGGGCGAGAGGCGTTTCCAGCCGAAGACCCAGACCGCCAGGAAGGTGGACTCCAGAAAAAAGGCCAGGGTGGCTTCAATGGCCAGGAGAGAGCCGAAAATATCGCCCACGTAGCGGGAGTAGCGGGACCAGTTGGTGCCGAATTGAAATTCCAGGGTGATGCCGGTGACCACCCCCACGGCGAAATTGATGATGAAGATCCTGCCCCAAAATCTGGCCATCCGCCGGTATTCATCATCTCCGGTCCTGACATAAACCGTCTCCATAATGGCGATGAGAATGGAGAGACCCAAGGTCAGGGGCACAAAGATGAAGTGGAAAAAGGTGGCCGCGGCGAATTGCAGTCGAGAAAGCATCAGGACATCCATGAAAGCCGCCTCCTAGAAAGATAGTCGCTTCCCGGGTAGTGCCAGGGATTATTTTTCCTGCATACGGCCGCACCTGGATAGGGGGAAAATTGGCCCCGGGCCAGCCGCCGAGCCACGGAGGATGCGCCCCTGCGCCAATTTACCGCCAGGCGGACCATTCTAACAATAATCATTACTCTTTAGCGGGGCAAGTGAACACCAGGTAATTTCCTGAAGAACTTCACCCATGCAACCACAAAGGGGTTACATCGCTATTATAGAGTTTAGACACAATTATTTATATATCTATGCCTGGCTCAAGCCGCTAAATAACTTCTCTTTCCCGGGTTTTGTTGGATTTTTCGACAGCCTTTCGAGTTGATGGAATTATATACAATGATATGTAGATTAAGTTCTTGACTGCGAATTTAGTTATGTTATTTTTTTCTCAATCTAGGATTAAAGCTTTCCCTAACATCCGCTTTTAAACTCGACCTCAGGTAAGGACTGGAGTTATGCAGAAAATACGACCACTGCTTCGCTGGACAGGGACCCTGTTGGTTTCCGCCGCTATTCTTTGCATCTGCATTGAGGCCCGGGGGGAGACGGGGCCGGCGAAGGCGCCCGGGGAAAAGCGGCCCGACCTCATCAAAATCGACACCTTGGCCGCGTATCAGAAGCTGGAACTGCCCCCGGTCACCTTCTTTCACGACAAGCACACCGACGCTCTCCTGAAAGAGAAAAAGGACTGCGAGACCTGCCATTTCGTGGAAAACAAACAACTGGTCCTGACCTTCAAGCCCCAAAAGGGGATCACGCCGGCAGAGTTCAAAGACGCCTACCATGAAGGCTGCATCGGCTGCCACATGGAGATGGCCGCGGCCGGGAAAAAGACCGGCCCGCCGGACGGCTTATGCCGCAGCTGCCACAACGCCGAGCCGAAGATTACCAGTGCCAAGCTCGGGGCCGGGATGGAGAAGGTCCTCCACTACCGGCACGTGGACGCCAAGACTATCGCCGCCGCTGCCGGAGAGAAGGATAATTGCAGCCGTTGCCATCACGAGTACGACAAACAGGCGAAAAAGACCGTTTACGCCAAGGGCCAGGAGCAGACCTGCCGCAATTGCCACGGCGACAAGGCCCAAAATGGGGTCAAGAGCCTGGGCCAGGCCGCACACCAACAGTGCGTTCTCTGCCATCTGGACCTGGATAGAAAGAACGTGAAGGACAACGGCCCCGTGGTCTGCGCGGGTTGCCACGGCGCGGCCGGCCAGGCCAAGATAGCCAAGAAGAACCAGGAAGCGGTGGCCAAACTCCAGGGCAAGGAAATCCCCAGGCTCCTTCGGGGCCAGCCGGATGCGGCCCTGATCACTTCCAATCCCAAGTTCGAAGAAGGCAAGGCAACCAAGCCCCTGGTGATGAATCCGGTGGCCTTCGACCATAAGGCCCACGAGAAATACAACAACAACTGCCAGGTCTGCCACCATGCGTCCATGGATTCATGCCAGAAGTGCCATACCCTTTCGGGGACGAAGGAAGGCCAGTTCGTAACCTTCGAGCAAGCCATGCACCTCTCCCCGAGCAAGCGTAGCTGCCAGGGATGCCACGCCGCCGAGCAGGCCAAACCGGAATGCGCCGGTTGTCACAGCAGCATGGCCAAGAAAAAACCGGACGATGCGTCCTGCAACCTGTGCCATCAGCCGCTGCCCGGGGAGGTCGCCTCCCAAGTGCGAAAAGATGTGGTCTTGACCCCGCAGCAGCAGTCCGGCATCGCCGCCACCCTTCTCAAGGGCCGGAATATGAATCCGGGGACCTTCCCCGAAAGCGATATCCCGGACAAGGTGGTGCTCAAAGACCTGTCAGATAAATACAAGCCGGCCGAGCTGTCACACCGCAAACATGTCCTGGCGCTGATGAAGGGCATGAAGGACAATCCGCTGGCCAAGTATTTTCACCGGGATCAAGGCACCATGTGCCAGGGCTGCCACCACAACAGCCCGGCTGCGAAGAATCCGCCCGGCTGCGGCAATTGCCATGCCCAACCCCACGGCAAGGCCTTGTCCGCCAATGAGCCGGCTCGTCCGGGGCTGCTGGCCGCCCTTCACGGCCAGTGTATGAGTTGTCACAAAGACATGGCGGTCAAGCCGGAGGCCACGGCCTGCACCGCATGTCACCAGGAAAAGAAGAAGTAACCGGCCTAGGGCTGTAAAGAGGAGTGTGTTCATGAAACGAAGAGCGTTTCTCGGCCTGCTGGGAGCCGGAGGAGCGGCTGCTGTTCTTGGCCAGACGGCGTACGCCGCGGGCCCCAAGGAGTTTACGGGTTATCCCGGAAGCTTCGGCGTGTTGTTCGACGCCACCCGTTGTATCGGCTGCCGCAGATGCGAGGCCGGTTGCAATCAGGTTAACGGTCTGCCGGCCCCCCCGGAGCCTTTCGAGGACTTGAGCGTCTTGGACAGGAAACGCCGCACCAACGCCAAGACCTATACCATAGTCAACCGCTACGACATCCCGGGAGCCGCGGGCCCGGTCTATCGCAAGAATCAGTGCCAGCACTGCCTGGAGCCGGCCTGCGCCTCGTCCTGCTTCGTCAGGGCCTTCACCAAGACCCCCCAGGGCGCGGTCACCTGGGACGGCTCGGTCTGTGTGGGCTGCCGTTACTGCATGATCGCCTGCCCCTTCGAGATCCCCACCTTCGAATACGGTGAGGTCGTCGCCCCCCGCATCATGAAGTGCACCATGTGCTGGCCCCAGATCACCTCCGGGAAACTGACGGTGCCGGGTTGTGTGGGCGCCTGCCCCGTGGAGGCCCTGGTCTACGGCAAGCGGGCCGATCTCCTGAAGATCGCCCGGGGACGCATCCACACCTTCCCGGGCCGCTATCTGGACCACATCTACGGCGAGCACGAGATGGGCGGCACGAACTGGATATATCTCTCCGGGGTGCCCTTTAAAGAGATCGGTCTCCGGGAAGACCTGGGCACCACCTCCGCGCCCAAGTTGACCACCGGGGCTTTGAGCGTTGTGCCTATCATCGCCACTGCCTGGCCGGCGTTATTGCTGGGCATTTATGCGGTGAACCGGCGCAGTGAAAAGATAGCCAAAGAGGAAAAGACCCAGGCCGTAGCCCAGGCCGTGGCCAAGACCCAGGAAGAGGCCGCTGCCAAGCTGGCCAAGGCCAAGGCCGACGCCGAGAAAGAGAAGAAGACCGCGATTGACCGGGAGGTCAAAAAGGCCCTGGAAGAGGCGGCCAAGGCCAAAACCGAGGAGGGCGAGTAGCATGTCCACCGACAACACCGGGATCAAAAAACTGCTCACGCCCTTCAACGTCGTGGTGGGCATCATTCTTTTGCTGGGCGGTTTAATCACCATCCTCCGCTTCACCAAGGGGCTGGCCGGGGTCACCAACCTCACGGACAACAACCCCTGGGGCATCTGGATTTCCTTCGACCTCCTGTGCGGAGTCGCCCTGGCCGCGGGAGGTTATACCACCTCTGCGGCCTGCTACGTCTTCGGCCTGAAGCGCTACCATTCCGCGGTGCGGCCCGCCATCCTCACCGCGTTTCTGGGCTACTCCCTGGTGGTCCTGGCCCTGCACTACGACGTGGGCCGGCCCTGGCGGCTGCCTTACCCCATCTTCGTGCAGTCCGGCACCACCTCGGTGCTCTTCGAAGTGGGCCTGTGCGTCTTCCTTTATCTGGTCACCCTCTTCATTGAGTGGGCGCCGTCCGCACTGGAATGGCTGGGTCTCAAAAAACCCCGGAACATCATCGTCAGAATGACCCTGGCCCTGACCATCTTCGGCGTGGTCCTGTCCACCATGCACCAGAGTTCCTTGGGGGCCCTTTATTTGATCGCGCCTTCAAAGATGCACCCGCTGTGGTATTCCATGTTTTTGCCCCTGTTTTTCTTTGTCTCCAGCATCGCCGCGGGGCTGTCCATGGTCATCTTCGAGGGCACCCTCTCCCACCACTATCTGCACGGCAAGATGGACAAGACTTACCTGCGGGAGCATGACGGCGTGACCTTCGGTTTCGCCAAGGGCGCGGCCATGGTGTTGGCGGTTTATTTTTTTATCAAGCTCGTGGGCGTCACCCTGGATAACAACTGGCATTATCTCCTGACCGGCTACGGGGCCTGGTTCCTCCTGGAACTCCTGGGCTTCGTGGCCCTGCCCGCGTTTCTTTACGCCCTGGCCGTGCGGGAGAGAAATTTAACGATCATCCGTTGGTCCTCGGTCCTCACCGTGCTGGGCATTATTCTTAACCGCTTTAATGTCTCATTGGTGGCCTTCAACTGGCAGCTCGCCCCGGCTGACCGCTATTTCCCGAGCTGGATGGAAATTGCCATCTCCATCTTCATCGTCACCTTGGGGCTCCTGGCCTTCCGAT